>LSQX01332723.1_pt1 | contig 22031 bp, 20 predicted proteins | sample 654561 | NCBI WGS metagenome assembly LSQX01 (sample SAMN04489861, study PRJNA283612) | anaerobic digester metagenome | isolation source: 4 biogas reactors fed with cattle manure at either 37C or 55C with and... | place: Denmark: Kongens Lyngby | collected 2014
CTGGAGGTAAGACCTGAAAACGCGCCCGCAAGACGCATATACGCAAGCCTCGGCTTCAAAGAAGTCGGGGTCTCATATGACAGTCAAGGCAAATGGATCGTGATGACTGCTAATCTTGCTGACAAGGAGCGCGGCTAGCCCGGGGCTTTCGGCTAACCCTGCACATGCGGGGCAGCGCTTCACGCCCCTCGTCTGCCTCGGCCTGGATCCTACATGCAGCGGCAGACAGTCCGACATCAGTATTTTCCTGTGCATGCAGGTAATGACGGTCAATATGTGTAATATCTATCATGCCGAACCTATCGCAGGGTCTTATGTGCGTTTCTGGCGAAGGTGGGAATAGGGATGACAGTCTTTATCGCGCGCCAGCCCATATTCGATGTGCTGCAGCGAATTCAAGGTTATGAACTGCTCTTCAGATCAAGCGACATCAATGCCTTCCCCGGTATTAGCGGTGACAAGGCTTCTGTGTCAGTTCTTGATACTGCTTTCATGTCTATTGGAATAGAGCAGCTCACCGGGGGAAAACGCGCCTCAATCAACTTCACTGACGAGTTGCTCAGGCAATCTATACCTACAGCGCTACCCAGGGAGATCGTAATCATCGAGATACTCGAGAGCGTGCGGCCTGATGAGGCTGTCCTGGAAGCTTGCAGAACTCTGAGGAATAAAGGATACACTCTGGCCCTTGACGATTTCAAACTAGATGGCCCTCTAGGTCCGCTGGCCCCGCTCGCCGACATCATCAAGGTAGATTTCCTGTGCACTCCTCTCGAGCAATGCAAGGCGATCGCAACAGATCCCGAGCTTTCGCATGCTTCCTTTCTTGCGGAAAAAGTGGAGACTAGAGAAGTGTTCCGTGACGCCGTGGAAATGGGCTATACCTACTTCCAGGGGTATTTCTTCGCCAAGCCCGAGGTCACCTCAGGAAGGAGCATACCCCCTCAGAAACTTACACATATGCAGCTGATCGCCGAGGCCAGCAGGCCCAACCCGGACGCGGACCGCGTGACTGATATTGTCAGCCACGATCTTGCTCTCTCCTATCGCCTCTTGCGGCTGGTGAACTCTGCTGCCTTCGGGCTCCGCACAAGGGTGAGCTCTGTCAGGCACGCCATACTGCTCCTGGGCCCGAAAGAGATAGAACGATGGATTTCGGTGCTAGCACTGATGAACCTTGCAGACGGCAAGCCGGATGCGCTCGTCACCGTGCCAGTCCTGCGGGGCAGATTTGCCGAACTCCTTGCGCCTGCCGCAGGTTTGGGCGAACAGTCCACCGAACTCTTTCTTGTAGGGCTCTTCTCCATGCTCGATGCCCTTCTCGATAGCAGCATGGCAAAAGCCTTATCCTATCTTCCGCTGGCGCCCGCCATAACCGATGCCCTCTTGGGAGAACCGGGGCCGTTCGGCGACATTCTGGAACTGGTGAAGTATTACGAGATGGGCGATTGGGAGTCTGCCTCGCAATGCGGAGCAAAACTCGGCCTGGAGGAGAGCGTCATTATGGAAGCGTACATAGAGGCGGCAAAATGGGCAAATGACTGCGCCACTCTTACATGACTTCTTCTCGAGGGCCGCACGGTCCTCAAGATGCCGGCGCAAAATGGGCCAGGGTTGATCTCCAAGAACCGCTACGGCGAGAACCAAACTCGCGTAACATGCAAGGAGGCCTTTGGTATGAAACACAGTGTATACTTCGAAGGCAAGGTTCAGAGCCTATCTCTTCAAGTTGAAGGAACTCCCGCAACTGTCGGCGTCATGAAGCCCGGCAACTACACGTTTTCCACATCGTCTGAAGAACATATGACAGTGATTTCGGGCCTTCTCAGGGCAGTTCTCCCCGGAAGCTGCAGAGCGCGGGATTATAGCCCGGGTGAAACCTTTGTGGTCCCCCCGGGGAGTTCGTTTGACGTAGAAGCAGTCGGGGATGTCGCGTATCTCTGCCTCTACAAGTAGGGACTGCGGACAAAATCAAGATGGGAGGTCCCTCACGTTGTTACATTTGCTGTCTCCGCTCTCCGTGAGAAACACGCACCTGAAGAATCGTATAGTCATGCCGCCCATGGCCAGCAATTCGGGAACTCTGGAGGGCATGGCCACTGAAGCTACGTTCGAGTACTACCAAGAACGGGCTGAGCAAGGCGTAGGGTTAATCATAGTAGAGCATACATATGTACTTGAGTCAGGCAAGTACCGCGAAAGGCAGCTGGGGATATACAATAATGACCATGTCGGCCCCCTCAGCGAATTGGTTCATCGCATCCATGCCGCCGGAGCCGCAGTCGGCATTCAGATTACTCATTCCGGCGCAGCTACCCGCAGCAGCACAATAGGACGCAAGCCTCTGGGCCCTTCAGCTATCCCGCTTTCGCCTGATCACGATCTTCCTGCGGAAATCGCGCCCAGCAGCATACCGAGTCTGATTGAGGCATTTGCAAGCGCAGCCAGGCGCGCAGCAGCTGCCGGCTTTGACATGGTTGAACTCCATGGAGCCCATGGATACCTGCTGAACCAGTTCTTCTCTCCCCTGACCAATATCAGGTCAGATGAATATGGAGGAAGCAGAGAAGGCCGCCTCCGTTTTCCCCTGGAAACCGTAGAGGCAGTCCGTTCAGCAGTCGGCCCCAACATCGCCGTGTTCTACAGGCTTGGGGCAGACGACGGGGTTCCTGGAGGGCTGACGGTTAATGACGCATGCTGGGCAGCGCCCCAACTGGCCAGGGCAGGTGTAGACGCCATAGATGTTTCAGGCGGCCTTGGCGGATCCAGTCTGCCGGGGTATTCGGGAGAAGGGTACTTCGCCCCGCTTTCTGAGGCAATAAAAGGGGTGGTTAATCTTCCAGTGATGGTGACAGGCGGAGTGACGACTCCCCAGGCTGCTGACTTGCTTGTCCGCCAGGGCAAAGCAGATCTGGTCGGAGTTGGAAGGGCGCTTCTTGCAGACAGCGGCTGGGCCGCCAGGGCCATCCAGGTGTTGAGCGGGTAGCATTCCTCAGCCTATTGCCCGGCAGGTGCATCAGAGGGCAGGCGGCGAAAGATCCCTGCTATAGAATGCGTCCCAATTGGTCCAGGGAATATATCTCATGATCAACCTCAAGTCCCATGTCGTTTTCCCGGGCCTGAGGGTTGTACCAGCACGTCGCTATACCGTAGTTGATGCCCCCGCGCATGTCGGAGGTGAGTGAGTCTCCCACTATCATGGTTGTGCTACGGCACCTGTGGCCCAGAGCGTTCATTGCATACTCAAAGATCTCGGGGCGGGGTTTGCTGAACCCGACCTCCTCCGAGATGATCAGCCTATCGAAATAGGGCACAAGCGGGGAAGCCTGGAACCTTGATGTCTGCACTTCCTGGATTCCATTTGTCAATATGGCCAGCCTGTAATTGGGAGCAAGGTAGCGACATATCTCTTCTGCTCCATCTATGAGGTAGGCCCCCTGTGCAAGGTGCGACAGATAATCTTGCGCCAGCTCCGGGGCGGAGGCAGCATCTAGGCCAAGCTCGCAAAGAAGACTTCTGAATCTTTCCACTCGGATCTCCGCAGATGTGATAAACCCCTCTTCAAGTTGACGCCAGAGTGCCGAATTGATCTTCCGGTACCGCTCAAGCAGCCGTTCACTGTATTCGAGCCTATGCATGCGGCAAGCTTTTTCAAGCGCATGCCGTTCTGCCCTGTCATAGTCGAATAGAGTCCCGTCAGCATCAAAGAGTATCAACTCATAATCCATAACATGCGCCTCCGCAACCGATCTGCCGGCCAATCGATCCAGCATGACCATGTTAACATCCATGCGACTGCAGTTCAACGAGGCCACCATGTTCAGAGCAGGTAGAATGAAGCAATGGCAACTACAATGCCTACGCCAATCACGGCTCCGTCCCACCAGTGGAAGAGAATCCTTCGCCGGTAGGTTCGGTCAGGATAAAGGCCAAAACATCTGCCTTCCATTGATACGGCCAAAGAATCAACCTTGCTCAGAGCAGTGACTGTCACCGGAATGATAGTGTGCCTGGCCATCAGCCATATTCCCTTCGGAGTTGGGCGATCCACTCCCATTCCCCGCGCCATCTGCGCCTTGAGCACCGTATTTGCTTCCATCCTGAAATACGGGACAAAACGCATCGTGGTAAGAAGGGCAAATCCGTACCTGTAAGGCAGTCCTGCCTGCATCAAAGCGTAGGCAAGATCCTCTGCTCCCGTAAGGCTCACAAACAGGTGGCTTGACAGGACTATGTTGAGAAATCGCAGCGACATCAGGGCTCCATTGGCGACTCGCACTTCCCAGGCGACACCCTTGACCAACAGGACCTGGCTGGCAAAGAGGATGAGGCTGAAGATGAGTATGCCCCGTGTTCTCCGCCACAGGATAGCGGGCTTGACCTGCGCCAAGACGTGTCCGAATATGACAAAGCCGAAGAAGGCCAGGGCATGCAGAGGATCCTCAATCCGCAAAGCAACAACACATGCCGACACCAGCAAGATCAGCTTGGTAATGGGGTTGAGTGTGGCCGGAGCTGCAAGCGAGCCACTAGAGTCTCCCGGGAATGTAGTCATCTTCGCCCATCCTTTCAAGCTCAGCCGCGACGTTCTGAGCTGCAGCATCTATCAGGATCTCGCCTTCCCGCATGAAGAGGATTCTGTCGCAGCACCGAATCATCAAGTCAGGATCGTGGCCTACGATCAAGATTCCAACACCGCCGGCGGCAACCTCATCGAGCATGTGGATGAGATCGCACGCCCTTGCAATATCCTGGCCGGCAAAGGGCTCATCAAGCAGGAGAACACTGGGGTTGGATACCATGACCGATGCAAGGTTAAGCCGGCGTTTCTGCCCGAAGCTGAGCAAAAAGGGATGAGTCCTGCAGTAGTCAGAAAGTTCGAACCTGTCGATGAGGGCCTTCGCACGCGGGCGATACTCGTCTTCAGTCTCGCCACGGCTCCGAGGGCCTATGACGACCTCCTCCCATACACGGTCCGTAAAGAGCTGGTGGTTAGGGTTCTGGAATATTAACCCTATCCGCCGGGCACGATCTGATACTGGCATGCCTGTAATATCGACGCCCTCATGGAGTATCCTTCCTGCTGAAGGCTTCAGCAATCCCATGACAGCATGGAGAAGAGTCGTTTTGCCGCTTCCGTTATCGCCCATTAGGCCTACGATCTCTCCGCGCCGAACCTCCAGATCTACGTCGCGAAGCACAGTTCTGTCGCCATAGCCCTGCCAGAGGCCCTTCACTTCAAGCACTCGCCCTGCTGAGCCAGGTTGCCTGCCCCGTTTTCCAGGAAGCCGATGGAGCATCTCAGTTTCAAAATCGGCGATAGGCCCGTCGTATGAGAGTGCGCCCTGGCTGATTCGAATCATCCTGTGGGCAGCATCGCGAAACCGCCACGGCTTGTGTTCCAGAATCAACAAGGTAAGGTCGGCATCTGTCTGGCGCATTCTTGCGACCAGCTCTATGATCTCCCTGGTGGCCCCGGGGTCCAAATGGGCTGTGGGCTCGTCCAGAATCAGAAGCTCAGGCTGCATTGCCAGCGCAGCAGCGAAGGCTACTTTCTGCTTTTCACCCCCTGAAAGCTCAGTCAGCTTTCGATCCTTGAGGTGCGATACCCCCGCCATTGAAAGAGCCCGATTGACGCGACTTGTGACGACAGAAGGCGGGCAAAGGAGATTTTCCGGTCCAAACGCAACCTCATCCTCCACGCGCATTGTGCAGAACTGCCCCTCGGGGTCTTGCTGAACGAGGCCTACATGTTGCGCAATCCGGTACACACTGGACTCCCGCTGTTCCAGCCCGCATACTCGTATGCTGCCCGTGACTTCAGCGCCGATCGCATGTGGAATAAAGCCCGCCACGCAAAGCGCCAGTGTAGACTTGCCGCACCCGCTGGGCCCCGTCACCAAGACGCTCTCTCCGGGCCCTACTTGCAGGGCGACGTCTCTCAGGGTCAGCTCAGAAGAGCCGTAGTACCGCACGTTCAGGCCTGAGATATCAATCATCGGCGCACACCACTATCCTGGAAACCATCCTAACCCAGTAGGCACCCTCGTACCCCGCGGCAACGAGTCGCAACGTATCTTCGTCTTGCACGAGGATGACCTCGGGCCGGTCTGCCAGATCATCCAGGTCGAATATTGCATAGTAGCCGTCAGATGCAACAATACGCACCTTTTCAGCTGGTTCCTGAACGTGTGCACGCTCAAGGATTGAGGCTACGGGGACTCCGGTATAGTCAGTGGGGGGAACATAGGTGACCGCACCCTGAAGCTCGGCTGTAACCGTTACGCTGTCATCTTCGAAATCAATGGGCCTGTATTCATAGGAACGTTCCACCATGCCTTCGACTCGGCACGTAGGCCCGGTCCAGAACGGTTCAAAGACTTGCGTGTAATAGAAAACGGCGCCGCCTGCCAGAAGCACCGCAAGCACAAGGGTGGATATTACGCGAAAAGATGGAGCGCGCCCTGCGCCCTCTGGCTCTTCGTCAAGATTGAGAACGCGAGCGGACGAGACAACATCGAGTACCCCTCGAGCGAAATATCCGCCGAGTATTGCTCCGGACACAAAAGCAAAGGCGGTCATCAGCCCGACATACCCAACCGACACGCCAGAGAAGTAGAGAGCCTGGAATACCAGGACATTAGAAGCAGACGAAACCCCACCGGCAAGGCACATTGACCCGAGCGACGGTCTTTTCCCTGCAGGCAGCAGCACCGCATCGACCAGCAATCCTTCAACGAGAGAAACAAGAACAATGGGAAGACCATGAGTGCTGCCAGCGAACATCTCAACAAGCCCCTTGAGGACGCCCGCGAGAGTTGCAGCTCCGGTGCGCCCCACAGCCGCCCTGGCAAAAACGAACCAGAAAACGTGCAGGCCAGCCATCCATTGCCCTGCGCCAAAAGGCACACCGACAGCCTTGTTCATGAGATTGCCCAGATATCCCACGTACGTGCTCAAAACGCCCCCGGCCGCACTTACTACTGCAATAAGGACTAGATCTCGCGTGCTGAAGTAATAGGCTCTTCGTTTCGGTCCTGCGCTCATCAGTCGCCAGCCCCCCATGAGAATTCAACCTTAGCGCCAGGATGCCGGCGCCGCGCGTGATGGCATGCGCTTGCGCCGGCAACCATTCTACTCCTAGATTTCACTAATCCATCTAAATGCCCTGGAGCTTGATCTCAACAACCTGCTTCACCTGGTGCTTCTTTGAAGGCAGGTCGCCTCCGACCAGTCGCAAGGGGCCGTCGCTTTCCGACAGGTACTTCCCGTTCTTCTTGTAGGCAAGGATTATCTCATCATTCCTGGCAATCAAGCTCGACTCGAGTTCCGCAGCGAACCCGTCCTTAGATATCACCAGGACCTTGTAGCCCTTGCGTGCCAGGGAATCATTGAAGCGGTAGTGGCCAGCGGCAGAATCCCCTCCGTCCATCATGGCCACCCATACCCAAAGCGGAAGGCCTTCATATACAGAAGTGCTTCCGTCCTTCTCGGTTGTTTCCCACTTGACTCCCGGGTGAGGCGTATCAGGACAGGTTATCGTGCTCTCGAAGGTTGCACGGTCAAACGAAGTCTTCTCCTGTCCGTCAAGGGTGATGATCCAGTCATCCACCCCTGGAACAACCTCTATCTTCGCTACGGATTTCGACCAGAAGTGCCCGTCTGTAATGGACATCTTGTCCTTGTCCATAAAGACTATCCTGGGAAGCTTGTCAGCAGTATCCCGCTCCGACTCGTAGGCAAGGTACATCGTCACGCCACCGATCCGCAGAGCTCTCTGCTGACCGTCGTACGTAAGAATCCCTCCGCCAACCTGAGCGTAGCTGTAAGTCATGGCATACCCGTCACGTGCTGTGACACAGATAGCCTGCCCAGGGCCAATGCCCCCAACCTTCTTGAGAATCTCTTCAACTTGTACACCCTTGTACAGCGCTGGCCCTTCTATCCGTCCGGTCGTCCGCAGAAAAGCGGCCTTCGCCGATACAGGCTTCATCCGGTTGAGGTCGGACTCAGTCAGAACTACGCGTGTCTCTCCTGATACTACCTCGACTTGCCATTTGCTCTGGGCCTCTGCAGGCATCCACTGAGCCGGCATCGCCATCAAGCCCACTACAAGAGCGAGCAGAATGGCTAGTGCTAAACGGTTCTTCCTCATGCAATAACCTCCTCCAATTTGACCTTGCAGAGTCAATCCTTAACCTCAATGCGCGTTACACTCCGCGCCCACCTGGCTCCGGCGGATTCGTAAAGATTCCACCCCTGCCCGGGCACGGACGTACTGGCGCAATCGTCATTGCTGTATACCCCGTCGGGAGGCGCCATGATAAGCCTTGGCGACTCCTGCCACTCGGGTGATGTGGCTCCATCCTTCTCATAGGCCAAGATCATAGGGCCCTGTGTCTGTGCCCACTGATCAGACGGATATACATTCTCATACGCGTAGTCCTGAGAATATCCGTCGTCACATGTGACAACAAGAGTCTGGCCTGGGGCAAATCCTCCAACCATTTCAACGAGTGAGATCACCGGAACCCCTACGTATATTCCATGCCCGCCAAGGTTTCCGAATCTGTTTTCGAAAGCCGCTTCAACCTCAACCGTTTCCATCAGCGCCAGTTGGCCGAGGCTCAGTTCCTTCTTGCCCTCTGGGCCCAACAGCGTCAGAGAAGCTTCTTCGAACTCCACATCGACCCTTCTGGTTTCTATCTCGACCTGCTCGCCATCGACTTTGACCAGAGCATAGTGGTAGAATCCGCCCTCGTCCTCAGGGGCGTACAGCAGAGCCCCTGCGCCGCCCGTAGTCACATACTCCACCCCGTCAAGTTCAGCATTGCTGAACATGTGGACATGCCCGCTGAATACAGCTAATACGCGGCTTGCGCCAAAGAGCTCTTCGAGCTCTGCTGCTTGCTCCTGGTCGAGGAAACAGTGGTCGCCCCCGGGACGGGGATCGTAGAGCGGAATGTGCATGAAAATGAACTTTGGGCCATCTTCAGCAAGCTCGCCCCTGAGCCATTCCATCTGCACACTATCGATACTCCCCTCGGATGTATCAAGGCCTATGAATCTGGCTCCCTTGTGCTCGAATGAGTAGTAAGGCGGATCCCTGAACAGTTCAGCGAAGCACGTTCTCCCCTCCCCACGCACATCGTGGTTTCCAGGAACAACATGCAAAGGCATCTTGAGCTTCTCTGCGCCCTCAAGGAAGTCATCGTATTGGGCTCTTGTTCCAGATGCGACCATGTCTCCACAGTGAAGCAGGAAGTCGGGACGGTCGGAGTTGACCCCGTCCATTACAATCTCCCAGACCTCGCTCCGCCCCTGGCTATCACCGACCACAGCGAATACGTAGACTTTGGTGCCGAACCAAGGCTTCAACACAACGAGCGCTACAGCTATTATGCAGACAGCGACAAGGGCAACCACTGCAGCCCGCCTATTAATGGGACTTCCCTGGCCTTCACGCTTGCCCTGACGCCCGGCATATTCCTTCAATCCCTCACCCCCGTTCACAACCGTCTTGGAGACCCTCCATCCCACCGCCAGGGCTCCCCCTGGCAACAATCATAGCCACCAGGGCTACGCCATAGCCGGGAAGGAGGACAGAAAATGGAAAAGGCCGGTCGCTACAGAAAGGTAGCAGGCCCCGGCCTCAATACCCGGTGCTGACTCTCCTTTCCATGCCGGGAGGCGCGCCCGTTTCCAGACACACCCTATCGGCCTGCGCGCCATAACTCCAATTGAGGTCGGAGCCTTAGGCATGCAGGCTCGGAGAAGCAGATTATCCTCTTAGTCCATTCGACAACGGTACCTCAAGTTCCTACAGTCGCAATAATGCGAATGCATTAGTCGGTCTTCCGCTGCCTTTGGGGATCCGCGCAACGGTTCTACCGCAACATCTCGACGACTACAGGGGATCCGATGTTGGCATCAAACTTCGATTTGGCATCACCCATGTTGATCGAGATTTCCAGGAATTCAGTGCTTGCAATGAATACGAGATCATCGCCCTCGGGAACATCGCCGTAGGTGTTTACAAACTTACTTTCTGCTGCAATGTTGCCTACTGTGATGCAAACCGAATCTCCGAACGCTAGCCCAAGCTCCTCTACTGCAGAACGGGAGATGTTCGCCTGCAAATTCCCGTACTGGTCAACCATTATTACCTGGCCATAGGCCTTGTTGCCCTCAGCGCGTGCAGGGGATATGTCGAGCAAAATCGCGTCTTCCACAACAGCGCCTACTTCCTCGAACTTCCGGCCAGCTGCAAGATTGGCTGCCGTGGGCGTGAATATATCCCGCCCATGGAACGAAAAGGACGTGGGTCCTGGACGCATGAACGCCTTGTTTGTTATCTCCCTGACCTCTGCCACACCAAACTCCTGCATTACCATGGTGAATAGACCATTGTCCGGTCCCACGAAGAACTTCCCGTCATCCGTCTTGAGCGCTATCGGACGCCTTTCCGTTCCCACTCCTGGATCGACGACTGCCACAAAAACTGTTCCTGATGGATATTCCCTGGCGGCAAGGAGAAGTGTTATTGCACCTTCTCCGATATTGTAGGGCTCTATGTCGTGAGAGATGTCCACCATCCGCACCTCGGGAAAGATCGAGTAGGCAACACCCTTTGCTGCCCCTACATAGAAATCCCGAGTACCCCAATCTGTGGCAAAAGCAACTATGCCATTGGTTTCACGCTGAGCAAGGCTCGCCGCCATGCCCGCGCCTGACCCGACGACAGCAAGCGCCATTATCAACCCTATGGTCAAAACGAGACGCCGCATTGTCACACGATTCACTCCAAATGCCCTCCTCAAAATCTTGATGCAGGCGATTGCAAACTCCGGTACCCAGCCCGCTCCCAGGACGGGCAAGGAGGCCGCAATCGCCATATGGCATCTTCTACATAAATGCCCAATAGCCTGCTGTCAAGAGCTCATGTGGCTACATCATCCGGGCACAACTGGGAGGCTTGCAAGCGTGGGGCTGGTCTCTGCCTGAGGGAATTCTAGTCCTCTGAGCCTGGTGCAAAAGCCCTTCGCACTCCCAGTTTGAGTGGACGCCCTCCGCCGACAACATCCGCGATCACTTCGTAGTCCTTCTCGGGGTGGCCCGCTTCCAGACCCGCAAGTCTCAAAATGCGGCGTTCATTCGGCGCAAGGTCAGCTACCCGCTCAAGGCTGGTGTCAACCTCAGTGTCAAGTTCTAGGTATGCCGGGTTCGAGACAACCCTCGCCACAAGCACCTTGGGATCGTAAGCATGTTCATCAGACGTATTGCGAACCGTGATCTCCACATCGAGTTTTCCCCAAATGCGTCCGTCCGGGTACGCCTCATCTGACACGGCGGCAATCATCGCTACTTCTGCAGGCAAAGACGTTTCATGTTCTTCAGTCCATCTCAAACTCTGGATAATCGAAAACGCAGCCTCTTTGGCCGCGGGCGGAGAGAGGCCTACGTTCTCCCTCGTCCATACGTCCCATGTGGCGCCTTCGAGCGGAATCAGACAATGAGTTTCGGGCCTGGTGGGCCTGGCCATGTATGTTTGAGATTCCCCGAGATCCAGACCTGGCTCGGAACCAGGGCCCTCCGGCTCTACCGGCACTGATATGTCGAACACCACTCCTGATCCAGCCTCAACAGCCACCTGCATGGAGGAGAGAATCTCCCGGGCTTCCGGCAGAAAGATGGTAAGGTCCCATTCTCCTTCAGCGAGTCCGGGAAGTCTATTGATTCCGCCTACCGTGAGGCCTTCAGCCACAAACCTGGCGTCCTCATCCTCTCCCTGGATAATCCTCCAGTCGTCGGGAAGATCCGCTCTCCAGGAAAGTGCGGGCTCCGAAACGTCTGCCCCGTCGTGGCCTTCTTCCTGTATGGCTGAGCGACGCGCCGCAGATAGCGCAAACACAGCAATTATGATTCCAGCGAGCAGGACTGCGCCATACCATACAGGATTGACTCTACGCCTGTTTCTACCGCGATCTGGCATTCGGATCCTCCCCTCACCCAGGTCAAGCGTCACTGGCGAGCTCGCGCTAGCCTATCTGCCTTATCAAGGACAGGCATTCTTCACATACATTCTTGCCTTTGAAGGTCCTGATGCCCTCCGCATTGCCGCAGATCGCACAAAACGGCCTGTGCCTCTGGAGCACTATGGTCTCCCCGTCGACGCCTATGGACACATGATCGTTCTCGTAGATCTCCAAAGACCTGCGGACCTCCATCGGAATCACGATCCGTCCCAGCCCATCAACCTTCCGTATTATTCCTGTCGAGCGCATTTGTCATTCACCCCCAAAAACCATCTACTCAGAGACATCTGTGCCTCCTGGAGATGCACGCGAATCTGGCATCTCCGATACGCGCAGGGCTCACTAATCGAGTTCGCTACGCTTTTCGCGACTCCTCCTCGCAGACTAACGGTATGTCAAGAAGTCTACCGAGGTTTCTCATTGCACAGGGGATAGCAAAAGAGGGCCTGCGCCGCCAAAGCCGAGGCCCAGTCCCTCATCGCCTTTTCCATCTGATCTGGGAATGCGCCGGGAAGGGCGCACACACGGGGCTTACCTTATGTCGACAGAGCCCAATATGGCGCGGCACCTGATGCGAAGAGAACTTCTTGAGCCGTCCGAGCCGTGGCGTGCGAAATCACGGCTGGCCAAACCGCCCGAGGCAGACTGTCCGAACGCGCTCACGCTTCCGAGAATCGCCGTTCCTTCGCAACTCACAGGCAGTTCAGGCGGGAGTATCACCTGTACTCCGCCAAGGACTGCAGTGATATCCAGGTACGTGTCTGAGTCGGGAATACGTGCAACTGACAGGTCCAGCAGTACATTGCCAAGCACGGCCGAATACGAAGTGCTCCGCACGACCCAGCCTGGTTGCCTGTGGTCGATTCTGCTCAGCACAGCCCAGTTTGTCGGGCCCTCCCGGCCAGGTTCGCTTGATGATCTCGCCATGACAAGGCCGATCAAGACGGCCGCAATTGCCCAGAATACGCCTCCCGCATGGCCCCCATGCAATCCCCAGCGCCCAGTACTGCTGCCAAGAATAAGTAATCCTATTATTGCTATGACCCATCCTACATTACTGCGGCGTCTGGCGAGCTCTCGCCCGTCTTCGTCATCATCGCCTGCGCCAGCTTCACTCTTTTTCTCGTGTTTGAAACCGCCAGTGTCAAACTCACAGCCAGAATCACCTGTATCGCCAGGCTCTTCCTGGCCGGGCTCGCTCTGGTCCGCTCTGTACTCCTGTATGAATCCAGGCTCATGTTGAGCTTCGCTTGAGCTTTCAGCCTCGTCTGGTCCTGCCAATCTCTCTTGCTCTTCAACCGCTTCTCGCTTCCGGGATTCGGTTTCGTCCGGACCAACCACCCAGAAGAGCCCCAAAGCCACAATGAGCAATGGCCAGTAATCGCGTATGAGATTGCGTAAATCAACACTTATTATCCTTGCGTTGTTGAGCAGGAGCACCAGCCCTATCCCGATGAGCGCAACTCCTAGAAGATACGCCCCCAGGTCAGACCTGCGCATTCCACTCCCCCCTTTGCCAATCATAATGCAATTGCGCATCCATCCTTCCGCGGCTCACTCCCTGCAATGAGCACTCCTGTGCCCGGGTCGCGCCAGATCATCTGGCCCCCGCCGAACCCGGCCGGATTCTTCTCAAGTCTGACCACATGCCCCATCCGGTGCAGCGCATCCAAAGCTTCGTCACTGATGCCCGGCTCTGCCGCTACGCCTCCATCAGCCATCACACGTACGCGCGGGCGGTCAATGGCTGCCTGCGGGTCGAGTTTGCCGTCGATGATTCCGGAGACGACCTGAACGTGCCCTTGCGGCTGCATGTCTCCTCCCATCACTCCGAAAGCCGCGATGGGAACTCCGTTTCGGGTGGCAAATGACGGGATAATGGTATGAAACGGCCTCTTGCCCGGAGCCAGTTCGTTCGGATGCCCCGGGTGCAATGAAAAGCCGGCTCCCCTGTTCTGCATGGATATCCCGGTGCCCGGAATCACAATCCCGGAGCCGAATCCCATGTAATTCGACTGTATGTAGGAGACCATCATCCCGCCTGAGTCGGCGGCGCAAAGATACACAGTATCGCCATGAGAACTCTCCCACTGCCCACCTCCTCCGGGTTTGCCAGGCACCGGATGCGCGAGAGCTCTGTCAGACTGGATCAGTCTCCTCCTTCGGGCTCCGTACTCCTTTGAAAGCAGTTCGCGCGTGGGCACATCCACATGGAGAGGATCGCCAATGTAGGCATGTGCATCTACAAAAGCCAACCTCAAGGATTCAATCACAACATGCAGCACGTCCGGTGACAGAAGATCCGTCCCCTCCAGGTCATAGCCTTCCATGATGTTGAGAGCCATCAAGGCAACTATCCCCTGCCCATTGGGAGGGATCTCCCATATGTCGAGCCCTCTGTAGTTTGTGGATACAGGTTCTACCCATTCGGGCGAGTGCTGAAGCAGATCGTCCATGGAGAGGTAGCCGCCACTGGCCTCCGAGTGCTCGGCGATGGCCCTTGCCAAGCTGCCTTGATAGAAAGAGCGTCCGTACGAAGCCGCTATAGACTGGAGAGTTTCCGCAAGATCCGGGTTTCTGAAGATCTCTCCCGAGCGGGGCGCTCTGCCGCCGGACAAGAAGACCCGCTCGAATTCGGCATACACGCCGCCGCGCCCGCCGTACCGTCTCTCAGCATTTCGCCAGTATCCTGCGATAACGGGCGGGACGGGAGCGCCTTCCCTTGCATAATAGATGGCCGGAGCCATGATGTCGCCAAACGGCATAGAACCGAAGCGATCATACAGCGCGCTCCATGCAGATACTGCCCCGGGCGTCGTCACGGATGCCCAGCCTTCTCTGGGCATCTCCGTCATCCCCGACGCCCGCAGTCTCTCGGCAGAGAGCGACATCGGCGCCTTGCCGGATGCATTTAGCCCGTGCATTTTCCCTTCATCCCAGATGATAGCGAAGGCATCTCCCCCGAGCCCGCAGGATGTCGGTTCCAGCACTACCAGGGCCGCCGCCATCGCAAGTGTGGCATCCATCGCATTTCCCCCGGCAGCAAGCATGTTCATGCCTGCCTGAGCAGCCAGGGGATGGCTCGTCGCCACTGCTCCGCGGCAGCCCATCACAGGACTCCGGCGAGACGGATAAGTCGAATCATAGTCGAAATCGACCATCTTTCATCCCTTTCCTGATGCAGCATTGCGATACTACGCAAAGCATCATTTGGCTTGCCTGCTGCTAAGACCTTAGCCGCTTGATTAGCCCGGATACTCTTTACGAGTTACTGGGCTGGGCAGATAATCATCGGTCGGCCGGCCCCGGTGCCTGCCTTATGTATGCAGCGCAGAATGACCCAACATGGGCCGTCTTTCTGCAAGATGACCCGCCCTGGGCCATTTCCTCAGATTCTGGCCCAATATGGGCCATTTGGCGTTGCCAGCCCCTCGCCCTGCAAAGACCCGCACGCCGGCAGATCCCGGTAGCCGCTCCAAGTAAGTCGATAGATCTCTGCACAATCTCCGGGTCTGCATTGTCCGTAATTCAGAGATTAGCCGTTCTATTAGGCAAAGGTACTTTTCACGAGTTACCTAAAATCCTCGGTTGCCCGGTACTTGCTCATTCCTTCCTCATAGAGATCCCCGCCATATATGTCGTAGACAACGAAAGCAGGGAAGTCTTCTACCTCCACGCGCCACAGAGCCTCAGGCCCCAGTTCAGCGTAGGCAATGGGCTCGGCAGACTTCATGCACTGGCCTGCAAGCACTCCTGCGCCTCCAATGGCTGCAAAGTAGAGTGCACGATGCTTCATCAGACCTTCACGAACAGCAGCAGAGCGGTATCCCTTCCCAATCATCCCCCGGAGGCCCTGCTCAAGCATGGGAATCGTGTATGGATCCATGCGTCCACTTGTAGTGGGCCCAACAGAGCCTATTACCTGGCCAGGCTTGGGCGGCGTGGGACCTGCATAGTAGATTACCTGGCCCCGTGGATCAAACGGGAGATCCTTGCCTGACTCGATCAGCGAAACCAGCCGCTTGTGCGCGGCGTCGCGGGCAATATAGACTACCCCGCTTATGCTTACCTCGTCTCCTGCTTTCAGTGAAGACACAACACTGTCCGAAAGTGGAGTATCGATCTTTATGGCCAATTTAATAACCCCTCCGGCAAATCACAGTACCGCAGTCCGGTGCGGCGCAACATGACAGTTGAGATTGACCGCCACAGGCAGACTCGCTATGTGGCATGGATGAGCCTCTATATGAACTGCGAGAGCAGTGACGTTCCCCCCGAACCCCTGAGGGCCAATGCCGAGGCCATTTATCTCGCGCAGCAAGTCCTTTTCCAGGCTTGCATATTCAGGATCCGGGTTCGCCTCTCCGAGCGGCCGAAGCAAGGCCTTCTTGGCAAGAAATGCCACCGTCTCAAAGTTACCGCCTACGCCCACTCCTACGATCACAGGGGGGCATGCATTGGGACCGGCTTTCCGAATCTGCTCCACAACGAACTTTCGGACACCTTCCACTCCGGATGCCGGTGTCAGCATAGCAAGGCCGCTCATGTTCTCAGCCCCGCCGCCCTTGGCAACAACGGTAATAGTGAGCGTGCGGCCGGGAACCATTTGAAGATGGACTATGGCCGGGGTATTGTCCTTCGTGTTCGCTCTTCCGAACAGCGGGTCATCCACGACCGATTTTCTGAGATATGCATCGGTGTATCCCCGCCTAACCCCTTCATCGATCGCCTGTTGCAGATCGCCGCCGCATATGTGCACATCCTGCCCAAGCTTAACGAAGACCACAGCAATGCCAGTATCCTGGCAAGCAGGCTGCATCAACTCTCCGGCCAATCTGTGGTTTTCGAGTATTCTGGCAAGTGCCTGCCGGCCTTGGGGAGATTTTTCTTCCTCCATGGCCCTCTTGAGGGCCGCGATATTCTCAGGAGGGAGCTTGCATGTAACCTTCATGCAAAGCTGATGCACTGCATCTGTTACTTCGGACACATCAATATGCCTTATGTCTACGCAACTCAAACCCCATACTCCTCTCCAGCCAGGGTGGGTGCACCTATCCCTGGCTCTCTTTTGCTTATCTTCTTGCTGCAACCGCCCATTCCTCCGGCCCTCCCGGCCGTTCCACTCCCCCTCAGAGGAAGAGACACATAGAAGTCCTGGGCAGCTCAAGCCTGGCGCGTGTTCCTGTTCCTGTTGTGAGCAAAACTGGCCTCACTCATAGAGTCCCACAAACGCGCATCGACCCGGTCACTTCTTCCCATGCCCCGATTCGTAGTGTACGCCCAGAGCCGCCGGTGGCCTCGATTTGACGACTGCCCCTGCAAGAATCAGAATGGTCAGGATGTAGGGGATCATCTGGATTACCTCCACAGCCAGCGGTATCTGAGCCGTTTGCATTCGCATTTGTATGGCATCTGTAAATGAGAATAGGAAGCTGGCGCCCAGGCCCCCAATGGGATTCCAGCCGCCGAAGATGCATGCGGCCAGGGCCATGTAGCCGCGCCCGGCAGACATGTCCTTGCTGAACCAGTTGAGCTGAGCAAGGGACAGATAGGCTCCGCCCAGTCCTGCAAGACAGCCGCTGAGGATTACACAGAAGTACTTCACAGCACGGACATTGATGCCTACTGTGTCAGCTGCCTCCGGATGCTCACCCGTCATCCTTATTCGAAGTCCCAGAGGCGTCTTGAACATCACAACCCAGCCAAGGGCAATCAATATGAAGCTGATGTAAACCAGGGGCGAATGAGTGCCAAGGATAGTGCCGAGCACCGGGATGTCGCGCAGCCCAGGCACTGACCAGGTTGGAAGCCCCCGTACGAGATCAGACGCTCCCTTGCGCTTCCATATGACTTGCATCAGCCACGTCGTAGCCCCTGATGCCAGGATGTTTATTCCCACCCCTGTTACGACATGATCCGCCTTCAGGCGAACAGCAAACACGGCAAGGAGGGCGCCCACGAGTCCCCCTCCGGCAACAGCGCATAGAACTCCCAGCCATGGGCTGCCGGTAAGGTGCGACCCCAGCACTCCGCAGAACGCACCGGTCAACATCATGCCTTCAATCCCGATATTGACCACTCCGGACCTCTCGGAGAAAGCCCCGCCCATAGCGGCCAGGGCTATTGGTGTCGCCATCCTGATAGTAGCAGCCAGGTTATTCACATTGAAAACTATGTCCATAAATCCGCTCATGCCCTGCCACCGCCTTCTCCGGAACTGCTCCTTCGCCTGAAAAACATACCGGCTAGAGCCGGTGCAGCCACAAACAGTATCACAAGTCCCTGCACCATAGTCATGAGCTCCATGGGTATCCCTGCAAAGAGCTGCATCGACTGGCCTCCCGATTGAAGTGCTCCGAAAAGAATGGCCGCAGGGATCACCGCCCACAGGCTTTCGCCGGCAATGACTGCTACCGCAATCCCGGTGAAACCGTATCCGGGCGAGAAGTATGGAATGAAGCGGTACAGGGTTCCCATTGCCTCCGCAGAGCCGGCAAGACCGGCTACTGCTCCGCTGATCATCATGGCTTGAACAGTTCTCGTGCTCACATTCACCCCGCCGTATTCGGCAGCATGCGGGTTCTTGCCGACAGCCTGTATCTCGTAGCCAAGCACACTCCTGCGTATCACTTGATTAAGAAGCGCCACAGCAAGGACTCCGATTATTACGCCAAGCGAAACCCGGGTCCCTGGAATAAGCTCAGGAAGTCTCGAACCGAGGGGAAGCAGAACAGTCTGATCTACCGGGCCCGGGTCCCTGAAGTAAGTTTTCACCAGGAAGGTTGTGAGGAACGTGGCTACGTAGTTAAGCATGATTGTGGTGATGACTTCATGCGCTCCCAGCTTCGCCTTGAGGTATCCAGGCACAAACCCGAATGCGGCTCCTGCGCCTGCACCTGCTAGAAGCCCCATAGTCACCCTCAGCACCGGCGGCAGCCCTCCAAGGGCCAGAGGAACTACGGCAGACGCCAAGGCGCCAACATACAGCTGTCCTTCAGCGCCCACATTGAACAAGCCGCACTGAAAAGCAAATGCCACTGCAAGTCCTGTGAAAAGCAGCGGAGTCGACATCACCACAGTGGTTGCAAGGCTGTACACTCCTCCAAAGGCGCCCATGAAAAGATTGTAATATGCCTCCTTGACGCTATAGCCGGAGGCACCTATCAGAATAGCTCCTATCAGCAGCGCCAGAAAGACTGCGACCGCTGAATACGCAAACCTTGAAAACCCGGGACGGGCAAGCCGTTCGATACTCTTCTTTGACAACTTGCCTGACGTATCATCTGAAAGGTCCATCGATCACACCCCGTTCCTCTGCCCTGTCATAAGAAGGCCCAACTCCTGCTCGGTGTATTGGCTGGCCCGGCGCATGTCGATTATTTGGCCTTCATACATAACCGCTATCCTATCTGACAGCTCAAATATCTCGTCCAGCTCTGCGGATATGAGAAGAACTGCTTTGCCTCTGTTGCGGCTGGCAAGTATCTGCTCCCTGATGTAATGGGTTGCCCCTACATCCAACCCGCGCGTAGGTTGGGCCGCGATCACAATACTGTGGGGACGGGTCAGCTCTCTTCCTACCACGAGTTTCTGCTGGTTCCCCCCGGATAGGGAGCCAATAGGCTGATCGATCGACTCAGAGCGCACATCATATAGATCGATTATGCTCTCTGCATGTTCCCGCACTACATCCTCTTGGATAACGCCGCGTGAGCTGAAATATGCACTATGTTGCATGCCAAGCACGGAGTTCCTCGTCAAGCTGAAAGAGCTTACCATGCCCCGTCGGAGCCGATCAGATGGGATGTAGGCAACACCCTTGTCCCTTATCCTTCTAGTGTCAAAGCCCGTTACATCCTGGCCATCGATGATCAGCCTGCCCTGGCTCGGCCTCCGCAATCCAGTCACGACTTCCTCGAGCTCAAGCTGGCCATTTCCATCAACGCCCGCTATCCCCAGGATCTCGCCGCGTCTCACAGCCAGATCCACACCACTCAGCCGGGCGCGGCTGCCCCTTCTTCCAGCCGCTGAAATGTCTTTGAGCTCAAGCGCAATCATCTCGTGTGCCGGTATGCGCTGGTCGTCATGTATGGGAAGGCTGCGCCCTACCATCATCTCTACCAGCTGATCGGACGTGGCGTCAGCCGTATTCACGACACCCACAGTCCTGCCATCGCGCAACACAGTCACTCTGTCGGAGATCTCCATAGTCTCCTTGAGCTTGTGCGTAATGAATATGATTGTAGTTCCTGAAGCCCTGAGCGCGCGCATCACAGAAAAGAGCTCATCCACTTCAGGGGGCGTGAGGACGGCAGTAGGCTCATCCAGGATCAGAACGCGCGCTCCTCTCATAAGGGCCTTGATTATCTCGACCCGTTGCTGCTGGCCAACGGAAATCTCCTCTACCACGGCATCCGGGTTTACCGTAAGGCCATAGCGGTGCGAAACCTTCAGGATTTCTTCGCGCGCCCTCCCGTAGTCGAGCAGACCATGTATGCGCGGTTCGCATCCGGCAATAATGTTTTCAGCAACTGTAAGCCGTTCAGCAAGCATGAAGTGCTGATGCACCATGCCTATCCCCAGGGCGATCGCATCGCGAGGGCAAGATATGGCTGCAGGCTCGCCATTCACGTAAATAAGGCCTGAATCGGCACGGCAAAGCCCGAACAATATCCTCATTAGCGTGCTCTTGCCAGCTCCATTTTCGCCCAGAAGGCAATGAATCTCGCCGGGAGAGGCGTCAAAATCCACAGCATCATTGGCCACAACATTTCCGAAGCGTTTCGTAATGCTTTCCATTCGAACAGCATGCATCTTAAGACGAACCCCATTTCAGCATCAAACCTGGCAAGGCAGGGGGAGAGTATCCCCCCGCCCTCTGCACCCGCATGTAACTTCGACTGAATGGAAACAGGCTATTTGCCTTGAGACTTGAGCCAGGGCTCGACCTTGTCGATCTCGTCCGGAACAACAATATCGCCCGCTACGACCCGGGAGGCGAGCTTGTCAACCTGCGAAATGATATCCGCAGGAACCAGGCTCTTCGAGTAGCCAAGCGCCCTTTCCTTCAGTCCAAGCATATTGACTCCCGACTTGAACTGGCCCTTCAAAACATCATTGATGGCGATGTATACCGTTCGGTCGACGAGCTTCATTCCATTGGTCAGAATGTTGTTTGGCGCAAGGTAGCCCTGGTCCGAGTCGGCACCTATGGCGTAGCGGTTGCGCTCCTCTGCCGCCTTGATGCCGCCAAGGCCCGAACGGCCAGCTGCAAGCCACAGCACGTCGACGCCCTCGTCCAGCATGGCATTTGCCATCTCTTTGCACTTGGCCGGGTCAGCCCAATCGCCGACATATGCATGTTTCACCTCGACCCCAGGATTCACATACTTTGCCCCGGCAATATAGCCTGCGACGTTGGCGCGGATGAGCGGTATGTCCATGCCGCCAATGACTCCAACTATCTGCTTGTCGGAGACAATGCGCGGATCGCCCTTCTTTGCGGTCATAAGCCCTGCTATAGCGCCAACTACAAATCCGCGCTCCGCTTCCTTGTATACATAAGAAGCTACGTTTGGAGCGTCGACTGCCGTATCTACAATAGCGAATTTCTGATTGGGGAACCTGGCTGAAACGACCTGCAAGGCATCGGCCTGGTCGAAGCCGATGGATATTATCAGTTCGTACTTGCGAGTCTGTGCAAAACGTGTCAGCAAGGTTTCGTATTCAGCCACAGCCTGGGGTTCAACTTTGTCAAACTCTATTCCGAGCTCTTTTTCTGCCCGCTTCATTCCATCGTAGGCAGAGTCATTGAACGACTTGTCACCCAGCCCGCCTGTAGCGAACACAATAGCTACTCGCGGCTTGGCTGCGGCCGCTCCGGGCACTCCCATCCCTATCATGAGTGATAGAATCAACGCAATGCCAAGTACCGCTGAGAATTCCCTGGTTCTACTCATCTTCATAACTACCTCCCGAGTATCCATAGTCCAGCCC
>LSQX01212318.1_pt1 | contig 22029 bp, 19 predicted proteins | sample 654561 | NCBI WGS metagenome assembly LSQX01 (sample SAMN04489861, study PRJNA283612) | anaerobic digester metagenome | isolation source: 4 biogas reactors fed with cattle manure at either 37C or 55C with and... | place: Denmark: Kongens Lyngby | collected 2014
CCGCCACCCCCGCCGCCTCCGGAAAAGCCTCTGCCGCCACTCCCGCTTTTTGAGCCGGGAGCAACGGAAGCCGACGCTATGGATGAAGCAATGGAGGAAGCCATATTAGCCATTGCTCTGCCAGTGTAAAGGTCGGAGATATCTGTTCCCGTATACCACTCAGGGTGATAGTCGCTTTCTTGGAGAATACTATCGAATCGGTTCGCCCAGGTATCAGCTGTGTCAAGGGCAAAGGCGTAAGGGAGCAAGCGTTCGAATATTTCAGGTGTTTCCTGTGGAGGGTGGAACATTTCAAGACGATAACGCTCAGCAGTGCCCATATACATGGCAAGCCCGTCAACTTCCCCTAGAACGTCATTTCCTTTCTCTGAGCGAATTGTCATAAGCTTGCGAAAGAGGAGAATCATAACAACAGTCGCTAATATGGGAATAAGTATGTACCAACTCTTTTTGTTCAGCCCAAGAAAGAAAAATTGAGCGATGCCTGCAAAGAATAAGATTGGGAAGAGTGTGGCAAAGATTTTCTTCATGATTTGCCCTCTTTCCCTCCAAATATTCCAGACTGACAGAATAACAGACCCTACTATGGAAAATATAAACGTTCCTGCTACAGAAAAAACAGCCATTTCTGCCTGGCCGCCCCACCCAAGCAACAGATAAATAATGGCAGGAATAATAAATCCTGCCGCCCATGGTAAGGTATTCTTTGAAAAAAGAGGTTTGGCGGCCTGTCGATAGTATTTCAACAGTTTAGTTCTGGCTCTGCTGAGAATCTTATGGTTGTTCTGTCTGAGAAGGAGCTCGATTCTGCCTTCATCAAAAAGAGCGGAAATAAGAATGTCCTCTTCAATGGAGCGTTTTTTTCGGGAAAGCTGTTCCTGATTTAGCTTCAGCGAGTATCGTTTCCCAGCTAAAGAAGAAGAAAAAGATACGACTTTCTTCATCAAATCGCTGTTTCCTAAAAGGCCAAGTCGTTTTACCGATTCTTCGAAGGTCAATTCTTCTATCACTATAAAGCCCCTCACAGCAAGATTAAGTATTTCTGCCGTAAAACAGGCGTTATCCATGCCCAGACGTTTCACATATCTCATAAACCCTGGGCCAATCCCTTTGGTAGGTGTAAAAAGGGGGATGACTGGTTTTCGAGGAGGGTCATTTCCCCAACGATGCCACGCTGCAGCATAATATGCCAATAAAAGCAGGGGGGCGCCGATGAAAAACCAGATTCCATATCTATCAAAAAAAGTGTATCTCAAGAGGGGGTTAGGCGGGGTTACAATACCTTTCGGCCATGTATAGGCCACAGTCAGCCCTTCTCTGGGAGCAAGGCTTCTTGTTGTCTGCACCGATCCATCAGAAAGGAGCTGAGCATCTTTTCCCGTGGCCCCTTGATATCCCGTATAAATGTCCACTGATGAAAAAGACACCTTTTGGGGAAGGGAAATGGAAAATCGCACCTTTCGTATGGGGAAACCCCAATCATTACCGGTAACGTTCCAGTAAAGCTCATCATGTTTTTCATAGAAACCAACCTGACCAGTAGTTACATAGATAAGAGAGTAAGTTTGTTCTCCAAAGGGAACTCTTCTATTGGGATCGCCAAGATAAATACGAACGCCGTTAGAGCGGGATTCTGTTCTGTATGGAACTTTCTTGCCGTTAAGCAAAGCTCCTTTAACAAAAAAACCTACCCTAACGATTTTGCCAGAAGTATCTCTGTAGATCGTTGGGAAATCTCGGTAAATTCCCCGTTGAATTTGTTTTCCCTCTGCCCATACAGTGATATCCTCACGAACCTCGAGGGAGGCATCTACCTTGACAGTCGCATAAGAAGAAAACGATAGAATGACTTCCTCTGCTCCAGCAGAGTTTGTAAGAAAAATTAAAAACAAAAAGATGAGCAAAAAAAGCCGGTGAAAACTCTTCATGGCGAAGCCTCCCAGACCGCAAAGAATTAGAAGGACACCTTCGGTGTTGTTCGCTCTTCCTCAGCAGTTTCAAAATAATCCGCTTTCTCATAGCCAAATCTTTTTGCAACGAGCACAGCAGGAAAGGTTTCAATGGCAATGTTATAATCCCTTGCAGCCCCGTTATAATACCGGCGAGCCATTTGTATATCGTTTTCCAGGGAGGTTAACTGCTCCTGAAGCTGATGAAAGTTCGAGCTTGCCTGAAGGGCAGGGTAGTTCTCCGCTACTGCAAAGAGGGTTTTGAGGGCGCCGGTAAGCATGTTTTCCGACTCCGCCCGTTCGCTCACTGTATGTGCTCTAGTGATAGCCGCCCGCGCTTCTGTAACCCGTTCAAAAACCTCTTTCTCATGAGTTGCGTATCCTTTTACTGTTTCCACGAGGTTAGGGATGAGATCAAACCGCCTCTTAAGCTGCACATCAATGCCGCTCCACGCCTCATTCTTCAAGTTAGACATTCGTACAAGTCTGTTGTATATGGAAACTACCCAAAAAACGATAAGAGCGACGAGAAGAAGAATCGAAAGTATTACCACCATGTGTATTCCCCCCCTTGATACTTAACTTAAGAAATATAGACCTTTTGACCATTCTACATCAAAAGAGCTCATTAACGTCTGATGAGATTACATGTAAAATTTTAATCATTTTTTCGTAATATGCTGGGAATAATTAAAAGTTTCTATTGTCTTCACTATATGGACTCCGTATAATGATAAATAAATCATAACCTTCCAGGAGGGATGCATGTCTAACACAACCCCTGAATTTGCAGCTGTTATATTGGCAGCAGGCGCATCTACCCGCATGAAGCAATGTAAACCTCTGCTCACTATAGAAAAGCAAAACATGCTAAGCCGCCTTGTAACAACATATAGAGTTGCCCGTGTTTTTCGTGTTTTCGTTGTAACGGGCGCCTATCGAGAACATGTTGAAAGAGAATGCTCACGACTTGCCTGCTCTGTAGTCTATAATGAAGACTATGAAAAAGGCATGTACAGCTCGGTGCTGAAGGGCATCCGATCCCTGCCTTCTGACATTACAGCCTTTTTTCTACACCCTTCAGATATTCCCCTGGTACGCCCAAGCACCATTCGTTTTCTTTGTGAACACTGGAAAGATTCTTTAAGCGTTCTTTCCCCAGTTTTAAAGGGGGAAAAGGGACACCCGCCTCTTATATCAGCAAAATTAGTGCCTTCTATTCTGGCGTGGTCTGGATATAGGGGCTTAGCGGGGCTCTTGCAACAGTATGCTGATTCTTTTATGCAAATCAACATTCCAGACCACTTTATCCATCTTGACATAGATACTCCTGACGATTATCGAAAAGCACAACGGGCATGGAGCGCACGTAATATCCCTACACTAGAGGAATGCGAAGAACTTTTTCGTCTGGCGCAGACACCTCAGAAGATCATAGAACATTGCCGCGTTGTGGAACAGATGGCTCGCCATATTGCCCTCTCTATTTCTTCTTTTCAGCCCTGCCGCTTTTTATTAGCAGAAAGAGCCGCCCTTTTACACGATATCTGCCGTGAATCCCCCAAGCATGATATTGTTGGCAGCGCTTTTCTTGCGAATTTTGGATTCGATGAAGTAGCAGAGATCGTTAAGCACCATATGGACCTTCCTGAAGAAGCATCTCTAGAAGCCAAGATTGTCTACCTTGCAGACAAAATAGTTAAAGATTTTAATGTGGTTTCCCTTCAGGATAGAATTGAGGAGACGACTCAAAAATTTAAGGGTGGGAAAGCTGAAAGACAGGGATTGGCACGTCTTCGCAAAGCCTTGGACATTCAAAGAGAATTCGAAAACTTGACAGAAGGTGGCCTCGAGTTAGGGGAGGGGAGTAGCAATGAACGGGACCTTCGTCATAAATGGGAAAAAAAGAGAACTTAATTTTACAGATGAAACGATCCTTCTTGATCTTTTAAGGTCAGCAAAACACACTGAAGTTCACTGTGGCTGCAGTGAGAGCAGCTGTGTCTGCTGCACTGTTCTTCTTAACGGACGCCCTGTAAGTTCATGTGATGTAGATGGTCCGTATAGGGCAAAATCTGCAGCCGAAATAGGGATCAATGGCACGGCACCAGCCATTGCTAACGCCATATACGATGCAGTCGGAGTCAGGCTTTATGATCTTCCTTTTACCCCTGAAAAAGTTTTAGTCGCACTAAAAAGGCATAAGAGGGTGATTTTATGATGAAGAAACAGATCATAGCCAACGGCCCTCTTACAGACGGTGATATTTTTTATCCCTCCGGGGCTCTTCTCATAGTGAATGGCAAAATAGCAGAGGTTGCAACATGTGAATCCATGAGGCGCAAATGGCCCGATACCCCCGTAATAGACGTTGAAGGACGACTTATCGTCCCAGGAATGACCAACTTTCATCATCACCTTTACTCGTCACTTGCCGTTGGATTACGCCCTCGTGGAGAAACTACGTCTTTTCTGGGAATCCTGGAAAATCTGTGGTGGCCCCTTGATTATCTACTTGACGAGGAGTCTATTTATTTTTCAGCGTTATACGGTATTTTGCGTTCAATACAATGCGGTATTACAACAATCTTTGACCACCATGCGTCTTTGGGACACATTAGAGGAAGTCTCAGTTTAATTGGCCGCGCTTTTAGAGAGGCTGGAATTAGGGGGGTACTCTCTTTCGAGATTTCGGACAGGGCCGGGAAAAACACCATAGACCAGCAACTTGAAGAGAATATATCTTTTTGGGAAAGCCATCAGAGGGATCCATTTCTCCATGGAATGTTAGGCCTTCATGCGAATTTTACCCTTTCTGAAGATACTCTTAGAAAGGTAAAGGAGGCAAAACCCCGCAATCTTCACATTCATATTCATTGCGGAGAAGGGGAAGAGGACCTTGCCTATTGTCAGCAGTTAGGATATAGGGGACCAATCCATCGTCTTGCATCCTTTAATCTTTTGAGCCGGGATTCTCTTCTCATCCACTGCATCCATTTAACAGAGGATGATTATGCTATTCTGAAAAACATTTCTCCGTGGGTGGTTACGAATCCTGATTCTAATGAAAACAACAGAGTGGGAGAAATGAACCGCCAACGGATTACAAAGTTTGTCATAGGAACAGACGGCATGTCACCAGATATTTTGGCTTCTTTGCGAAACTATGCCATTACAGCAAAGGACGCACCAGAGCCTTTTGAGCGCCTTGAAAGGACCTTCTGGGGCTGGTCCCGCCTCGTTAAAAGAAATACGTGGGGCTTCCAGGGAGTGTTTGCTCATGACGAGCCGGCCGACATCACCGTTCTCAACTACAAGCCTGTAACACCCATCCATGAATCCAACATTATGGGGCATCTTATTCATGGTGCTCAACGAAGTCATGCTTATTTAACCATGTGCAATGGAAATATATTATGGAAGGACGGGTCATTCTCTTCTCTTAACGAGGGGCTCATTTTTAACAATGTACGCCTGGTTGCTGAAAAACTCCATAAGCGTTTTTCCTCCGCAAAAAGGGAGGGATTCCCGTGGTGGAAGTAAAAAGAACTATATGCGACGTTCTTTTACAAACTTCGTTCCTATGGCAGCAGAAAGCATGTCTGCTTTTTTTGAACGGTTGCACGCTGTTGAAAAGTTCATTGAAGGCCAGATCTTGTCTTTAAAGCAGGAGAAGAAGCCATGAAGAACATCAATCCACGCAAATCTTCAGCCTTCAAAAAAGAAATTGCACAAAAACTGCTGGAGCGTTTTCTTAACAACGTTAATATTCCATAAAAACTGTATTTACGAATACTTGACAGTCATTTGTAAATACTTTATTGTAACGGTGCTGATAGGCGCCATCAGTAATACAAGCTTAAAATTTTAGGAGGCAGTATTTTGACAACTCAGGGAACAGTCAAATGGTTTAATGCGTCAAAAGGGTATGGCTTCATCACTACCGACGAAGGCAAAGACATTTTTGTTCATTTCAGCGCAATTCAGACCGAAGGCTTCAAAACCCTCGAGGAAGGCCAAAGGGTCTCTTTTGAGATCGTAGAGGGGCCTAAAGGCGAGCAAGCGGCTAACGTAGAAAAAATCTAGTTTATTTATCCAGCATTCTTCTATTTCGATGGGAATAAAGGCAGCACTTTAACCCGTGCTGCCTTTTTATTTTTGTTATAAAATTTTTAGCTATATCTTTACAATTCGTAAAGGAAACATGTACAATGCATAGCGGTTTAAAAAGGCAGACCTGAAAATTTCTTTGGGTCTGCCCTTCTAAGTTTGTACTTTTTAATGTGCTATACTACGGCATGTCGTCTGCCAGTTGAAAGGGGTTGCTAAAGTATGAGATCCGAGCTTGTATCTCAGGAAAAGAATTTCGTCACTATAAAGGTAGAGTTAGAGGTCACAGAATTTCAAAAAAGCATAAATATGACTGTTCGTGAACTGACCCAGAAAATAAATGTTCCAGGCTTCCGAAAGGGGAAAGTCCCTCGTAATATTTTAGAGATGAGAGTTGGAAAAGAGGGTATCCTTATAGAAGCCCTTGAATCTATTATGCCTGATACCATTGACCAGATCGTTAAAGATTATGAATTAGACCTTATCGACCAGCCAGAAATGGAAATAGAAAAGCTCGAAGAGGGAAAGGATGTTCTTCTCACTTTGACTTTTGAGGTTGCGCCTGAAGTTAAACTGCCTGAGCTTGAAACCATTGAGATAGAAAAATTAAAGGTTAACGTCACTGACGAAATGGTGGATGAAGCAATCAAGAACATGCAGAAACAAAATGCGGAACACGAAAAAGTTGACCGGGCCGTAGAAGATGACGATGTTGTGGAAATAGAATACGTTACAAACGTTCTTGACGAAGAAGGGGAAATTATAAAATCCCATGAACCGGCAACAGTCAATGTAGATCTTGGCCTTCAGGATTTGAGACCTGGAATTAAAGAGGCACTAAAAGGGCATGTCGCCAACGAAAAAGTTGAAGCAACTGTTCAGGTAGAAGAGGACTATGCTGATCCAGAGGTTGCGGGAAGAGAGATTCGGTACGATATGTCTATCAAAGAAATAAAGGTAAAGAAATTACCGCCATTGGAAGCGGCTTTCTTTGAAAAGACCTTAGGGCATTCTGTAGACAGTGAAGAAGCTTTTCGTGAAGAGGTAAAGAATCGCCTGGTGGACCGCATGACCCAAGAAAGCGATACCATGGCTGAAAATGCAGCTGTTGCAAAAGTGGCAGATAAAACGGAAGTTGAGCTTCCAGAAACTTTGATTAATCGACAGATTGAGCATATTAAAAAGGAAGACACTGAAAATGCGCAAAAAAGATTTAACAAGACCATGGAAGAAATTTTAGCAGAATCTGGAATGGAACTGGAAGATTATGAAAGCAGAGTTAAAGACCAGGCAGAGCGGGCAGTTCGTCAGTATCTTGTTCTCGATGCTCTTTCAGAATCCTTTGATATTTCCATTGAAAAAGAGGACTTTGAATCTGAAGTAGAACCCCTTGCAACAGCGTATAATATAAGCACCGATACTTTGTTGAGATCAGTATTTAAAGATCAGAACAGAGTTATGGAAATGGGGAGCCGGATCCGTTACAAAAAGACAACGAAAGAGCTTTTGAGCAAAGTTTCCATTAAAGAAGTGGAAAAATTTTCGTCCTTGGAAAAAAACACTGAAGAGGACATCGCAGAACAGGCCGAATAGAACGATCTGTCTTTGAAGTATTAGTAAGATAGGTGGTGAAAATACATGCTTATACCTATGGTTATAGAACAGTCTGGAAGAGGGGAGCGGGCGTATGATATTTACAGCCGTCTTCTAAAAGATAGGATTATCTTTTTGGGACAAGAAATTGATGATCCCATAGCAAACACTGTTGTTGCCCAGCTTCTTTTTCTTGAAAGCGAAGACCCAGATAAAGATATACATCTTTATATCAACAGCCCTGGAGGAGTGATTTCTTCTGGACTTGCTATCTACGACACGATGCAATATATCAAAAGTCCTGTATCCACGATCTGCATTGGACAGGCAGCAAGCATGGCTGCTGTACTTCTCGCAGGAGGTGCGCCTGGTAAACGGATCGCTCTGCCTAACGCAAGAGTTATGATCCATCAGCCCCTTGGAGGCGCTCATGGACAAGCGACAGATATTGAAATTCATGCAAAAGAAATTCTCAAGATTAGAGAAAAGATCAATGATATACTTGTCAAACACACGGGGCAAACTCGAAAAAGAATTAAGGCTGATACGGACAGAGACTTTTACATGTCAGCTGCAGAAGCGCTTGAATACAGCATCATCGATAAGGTCATCGAATCTAGAGTTTAGATTTTCCCAGAGTTTCTGCCTGCGGATTTCGACAAGGGAGCCCGTGTATTGGTGCTCCCTTCTTTCTGTTTCACGCCCCCGGCTTTAAGGAGGTTTGTGTATGTTTAAATTTGAAGACAAAGGTAAAGGGGAAAATAAAGGCACCCTGCGTTGTTCTTTTTGCGGGAAGGAACAAAATGAGGTAAGAAAACTTATCGCTGGGCCAGGTGTCTACATTTGCGATGAGTGCATCCACTTGTGCAATCTAATTCTAAATGATGAAGTTGGCGGCGACTCTGTCAAGGGAAGCGACGTTTTCAACGTGTCCTTAAAAGACACTCCTAAACCCGCTGAGGTTAAGAAGTTTCTCGACCAGTACGTTATTGGACAGGAAGACGCAAAAAAAATCCTTTCCGTAGCCGTATACAATCATTTTAAGCGAATTAGCACCATGAGCGAAGAGAATGATGACATTGAGCTGCAAAAGAGCAATGTCTTACTTATAGGGCCAACAGGTTCTGGCAAAACCCTTTTAGCACAAAGCCTAGCCAAAAAATTGAATGTTCCCTTTGCCATGGCCGACGCTACAACCCTTACTGAAGCCGGATACGTGGGTGAAGACGTAGAAAATATTCTTGTTCGCCTTTTGCAGGCCGCAGACTATGATATTCAAGCGGCGGAGCGAGGAATTATCTACATAGATGAGCTTGATAAGATAACACGAAAGTCTGAGTCTGCTTCGATAACACGAGACGTTTCTGGAGAAGGGGTACAACAGGCATTGTTAAAGATTCTGGAAGGGACACTTTCCAATGTTCCTCCTAAGGGCGGACGAAAACATCCATACCAGGACTTCATACAGATGGATACGTCTAATATCCTTTTTATCTGCGGCGGGGCCTTTGCAGGAATTGAAGAGGTTATAGGGCGAAGAGTCAATAAGAAGATGATTGGTTTTGGCGGGGATATTCTCAGCGTGAAAGAGCACCGAAACTATGAGCTAATGCGTCAGGTGCAGCCTGAAGACCTTATGGCTTTTGGATTTATCCCCGAACTCATAGGACGTCTTCCCGTTGTTGTTCCGCTCGAAGAATTAGATGATGATGCCCTGGCTCGTATTCTTGTGGAGCCCAAGAATGCTCTGATCCGGCAATATCAAAAAACCTTTGAAATAGAGGGTGTGAAACTTTTCTTCGAACAGGACGCTATCAAGGCCATAGCGAAAGAGGCGCGCAAGAAAAACACCGGCGCACGTGGCCTAAGATCCATCATGGAATATCTCATGCTTGATCTTATGTATGAAATACCTTCACGCTCCAATGAAGTGGAGAAGATTATTATTACAAAAGAAGTGGTCGAAAAAGGAGCTTCTCCCATAATAAAAATTAAGGGGCAAGAGGAGGTAGCATAAGTGACAATAACGGAATCGGTACAGGCAGAACGATGTTATATTCTGCCTGTACGTGATCTTGTTCTTTTCCCAGGGGTCATAGTCCCTCTATATATAGGAAGACCCCGCTCATTAAAAACGATTGAAAAAGCAAGTATTGAAGATAAACCCCTTTTTGTTGTAGCTCAAAAAGATTTAACAACAGAAGAACCTATGTCTGAAGATATCTACACCATAGGAACACTATGCAAAGTGCTTCAAATGATTCGCATCCCCGATGGCACAGTAAAAATTCTTGTAGAAGGAAAACAGCGGGGGTGTATCAGGGAATTTTTTGAAGACGAAGAAACCTTTCAGGGTAATATTGCAATCGTGCAGTGGGTTTCAGCACTTCCAGAAAACATGGAAGCGCTGAAACGGAGTGTTCTTGAGCTTTTCGAAAAGTACGTGTCAATAAATGCAAAAATTCCAAAAGAGGTTATCGTTTCACTTGCAAACATTGAGCACCCCTGCGATATTGCAGATGTGGTTGCGTCTCATTTGAAAATAAAAACAGAAAAGAAACAAAAACTATTGAGTATCACTAATCCAGAAAAATATATTAAGCTTCTCATCAAAATTTTGATGGAAGAAATAGAGCTGATGGAGCTAGAGCAATCGATACAGGAACAAGTACGTCAAAAAATGGAAAAGGGGCACCGTGAATATTACCTTAGAGAGCAACTGAAAATCATTCAAACGGAACTGGGAGAAGAGGATTTTTCATCAGAAACAGAAAATCTTCTTAAAAAAATAGCAGAATCTGAGATGCCGGAAGAAGTCTGCAAGAAAGCCCGTATTGAAGTTGACAGGCTCTCAAAAATGCCTCCTATTTCTTCTGAAGCCAGTGTATTACGTACCTACCTGGATTGGCTTCTGGCATTACCTTGGAATACCTATACAGAAGAAAACCTGGATATTACAAAGGCACAAAGAATACTCGATGAAGATCATTATGGCCTTGTAAAGGTTAAAGAACGCATTCTTGAGTTTTTGGCGGTTCGTCAATTGGCAGGAAAAGAGGCGAAAGGACAGGTTCTCTGTTTTGTAGGACCTCCTGGAGTAGGAAAAACTTCTCTCGCGCAATCCATAGCGCGGGCCCTTGGACGCCGCTTTGTTAACTTTTCTCTTGGCGGAGTACGGGATGAAGCGGAAATACGCGGTCATCGCCGAACCTACGTGGGAGCTCAACCAGGGCGAATCATACAGAAAATGAGACAAGCTGGCACTAAAAATCCTATTATGCTAATGGATGAGATCGATAAGATCGGACAGGATTTTAGAGGCGATCCCGCATCAGCTCTTTTAGAGGTTCTTGATCCGGCGCAAAATAGCAATTTTACTGATCATTATATCGAATCGGCATTTGACCTGAGCAATGTAATTTTTATCACTACTGCCAATGTAACCCATACTATCCCTGCACCATTGCTGGACAGAATGGAAGTTATCCGATTGCCGGGGTATGTTGCCGAAGAAAAAATTCACATAGCGAAGAAGCATCTGCTGCCTAAGCTGTTCAAAGAACATGGATTGACAGACAAAATGATAAGCATTACTTCGAAAACAGTGGAGAAAACTATTAGGGATTACACGCGGGAAGCAGGAGTTCGCAATCTTCAAAGGAGCCTGGCCACTCTCTGTAGAAAGGTAACGCTTAAAATAGTAAGAGAGGGAAAAGACTCTACCCTTAAAAAGATTACAATAGGGGTAAAAGACCTGAAGGATTATTTGGGAGCGCCACGGCTCTACGATGTGCAGCTTCCTCAAAACAAACAAAAAGGCACGGTTGTGGGTCTTGCATGGACTGAAAGCGGCGGAGATGTCCTCGTTATCGAAGCCGTTGCCATGTCTGGAAAGGGCGATATTATACTCACTGGCAATTTGGGGAATATTATGCAGGAATCAGCTCAGACGGCTCTTGGCTTTCTGCGAGCCCGTAGCGCCGAACTAGGTCTGGACCACATAAACTGGAAAAACCAGGATATACATATTCATGTTCCAGAGGGAGCAATTCCAAAAGATGGGCCATCTGCAGGCATAACCATGGCTGTAGTCATGCTTTCAGCTTTGAGCAGCAGACAGGTGCTTCCAGGGATAGCAATGACGGGTGAAATCTCTCTTCAGGGAAAAGTTCTGCCGGTAGGGGGCATTCGAGAAAAGATTCTGGCTGCAAAACGTCAAAAAATTAGCAACATTATTATTCCTGGCGCCAACCGCATAGATGTAGAGGAAATGGAGCAGTGGGTCACTAAGGGGCTCTCCTTCTATTTTGTTGACAATGTGTCAGAAGTTTTTGACATAGCTCTGGAGCGGAGGTAGAAATGGCTCAGCGCTGGAAAGCACAGCTCGCAATGACTGCATTTAAAGAAGACCAGTTTCCACCCCAGACTCTTCCTGAGGTGGCTTTTGTGGGGCGTTCGAATGTAGGCAAATCAATGTTGCTTAATGCCCTTATGGAACGGAAATTAGCTCATGTCGGTTCTACGCCAGGAAAAACCAGAAGTGTCAACTTCTACAAAATAGAAGCGGAAGTTGACTTTTTTCTAGTGGATCTTCCAGGCTATGGATACGCAGCCCGAGGCTTCAAAGAAAAAGAAAAATGGGCAAAGCTAATTGAACAATACATTACACAAAGAGAAACATTGCAGCTTCTTGTTCATTTGGTAGATTTTCGCCACGGTTTGCTGAAAAACGATCAAGAGCTGCAAGAATGGATTTCTCAAATAGGCATTCCATCCCTTGTTGTATTTACAAAAGCCGACAAGATTTCGAAGGGGCGACATAAGGGGATGCTGCATTCTTATATCAGGAAGGGACTCAAATCCATAGAAGTTCCCTTTATAGTTTCAGCTCAGGACAAGTCAGGAGTAGGAGAATTCCGTCAATTTCTGACACAATATCTTAATAGAGGGTAAATACTTGATTTTAATTTTCAGATAAGTTTACCGATATAGAAATAATGGAGGGGAGACTTTCAATGGCAATCCGTACAAAAGAAATAGCAAAGACTTACGATCCAACGCCCATTGAGGATAAATGGTATTCATGGTGGTTAGAGTCAGGGCTCTTCCATGCTGAAGTTGACACAACGAAAGAAGCCTTTTCAATAGTCATACCGCCTCCGAACGTTACCGGCTCCCTTCATATGGGGCATGCTTTCAACAATACTTTTCAGGACATCGTTTGTCGATATAAACGGATGAACGGTTTTAATGTTCTGTGGCTGCCTGGTACAGACCACGCTGGTATTGCCACACAGAATGTGGTAGAGCGGGAACTTGCAAAAGATGGCATATCGAGACACGATCTGGGCAGGGAAGAATTTGTCAACAAGGTTTGGGAATGGAAAGAAGAATACGGAAGCAGAATCATAGAACAGATGAAGAAGCTAGGGAACTCATGTGATTGGGAAAGAGAACGGTTTACTCTCGACGAAGGTCTCTCCCAGGCCGTACGAACTGTTTTTGTCAGACTTTATAAAAAAGGCCTTATTTACAAGGGGCGCTACATCATTAACTGGTGCCCACGCTGCCATACGGCTCTTTCCGACATTGAGGTTGAGCATGAAGATCTGAAAGGCTGCCTTTATTATGTGAAATATCCCTTTGTAGAAGGAGAAGGGTATCTTCTTGTAGCAACAACCCGCCCTGAAACTATTTTAGGGGACGTTGCTATTGCAGTTCATCCTCGGGCCGAAAAGTACCGCCACATGATAGGAAGGAAGGTTTGTGTACCTCTTACAGATCGAGAAGTGCCCATTATTGAAGATATCATGGTCGATCCGGAATTTGGAACTGGCTGCGTGAAAATAACGCCTGCCCATGACCCTAACGACTTCTTAGTAGGTCAACGGCACAACCTCGAGCAAATTCAGGTTATCGATGCCGACGGATTCATGAATGAAAATGCCCCCGCCTATAAAGGGCTTTCTATTTTAGAAGCACGGGAACGAGCTGTGGAAGATCTTAAAGCTCAGGGCCTCATAGAAAAGATAGAAGAGATCGACCATTCTGTCGGCCACTGTTACCGTTGTCACACTGTAGTAGAGCCCTATCTTTCTGAACAGTGGTTCGTTAAAGCCAAGCCATTAGCAGACGCGGGGATTGAAGCCGTGGAAAAGGGAGATATCACATGGATTCCTGAACAATGGCAAAAAATCTACTACCAATGGATGGAAAACATTCGTGACTGGTGCATATCGCGCCAGCTATGGTGGGGCCATCGTATCCCGGCATGGACATGCGCGGAATGCGGTCACATAACTGTTTCTGAAGAAGATCCTACCCATTGTGAAAAATGTGGAAGCGCTCGCATCCAACAGGACGAGGACGTTCTTGATACGTGGTTCAGCAGCGCTCTGTGGCCTTTTTCCACTCTGGGGTGGCCAGAGAAAACCGAAGAACTCAATTATTTCTATCCTACATCCTTACTGGTAACAGCCTTTGATATCATCTTCTTCTGGGTAGCCCGCATGATTATGATGGGTCTTGAGTTTATGGAAAACGAGCCTTTCAAAGAGGTCTACATACATGCCCTTATCCGTGATGAGGAAGGCCAGAAGATGAGTAAATCAAAGGGGAACGTCATAGACCCCCTCACAATGATCGATAAATACGGAGCAGATGCTCTTCGTCTCACCCTTGCGGCGTTGACTGTTCAGGGGCGGGATATTCTATTAAGCACAAACAAAATTGAAACCTACCGCCTCTTTATGAACAAGCTTTGGAATGCCAGCAGGTTTGCCTTAATAAATCTAGAGGAAAACTGCTCTGAAAAACCGCTTCCGGATAAAGGCGAGCTTAGACTTCATGACCAGTGGATCCTTACACGCACACAGCAAGTGACAGAGCAGATTACAAGGCTTCTCGACGGTTATTTTATTGGGGAAGCAGCCCGAATGCTATACGACTTCATTTGGGGCGATCTGTGCGACTGGTACCTCGAAATGTCTAAACCTGCGTTGAAGGGAGATGAAGGGGAGTCACGGGTTAAAAATACCCAGGCAATAGTAGAATATGTCTTTAAAACAGTACTGAAGCTCATCCATCCCTTTATACCTTTTGCTACAGAGGAACTGTGGCACACATTTGGATTCAGCGATGACTCAATTGAACGTTCAGAGTGGCCAAAAGCATCTTCAGCTCTAATTTTTAACAATGCTTTGTCTGAAATGGGAACCCTTCAAGAAATAATTCGTATAATCAGAAACTTACGGGCAGAGGCAAGGGTAGCACCTCAGCAAAAAGTCGAGCGGGTTATTCTTCAGACAGATGATGATGCTTTAAAGGCACTCGTATCTGCAAATATGGATATGATCTCACTCCTTGCGAAGGTAGAGAGAGTTGATATTATTTCAGATAGCGACAAAAAACCTCATGGATGCCTCGCCTCAGTTATGACCAATGGGGAAATCAGTCTGGAAGTGGGAAGCCTGCTTGACATCAAAGCTGAGATTGAGCGCCTGGAACAGGAACTCAAGAGTGTTGAAAAGGATATAGATAAAATGGAGAAGAAACTGGCCAATGAAAACTTCACATCCAAAGCTCCTCAAGAGGTTGTGGATAAAGAACGAGGCCGTCTTGAGGAAAACAAAAACCACCACCAGCGAATCGCGGACAATATAAGCAGCTTGAAAAGGTCGTAGAATATGAGCATTAGAACTCTTTACGAAAAAGTAGAAAATGAATTAATAAGCGCTTCAAGCCCTGGAATACATCCAGGCTTGGAGCGTATTTCCAAGTTGCTAGAACTGTTAGGCCATCCGGAAAGTGCCTTCCCGGCAATACATGTTGTCGGAACAAATGGAAAAGGATCTACCTCAGCCTATGTAGAATCAATTTTGCGATCATCTGGAATGCATGTCGCGCTTTATACAAGCCCCCACCTTGTACATATGGGGGAGCGGCTCCTTCTTGACGGAAAAATGCTTTCCCCTGAAACATGGAAAAAGGCCGCGCGAAAGGTTATAAAAACCATAGGTCAAGACAAGAGGCTCTCAGAGGATCCCCCTACATTTTTTGAAGTTTTTACTGCCGCTGCCTTTGTCATCATAGCGGATTCCCAAGTGGATGCCGCTGTTATAGAAGCGGGGATGGGGGGAAGGCTTGACGCCACAAACACTCTAACAAAGGTTCTAATCACCATTATCACTTCCATATCAAAAGACCATATGGACTTTTTAGGTGACACTCTAGAAGCCATTGCTATGGAAAAGTTTGCCGTCATTCGTCCAGGCGTACCGGCAGTTTTCGCGGGGGGCGCTCCTTCATTATGTACCTTGTTCGCGAAAGAGTGTCAGAAAAAGGGAGCACCAGGGGTAGTATTGCCTCATGCATATTCATTTACAACTAAAGGACTTTCCATTAAAGGAGCTACATTCACCCTTCATGGCAAAGACGGCATTGTGGAATATACTGACCTGCACACCCCATTGCTCGGTGTCCACCAGGTATCTAACAGCAGTCTCGCTGTAGCCTCTATGGATATTTTAAAAAGGGAGCTAAGCCAGATAACAGAGCAAACCATACGTCAGGGTTTAACACAGACCCACTGGCGGGGACGAATGGAGCTTCTTCCAACCCATCCTCCTATCATGCTGGATGGAGCTCATAATGACGATGGTATTGCCCGCCTTGTAGAGAGCCTGAACGCTCTGGAAATAAACGGGAGTAAAGTAAGATTGACTATAGTCTATGGATCCATGAAAGATAAAGAACATAATGTGGCGTTGCACCGATTAAGTCAGTTGCAGCCACAGCTTATTTGCACTGAAGTCCCTGGCATGGAGCGCTCGGCTAAAGCTTCCGCATTACAAGAGGAAGCGGCTTTATATAAATGGGCTAATGAACCAGAGGGCATTGCAGATCCAGTGGAAGCACTTCAAAAGGCGCAGAAAAACAGTGACATTATAGTCTGCTGCGGAAGCCTTTATCTTATTGGATATGTACAGACCCATATGGCAGAAGGAGCTCGTTTTTTATAATGACCGCACGAAACTTCTCTCTTGATGAGAAAGAGGGGCATTATATTCTTGAATATCTCTGCCCAGAGGAAAAGGCCTTTTTTAAAGCCAGGTTATTTATGAAAGGCAGCCTTATAGGAAAGGCCATGGGGGATCCGGCTCTTAGCAGGAAAGCAGTGGCTTCTCTTTCAAAAGAAGAAACTTCACAAAAGAAGCTTTTAGCCCCTAAACAAAATCACGGGACCCGTATTCTCACAGAAAGAGAAGAATATTGCCTGCCTGAACGACCGTTTGCAGATGGGGTTTTTTTAAAAAGCACCCTCTATGAAGGGAGTCTTCGTTTTGCAGATTGTGTGCCGGTCATATTGGCATCTCCAGTTCCCCATCCATGGCTGATGCTGCTTCATTCAGGGTTTAAGGGAACTGTACAAAATATTGTAAAAAACAGCCTGGTAAACCTTGACCAAAAAATGAATTTGGACTTCAATCGTATCTATGCATGGATCGGTCCTGGCATCAGTAAAACATTTTATTTTAGAAAAGATGATGAATGGTCACTGCTCGGGCAGAAAGAACTTTCCTCCGCCCATTGGCAAAAGGAAGGGGAGCGTGTATATTTTGATCTGCCTGGCGCCCTTGAAAGCCAATTGCTGGAAAATGAACTATTAGAAGGACATATTACCACTATCCCTCTTTGTTCATATAAAGATCGGCAATATTGTTATTCCTATCGGAGAAAGGACATCAAAGAGAGGATGTTCCTATTAGCTTCTCTGATAATCGATAAATAACAGATACCACTTTCTCTATTTTTTACGTGACAATAAAGAAAGAGGCTTATAACGCAACATTGAAAAAGTTACAAGGAGTGATCCTAAATGGACCTACAACGAGTAGGGGTAATAGGAGTGGGACACCTAGGACAGCACCACGCTAGATTATATACCGAACTTCTCGGCACACAGCTTGTGGGAGTAGTTGATGAGAACGAAGCACGCGCAGCTGCTATCGGAGATAATCTTGGGGTTCCTTATTACACAAATTTCGAAGAATTTATCAAGAAAGCACGGCCAGATGCAGTAAGTGTTGTAGTTCCAACAAGTCTTCATTATGAGATAGCAAAGAAAGCTCTGGAAAACGGAATTCATGTTCTTATAGAAAAACCAGTGACAACAACAGTGAGAGAAGCGGAAGACCTGCTTAACGTGGCTGCAAAAAGAGATCTCGTTCTCCAAGTAGGTCATGTGGAACGTTTTAACAGCGCTGTACAATATACATCTAAGATAGTTCATGAACCCCTCTTTCTTCAGTCGCGCCGACTCGGACCCTTTTCTTCCCGAATCAGCGACGTGGGGGTTGTCCTTGATTTAATGATCCATGATATTGATATTATTCTTTCACTAGTGCATTCGGAGATCGACTCCATCTCCGCAACAGGAAGATGTATACGAACAAACCATGAAGATGTTGCTTCTGCGCAGATATCTTTCAAAAATGGAGCAATGGCCCATATTTTAGTAAGCCGCGTTTCAGAGCGCCGTCTTAGACAGCTTGAAATAATGGAACCAGAGCGATATCTAACCATAAACTATGAAACGCAGGATGTTTCAATCAACAGATGCGTACGTCATGAGAATGGCACACTTGTGGAAGTTATAGAACATCCAGTATTCCCCAAGAGCGAGCCTCTTAAGCTGGAACTTCAGCATTTTGTTACATGTGTACGAGAAGGGAAGCAGCCCCTAGTAGGGATAATGGACGGCAAACGTGCCCTCGAAGTCGCCATTTCAGTTCTCAAACAAATTCATCTAAGCGAAGGGAAAGAAGAATCGATCATCTCGCAATAAAGATGCCCCTCCTAAGGCCGGTGAAATGTTTTTCTCCGGCCTTATTTTTTATGTATTTAAATAGAAATATATTTTTATCATTTTTATTTCAATGTTATTATGTTCACAATGCATTATTGTTGTGTTTTTGTGGTTTTATATAATATATGCTTCGCTCAATTTTGATAAAATATTAATTAGTGAGGGATTCTTATGCCAACTGAAAATATAAATGCGCTTATAGCTCTTGCTATGTTTGTTGGGGCTCTTTTTGTTGCTAGACTCGTTGTTAAAATAGGTAAAGGAGAACTTCCTGGCGGTGCTATATGGGTTGTTTATCTTCGAATGCTTCTTGGATTTTTATTGGCAGGAGCAATTATATTAGGTTTTTATTCTTTTGCAGGGATAAAATAAAAATTGGAAAGAATGAGACTTTTTATTTGGGAGGCGAAGTACCATGACTGAAGAAAAGAAAAAAATCCCTGAACTTTTTGAACTTAGAAAAAAGTATGAGGGGAAAGTTGAAAAAGTGTTAGAAAAGCGGCCTGAACGACGAAAAGAATTCCGCACAGGTGGAAATCTTCCTTTAAACCGCGTTTATGACCCAACTGACCTAGAAGAATTTGATTATGCAAGAGACTTAAACTATCCAGGGCAGTACCCCTTTACTCGAGGCGTGCAACCTACGCTTTATAGGGGCCGTCTGTGGACAATGCGTCAGTACGCAGGATTTGCAACTGCAGAAGAGTCCAATGAACGGTATAGATATCTTCTCTCCCAGGGAACTACAGGTCTATCTGTAGCTTTCGACCTTCCTACCCAAATTGGATATGACTCTGACCACCCTATGGCACAGGGGGAATGCGGGAAAGTGGGAGTAGCCATTGATAGCCTTGCCGATATGGAAATCCTTTTCGACAAAATTCCTCTTGATAGGGTTTCTACTTCCATGACAATCAATGCTCCCGCAAGTGTGTTACTCGCCATGTACATTTGTGTTGGAGAAAAACAGGGCGTTTCCATGAGTGATCTTTCTGGTACTATACAAAACGATATTTTAAAAGAATACATAGCCCGAGGCACCTATATTTTCCCCCCAAAACCCTCTATGCGTTTGATAACTGATATATTTGAATTCTGCAGCCATAATGTCCCTAAATGGAATACTATTTCTATTTCCGGTTATCACATTCGGGAGGCCGGCAGCACGGCGGCACAAGAAGTCGCCTTCACATTAGCCGACGGTATCGCTTATGTAGAAGCAGCAAGCAAAAAGGGGCTGGATCCAAACGTGTTCGGCAAGCGCCTTTCCTTCTTCTTCAATGCTCATAACGATTTTTTGGAAGAAGTAGCGAAATTCAGGGCAGCCCGAAGAATGTGGGCCCAGATAATGAAAGGACGCTTTGGAGTAACCGATCCTAAAGCTCAGATGCTTCGTTTCCACACTCAGACCGCAGGTTGCACCCTCACTGCTCAGCAACCGGAGAATAATATAGTCAGGGTCACCATTCAGGCCCTCGCAGCAGTTCTGGGCGGAACCCAGTCCCTCCACACCAACAGCATGGATGAGGCTTTGGCCCTTCCTTCCGAAAAGAGCGTTGGCATCGCTCTTAAGACCCAGCAGATCATTGGCTATGAATCAGGCGTTGCGAACACAGTGGATCCTCTTGCGGGAAGCTACGTTGTTGAAAATTTGACGAACGAAATTCAGAAAAGAGCAGAAGAGTATATCGGGCAAATAGATGAAATGGGCGGCATGCTCGCTGCTATAGAAAAGGGTTATGTCCAGAAACATATTCAGGATTCAGCCTACACGTACCAGAGAGCTATTGAAAGCCAAGACTCCATTGTCGTCGGAGTGAACAAATTCCAGTTAGAAGATGAGAAGATAGATATGAAGCTTCTCAAGGTCGATGAATCAGTGGGAGAACGCCAAATCGAGAAACTTCGAAAGATGAAAGAAAGCAGAGACAACATAAAGGTGCAAAGCACCCTTGATGAAATACGAAAAGCAGCTCGGGATGAATCCATTAACACGATGCCTCTTATTATCGATGCTGTACGCAATTATGCGACTGAAGGCGAAATTTGTGGCGTATTGAGAGAAGAATTTGGAGAATACACAGAAAATATTATTTTGTAAGTGGAGGAATGAGCTATGGCTGTAAAAAAGATACGAGTTGTAATAGCAAAACCAGGCCTCGATGGTCATGACAGGGGAGCGAAAGTTGTAGCCAGGGCCCTCCGTGACGCAGGCATGGAAGTTATTTATACCGGGCTTCGTCAAACTCCTGAACAGATTGTAGATACAGCGATACAGGAAGACGCTGACGCTATAGGAATAAGCATTCTATCGGGCGCTCACAGCTTCTATTTTTCTAAAATCATTAACCTTCTTAAAGAGAATAATGCGAGCGATATTATTGTCTTTGGCGGAGGAGTCATTCCTGAAAGTGATATTCCTGCTCTTATTGAAATGGGAGCCGGAGCCATCTTCGGCCCTGGAACGCCAACTTCAGTATGTGCAGAGTGGCTTGAAAAGGCCGTTGCTGAAAAAAAACAGAAAGAGACTGTTTAGCTGTGACACTTCTTGCTGAAAAGGCTTTACATGGTGATATCAGAGCTTTAGCGCGCATTATTTCTCTTGTAGAAAATGAGGCGCCCGAATCAGAAGAAATTATGAAATATCTCTATCCTCATACCGGTAAGGCCCTGGTCATAGGGATAACAGGAAGCCCGGGCGCTGGGAAAAGCACATTGGTCGATAAACTAATCCTTGAGTTCAGGAAGAAGAAAAAAACAGTTGGAATCATCGCCGTAGATCCCTCTAGTCCTTTTAGCGGAGGAGCAATTCTAGCAGACAGAATTCGTATGCAACGTCACGCTAACGATCCGGACGTATATATTAGAAGCATGGGGACGCGAGGTTCACTAGGCGGCGTCAGCAGGAGCACCAGAGAAGCCGTTAAAATATTAGACGCTTGCGGCAAAGACGTTGTCATTATTGAAACAGTAGGGGTAGGCCAGTCTGAAATAGATATAGTGAAACTGGCAGACACTGTCTGTCTTGTGCTTGTGCCCGGCATGGGTGATGACATTCAGATAATGAAAGCGGGCATTATGGAAATAGCAGACATCTTTGTAGTGAACAAGGCAGACAGACCAGGAGCAGAAAAAATAGAAACTGAAGTAAAGCTTATGCTTGACTTGATCGGAAAAACAGACTGGTTTCCACCTATTCATATGACCGTAGCGGAAAAAGGAGATGGGGTAGCTGAGTTAGTAGAAGGCATCGAGAAACATGGGGCTTTTCTAAAGCAAAGCATTCACGGCATAAAGAAACAAAAACGCAAACTTGCAGAGGAAATAAAAGACATACTCAGCCGTGACATCGCAAAAAATGTGGAAAAAGCCTGGGAACGTCAGGGAACTGACGACAAAATCGAAGCCATCTTAGGTAAGGAACTAGACCCCTATACCGTTGCGCAAAATATATTGAACAACATAGTCACAAATGAAGGATAAACTGAGAGCTGTCTCTTATACACATCT
>LSQX01211798.1_pt1 | contig 22026 bp, 26 predicted proteins | sample 654561 | NCBI WGS metagenome assembly LSQX01 (sample SAMN04489861, study PRJNA283612) | anaerobic digester metagenome | isolation source: 4 biogas reactors fed with cattle manure at either 37C or 55C with and... | place: Denmark: Kongens Lyngby | collected 2014
AAAGACATTCAGCAATCCAACAAGGTTGACTTAAGAAGACACATTGGCTATGTTATTCAGCAAATAGGTCTTTTCCCAAATATGACTGTTGCACAGAATATCTGTGTTGTACCTAAACTTCTTAAATATTCTCAAGAAGAATGTGACAAAATCGTTAAAGAGATGCTCGAGATGGTTGACATGCTTAAGTACGCAGACAAGTATCCAACAGAGCTTTCTGGCGGTCAACAGCAGCGTATTGGAGTTCTTCGTGCACTAGCAGCTTCCCCACCAATTGTATTGATGGATGAACCTTTTGGCGCACTGGATCCAATGACGAGAGATCTTCTTCAAGACGAAATGATTTCACTACAGAAGAAGTTGCACAAAACTGTTGTTTTCGTAACTCACGATATGACAGAAGCTCTTAAGCTTGCTGATGTGATCATCTTCATGAATGCGGGAGAGATTGTTCAAATGGCATCGCCAGAGGAAATGCTCGAACACCCTGCAAATGACCTTGTTAGAAGTTTTCTTGGCAAGCATGCACTTGGTACAGACATTCCTAAGAATGTTGAAGACTTTATGCGCTCAAATATTAAAACCGTTAAGAAAAACAGAGGCGTTCTAGAGTGTGCTGAGTTGATGGCCAGAAATAGTGTTGATACCCTCCTTGTAATCGATGATGATGACAAATATGTTGGAACAGTATCTATTGCAGATATTAGACATTGGGGCAAGGATATTTCCACTATAGAGCCGATTGTAAAACAGGTTCCTATGTGCGCAAAGATTGGAGACGAAGCCAAAGACAGCTTTGACCACCTTCTCGAGACAGGTGCAAGTTACGTTGTAGTACTTAATGAAGATGATTCTATTGCAGGAATCGTTACAAAGACAAGTATGGCAAGATCAGTTGCCCAGAATCTGTGGGGTGAATAAAATGGTTGAATTATACAATACTTACGGAGATATGCTCCTTCGAGCAATTGGAGTTCATACCCTTTATGTCCTTGTTTCAGTATTGTTAGGATTCATTATTGGACTTTTGCTCGGAATTTTGTTCTCTCGAATACCTAAGTGGTCCTTCGTCATTCTTCCGATAATGTCAATTTTCCAGACAATACCTGGTCTTGTATTTATTGGTGTTCTCTTCCTATTAATAGGAATGACTCCACTTACAGTCATAATCGCCCTTACGGTCTACGCGATTTTCCCTGTAATGAAAAATACACTAACTGGAATACTCTGTGTGGATAAGCAATATGTTGAAGCTGCATACGGTTGCGGTATGACCTGGCAACAGGTTCTGACTCATGTTGAGCTTCCACTTGCTATGCCTACAATTATCGCTGGGCTGAGAATGTCCGCAATATACACTGTCAGCTGGGCAGTTCTAGCAGCGATGATTGGCCTTGGTGGTCTTGGAGACTTCATCTATCAAGGAACAACATCCAACAACAACACTTTGATACTACTAGGAGCAATTCCTGCTGCAATTCTTGCAATTGCGCTTGGTAGCTTGATTGACCTTCTTCAGAAGAAAGTCACACCTAGAGGTCTTAGGAAGGAGGTTCGCAAATGAGTATGAGTCTTATTATTGAGCACTTATACATAGTGCTTGCCTCTGGAGTTCTTGCAATTCTAATTGGATTACCACTTGGAACCTTGGCATATATGAATTCACATGCCAAGCCAATTATTCTTAAAGTTGTAGATATATTGCAAACGATTCCGTGTCTTGCCCTATTAGGACTTATAATGGTTCTCTCGGGAGCTGGCAAAACTACCGTAATCATCGGTATTACATTGTACTCGCTTCTTCCGATTGTGCGTAACACTTGTCTTGGTCTAGAGGAAGTTAGCCCAGGAGTTAAAGAGGCTGCACGCGGCATGGGCATGAGCAAAATGCATAGGCTTCTAAGAGTTGAATACCCTCTCGCATTCCCAACGATTTTTACGGGTATTAGAATCGCTATTGTAAATGCGATAAGTACAGCGGTATTTGCTGCATTTGTTGGTGGCGGTGGAATCGGAAGCATCCTTACTAGAGGTATTAGAATTCAAGATATGAAGCTGATACTTGTTGGTACCGGTGCCTTGATGCTAATAGCTATCGTAATAGACTTGTTTATGAGTTTTTGCGAGAGCAAGATGAGAAAATCTCATGGCAGCATCAAGCTTATGCTCCTCCCTCTCGTTGTTTTATTATGTGGTTTTGTAATTATTCTTCCTTTTAATATAAGCAAAGCATCTTCTAGTGATGAGCTGGTAATGTATGATGGGGATTATTCTGAAACACAGATTATGACTCACATGGCAAAGATATTAATTGAGGATAAGACTGATTTGAATGTAGTTGTAAAGGATCAAATGTCGCAAGTAAACAATTTTAAAGCTATGATGAGCGATACTAATAGCTGCGATATGATGATTTGCTATGATGGTACCCTTTTGACGACTTTCCTTCATCTTGATCCTAGCGATGTTCCAAAGGGAATTACTTTGTATGATTATGCAAATGAAAGAGGGCTTGAAGATAAGCAGGTATATCTACTTGATAAGCTTGGCTTTGATAATACTTATGCTATAGCAGTTACCAAGGAAGTTGCTGATAAATATGGAATTGAGAAAGTTAGCGACCTAAAGCAATACGCTAGCCAGCTCGTCTTTGGTGCAGAGCATGAATTCTTTACTGAAGAAGGAAGCATGAAATATGGTCCATTCGTAGACTACTATGGTTTGAACTTTAAGGAAAGTGTATCTGTCGATGTCAGCCTAAAGTATTCGGCTGTTGAGCAAGGCTCCTTCGATGTAACCGAAGTGTATGCAACAGATGGCTTGAACAAGAAAGCAGGTCTGGTGGTACTCGAAGACGATAAGGAGTTTTTCCCAGAATATAATGGTGCGTTCCTTGTAAAGAAAGACACTTTCTCGAAATTCAAGAAGATTGCGCCTAATCTAGAAGAAGTTATGGCAACTCTTAGCGGGAAGATTTCTACAGAAGATATGATTAACATGACTTATGATGTTGATGTTAATGGAAGATCAGTGGACGATGTTGCAAGAGAGTTTCTTGAGAAAAATGATTTAATCTAGGAATTCAATATTATAGAAGGCATGTGATTTGACAGGGTTGTCGCCGGTAGGTAGACATCACATTATAAAAGGGTCGTCATTGAAAGGACGGCCCTTTTGTGTAAATCATTTTATTCTGTTATATCGCTTTGACTCTTCCATCCATTAATTAGAATATCTATAATAATTGAACCAAGTCCATTACCCACCGCTGATAGAAGAATTGTTAGGATATCGCCTTGAAACATTCCGATACCAAATGTAATACTGTTTGCAATGCTATGCTGGAATCCGCAGAAGATAAAAAGCGGCACGCCGATTAGAATCCCCAAGCATGTTCCCTTCTTGTAAAGATAAACACACAAGTACATTATTATTCCGCACATAACAGATTGCACGAAGAACTCCGGACTAAGCGTCCAGTATGACATTTTATCCTGAGCGATAGCAACTAGGTCACTTTTGCCAAAGCCAATGCACACACCTATCATAATTCCTGCCATTATATTGACCAAAAGAATATATAACACATCCAGCTTGTTATCTCTCCACATGAAGCCTACTCTTCCAGTATAGAGAAGCGAATCCGTGTAGCATACAGCAAGCAAGCCGAATGCAAACAGGAATGGGCCAATTGGAGCCCCAAGATTCAAATTAACTGCTACACCCATACCAATCAATATGCTAGCTAGAATACTTTTGAACAACTTATCCATTTAATTCCCCTTAAAATATGTTAAAATATGTTAATTAAAATTTGCTTAAACGACCCACTTATTTTATATCATTATCGTTACATTGTAAAAATAAAAAGCGATAATCTATTTTTTGTCAAAACTTATAGAAATACGAGGACATAACCGTGGCTAATTTTACAGAGAACGCAATTAAAGAGTCTTTTCTGAAGTTGCTAGCAAAGCATCCGCTCAACGAAATAACTGTTAAATCAATCACTGACGAATGTGGCATCAACAGGAATTCTTTCTACTATCATTACAAAGGAATTCCAGAATTAATTGAAGAGATAATAATTGAACATTTTGACTACCTTATTAGCAAGTACCCTTCTATTACATCTTTGAACGATGGAATTAAGGCTGCTTTGAATTACGCTTTGAAGAATAAAGTGATTCTAATGCATATCTACAATTCTGTTAATCGTGCACTCTTCGAGCAACACCTTATGAAATACTTTGAGCATCTGGTGACATTATATATAAAGACCGCTTTTAAAGGTGTAACAATACGAGAATCTGACAAGAGACTAATTATCAGACTGGCAAAGTGTGAACTCTTTGGCGGTTATATCGATTGGATGAATTCAGGAATGCCTGAAAGCATAATTGATGAATCTGAAAGATTATTTGAGATATGCGAAGACTTCTCACTTGAAGTTATTAAAAGGTGCCAAGTCTAAATTAATTGATTGATAAAGGTTGAAAGCCTTCGAGAAATGTCATGTTATACACGATATGACTACACAACTGCTCATTAAGAGCAGTTTTTTTGTGCAATTTAATGCAAATGCCCAAAAACTGGTCACGCGTTCAAGATTGTCTATTTTCAAGAATAAAACAACGAGTATACTAATCTTTGTAAAAAAAATAGGATGTAAATATTATACAAATTTTGTGAAAGCGAGGACTAAAATTATGAGATTTTCTAAAGCGGTTGTTAAGCACCGTAAACTCATATTGTTAATCTCAATACTGCTTATGATTCCTTCAGTTCTAGGTATCATGGGGACGAGAATTAATTACGATATGCTCAAATATCTACCGACAAATATCGATACGATAAAGGGGCAAGATATTCTTCTCGATGATTTTGGAAAAGGAGCCTTCTCTCTTATAACAATTGAGAACATGAATGATTCAGATGTTAAAAAACTCTGTTCAAAATTCGAGAAAGTAGATCATGTTGAGACAGTTCTCTGGTATTCGAATCTATCAGATGTAACAATTCCAAAGGAATTCCTTCCAGACAACATCTACGATAAGTTTAATAATGACGAGACTAACGCAACTATGGTAGCAGTTTTCTTTAACACTTCCACTTCTGACGATGAGACTATGGAAGCAATTAAAGAAATTCGCTCGATTGGCGGAAACCAATGCTTTGTATCTGGTATGTCTGCCCTAGTTACCGACTTGAAGGACTTATGCGAGAAAGAGGAACCAATCTATGTTGGACTTGCTGTACTCTGTGCAACCGCAGCAATGCTGTTACTTCTAGACGGATGGCTTATTCCATTTATCTTCCTAACATCTATAGGAATGATGATTATGCTAAATCTAGGCAGTAACTACTTCTTTGGTGAGATATCATATATAACGAAGGCTCTATCGGCGGTGTTACAACTTGCTGTAACCATGGACTATTCGATTTTCGTATGGCATAGCTACAACGAGAACATTGATTTGTACGACACGCATGAAGAAGCGATGGAGGTTGCAATCAAGCAAACACTTAGCAGTGTAGTTGGAAGTTCAATTACAACAGTAGCTGGATTCCTTGCTCTGTGCTTCATGTCATTTACATTAGGCCGCGACCTTGGTGTTGTAATGGCTAAAGGAGTATTACTTGGAGTTATAGGTTGTGTTACGGTTCTGCCAGCACTAATCCTAACCTTCGACAAGCCATTGCATGAGACAGGACATAAGGGACTTATACCTGATACCGATAGAATCTCGACTAAGATGATTAAGATTTTCCCAGCGTTTATAGTTCTATTTGTACTCTTGATACCACCTGCACTTTATGGATATCAGCAAACTAACGACGAAGTATATTACGATTTGGGCGACTGTCTACCACAAGATATTAACTATGCTATTTCCAACAAGAAACTTGCGGAAGATTTTGACATAGCCTCCACTCACATGGTGCTTGTTGACTCAAGTACTTCATCGAGTGCAGTTCGTAGCATGTCAAAGGACATTGAGAAAGTTGACGGCGTAAAGTATGTACTTGGTATGGAATCAGTTGTTGGTTCTGACATACCTACTGAAATGATTCCAGATGGAGTTAAGGACACCTTAGATAATGGTGACTATGAGCTTCTGCTTGTCAATTCGGAATACAAAGTTGCAAGCAGGGAAGTTAATTCGCAGATTACTGAAATAAATAAAATAGTAAAGAACTATGATGATGGCGGCATGCTAATTGGTGAAGCTCCATGCATGAGAGATATGATTAAGATAACCGACCGAGACTTTAAGGTTGTAAATATTATCTCTGTATTGGCAATATTTATTATTATTGCACTTGTTGAAGGAAGTATATCCCTTCCATTCATACTAATTGCTGTCATTGAGCTTGCAATATGCATCAACCTAGGCTTATCACACTACTTTGGACAGCCTTTACCATTTATTGCACCTATTTGCATAAGTACAATACAGCTTGGTGCTACAGTTGACTATGCGATATTGATGACAACTCGTTATAAGAAAGAAAGAATTGCAAATAACACCAAGAGAGATTCAGTACACACTGCCCTCTCTACATCAATTCCTTCTATCATCGTATCAGGTGTTGGATTATTTGCAGCAACCTTCGGAGTTGCCGTTTATTCAGACATCGACATCATCAGCTCAATGTGCTCACTAATGGCACGAGGCGCTGTAATCAGTATGCTATGCGTAATACTAATTCTACCTGCCCTACTGATGCTATGTGATAAGGTAATTTGCAAGACAACTAGAGGCATGAAACATGTCACTCACGATACTAAATTAATGAATTCGGAGGCTAAGTAATTATGAAAAACGGATTTAAGAAACAACTTTCGATATTGCTAACATTAACAATGATAATGGGTGCAGTAAGTACTGGTTTTATCTATGGTCAAGATAAAAGTTCAGATAAAAAAACATCTTCTTCCACTAAAGAAGCTACAACAAATGACACTGAGAGCGAAGATGTATCAGAGGATGAGACCGTGTATGTTGTTGCCAATGCAAACGGCAATATAAAGAAAGTCATTGTAAGCGACTGGATCAAGAATAAGCTAGGCGCAACAGAGCAAGCCGATTCTTCTGATTTAACAAAGGCTGATGAGAATAATGCTCTTACTAATGGCAATGTTCAAGCCTTCGATATTGATGGAAATGCACTAGATTATCAGGGCAATATTGAGAATGAAGTTCCTGTTGATATGACAGTCTCATACAAGCTAGATGGTAAGAATATTTCGGCAGATAAGCTCGCTGGTCAAAGCGGACATGTTACAATTCGATTTGACTACAAGAATAAGAAAACCACAACAGTAAATATTAACGGTACTCAGACAACAATGTATGTACCTTTCGCAATGCTTACTGGTATGATTCTAGACAATAATGTTTTCTCGAATGTATCAGTTACAAATGGTAAGTTCATTGACGATGGCAGCAGAACAATCGTATCTGGAATTGCTTTCCCTGGTATGCAAAGCAATCTAGGAGTATCAAGTTCACAGGTAGATATTCCAGAGTATTTCGAGGTAAGTGCTGATGTTACAGACTTCGAGATGTCAAATACAATGACAATTGCTACAAATGAGATTTTCAAGAACATCGATACAAGCAGTCTAAGCTCAATTGATGATTTGAAGTCAGCTGTTGATCAACTCTCTGATGCAACAAATGAATTGGTAGATGGCTCAAACAAGCTATACGAAGGCCTTTCAACGTTGCAAGATAAGTCAAGTGCATTGTCTAATGGTGTTGATGCTCTCTATGCAGGAGGTATAAAAGTTAAAGATGGCGCTGGTTCAGTAAATTCTGGTGCCGAGGCTGTTTCTGACGGAGCAACACAACTACAGCAAGGTCTTACTCAACTAGCATCGCAAAATGAAACTTTGATGGCAGGCGCAGAATCAACTTTCGAAGCTCTACTATCGAATGCAGATACAAAGCTTGCTGCTGCAGGTGTTACTGCCCCACAGCTAACAATTGCTAACTATGATGCAGTATTAACTCAAATAATTGCTGGTGCAAGTGAGCCTGCTAAGACACAACTTGGAGCTCTAAAGGATAGTCTTGATCAGTATAATAAATTCTATGTAGGATTAAAGAAATATACTGATGGTGTATCAAGTGCAAATCAGTCATCTTATGATTTAGCAGATGGAGCTGGAAACCTATATACTGGGACTAAAGACTTATATGGTGGTGCAAGCTCGCTTTATGATGGAGTTGATTCATTACATAAAAGCACTCCAACACTAATTAGCGGTGTTGCAGACCTCAAGAACGGTTCAAAGCAACTATCTGAAGGAATTAAGCAATTCAAGGAAGACGGAATAGATAAGCTTGTTGAAGCAGTTAACGGAGATGTATCAGGGCTACTTGAAAGAGTTAAGGCAATTTCAAATATTGCCAAGAATTATAAGGCTTTCCCTGGAGTATCTGACCTGGGAAGCTCAACAAAATTCGTATATAAGACAGATGCTATAGAGGTTAAGGAAGATAAATAGTAGCTTCCTTGCAAGTGAGAGACGGGATAACCAGTAAATGGTTATCCCGTTTTCGTTATGGTTATTCAAATCAATTATTTGAGACTCTAATCTCGCTCAATACAAAGTGGGCGACTATACTATTCATGCAAGTAAATCTTAATTTTAAGTTTGAGCCAGTCCCCCTGCATCTCCTTAGAGACAATCCTGCCGAACAACAGTTTCCCTGCATCCATCAAGCGAGAGAAAACTACATTATCAGCTTTGGGAACATACCCTACTTTTACTCCTGTCGCATTTCTTATTACTATTGCATTTGGATCAAATGAATTATCTGGCTCACGGAAGAATTCTAGCTTATCATCAATCTTAAGATGCGGTTCAAGTTCTTCAATTCCTTCCACATGCGTTGTCCCCGCTACATAACTATCGAAAAGGAAAATTTCATGTTCGAAGGGTTTTGGAATTGTAAGTCCTCCACTTCCATGCAAAATACTGATAACCCCAGTATCATCTTTCTTTATAATATCACTCATTACTTTCTCTCCATTAATTCATGTATGCGATTAGTATATAATTCTATGGACTCCTTAAGCCATGAAATCGTCTCGTTTAACTCAGCTTTTTTCTCGGCTGTTAATTCTTCGCTCTCTACAATCGGCTTTAAAATGTATGGATACTTCTTCTTTGTGTCACTTATCTTCTCTTTAACAGAGTCTACTATTTTCAAAAGCCTGTCTTTCTCTTTTGTTAAAGCTTCTAGCCCACTTTCGCTAACTTCTGGTGTAACAGGCTCAGCTGTCATCTGATGTATTATGCGAAGCGTTAGAAGGTCTCCATTCTCATATGCTGAAACAGCATTGTAAAAAAGCTGTAGCTGTGCATCTGTAAGCTCAGGATGTAGGTCTGGATGCAATACTTTTACTATTGCTCGATAAAGAGTCTTTAATTCCTTTGTTTCCTCTTTTGACAAAAGCTCCCCTTTGCCACGCTCAAGAGCCGCATTCATTTTGTTAAGTTCTCTTTCAAGTTGGTCTTGGAATTCAGCAAACTCCTCGTCTAGTATTAATTCGATTTCAGCAATATTGATTTTCTCTTGCCTATTAATTCTCATCTGAATTAATTCGACCTTTCGCTTAAGTCGCAGCATCTCACAATTTAGTTCGAAAGCTTTATATTCTAGCCCACCCAGAGTGAGCATGTATTCCATCTCGATATTTTTGCATATTACATATCTAAGCTCATCATGTTCTGATATGAGCATCGAAAGCTCTGTTGTAAGCTTATCAACTTCTTCCTTCAGTTCGACGAACTCCGGGAATTGGATGATTTCACACTTTGGGCTATTCTTAGGCTTTTTCTTATCTACCATTGCACTATCCCCTGTATTTTCACTACTTATCTAGCATTTTCAAAAACTTCTTATCGTTCATCTGTTCATTTGTAATATATGTTCCATCGTGGAATAATGCATATGTTGTAATTGGTGTTGGTGCATTACGCGCAACTTCCTTGTTTTGTAAATGAATTGCTTTAAACGAAATACCCTTTTCCTTCGCAATGGATTCCAGTACTGGAACATATTTTGCATTAAATGGACACTGGCTTGTATAATACAACACATAGCCTCTGTCATCCACATGAGGATGTTTAGCATTATCTTTAAATTTAGGCTTAACAACATTGTCATTAAAAGGCAAATACCATAATTGAATACCATTGTCTGACTCATCACAGATTGCAAAGCCTTTGTACTTCAAAAACTTCGGATCCGCTAAAAACGGTTTTTTCTTTGATGCCGATAATATGCAGAGCCCCTTCTTGCCCTTCTTCTTGCTGTCATCGATACATGCTTCTAACAACTCAGTGGAATAACCCTTGCCTTTAAATGAACCCGAAACCCAGAGACAGTCTATATACATAAAATCATCTGCATCAATTGGGTTCCAAGCCTTCTCCGCAGGAATGTATTCTATAAAACATTTTCCGCGTTCCGTGCTTTTCAAGAAAATCAGCCCATCCTCAAAGCGGTCCAGTAGCCATTTCTTCTTTGAATACACCTGAATGTCGATATTATTTGAAAGCGCACAACAAATGTGTTCATTATCAATATTTTCTTTAGTTACTCTAATATATTCCATGCTTTACTCTCCCACATTACAGATATGTGTTTATCTTTAAATTTCGATTTATTTATGCCTCCTTTGCTACCTCAATATAAAAAGACACTGGTCTGAATCCATCGTTGCAACTAATCATAGCTGAATTAGGATTCTTCATCCAACCGTCGTAGAAATCTCCGCCTCCCTGTGCAAGTTCTTTGATAAAAGGTAGCATGCTCTCCCACGCGCTGTCGCAAAGGCCGTCAGGCTTCTCGCAATTCTGGCAAATATATACCTGCCCTTCTTCAAGGCCACAAGGGTGCTCAATGGGATTCTCATATTGCTCCATCAAATCAGGATATAACGCCTTGCGCATGACTGTGATAATTATTGTTTTCATTATAATACCAACTCCATTTCAATGCTTTCCCATTCACCTATGTTCATTTTGCACATAGATCTTTGCCCTACTTCGCGAAAACCAGCCGCCTCGTAGCAATGCTTTGCGCTTTCATTATTTGCAAAAACAGCTAGCGTTATTCGTCTCGCTTCCAGAACATGCCTAGCATAATCTATCGCCAATTGCATTGTTTTGCGCCCATAGCCTTGCCCTCTTACATTATTGTCGACAATGATAAAACCGAAGCGTATAACCGACTTATCGTCACGATTTGGGTACCTTATGAACATATGTCCGATAGGCAGATCGTTCTCATCACAAGTGCACAGGAGAATAATGTTGTCACAATCTATTCTTGCTGAATAATATTTTGCCAGAAAATCTGGCTGTAACGGAAAGGTATTTATTCTATCTGCTGACCATTGGTATAAAGACTTCTCGTCTTTGATCCAGCTGCAAATAGTAGCGGAGTCAGAAGCTTTGAACTTTCTTAATTGCATAATATCCACTCCTTTCAGAAGCTTATAGCCTATCTTCTGTCTTCTATCTTCTGAAATATAGTATATCATAAAAATGGCAGGACCTAAATCCCGCCATTATAGTCCGTAAACACTTCCTGTCCTCTGAAAAACATCTCAGAGTCTGCTAAGTCCGCTCCTATTCCTTCTCTGGCTCGCGCTTGCTCTCCGTCTGAATCAACTTGTTCCATTTCCTGTAATAAGTTTGGACTACATCGCCAGCAACAAATCTCCTGAAAGGAGTTACACATATCTCCTCACATGCTTCACTGTCCTTAAAGGCAACAGTACTAATATGATATTTTGCCCCAAGCTTTATTGTGTCCTCTTTCGAAAGTCCAACTACAAGCAATGACTCATCCTCTGACGCTTTACTATTATCCACCCAGCAGCTTGGGAATTGATGATAGCTAAGTTCAAGCGCCTCGATCTCTGCTTTCAACTCAGATAGTTTCTTTTGATTCTCTTCTGATGTAAGATTCTCACTGAATGGTGCAAAAATTCCACATTCCTTGTCGTTAGTGAGTTCTTTGTACACCTTTGAAGCTAGTGTCTCCGTGAGCGGGTAATAATTGGTTCCTCTGAGTGTACTAACAGGAACAGCTCGCCCTATTGGCAAATTGGCAAAATTCTTTTTGCAAGAAGTATCTTCACATCCACCCATGCAATAGCTATATTCTAACATTCCATCCATAGTTTGTTTTCCTTTCTAACTTATTCTAGCTTACTGAAATTGTAAATGAATACTCATACTCATTATAGTCAGAATCGCACCCTTTCATAATAATTGTAAAATCCGATTCATCTAGTCTGTCAAAAGTAATGACACCTTCTGATGAAGCTCCTGCTGCGATGTCCGAGCTGAGTTCCGGATAATCAAAGTGATAACTTGTTTCAAATTGCTTACCGCTCTGCACAGCAACTGCCGAATACGAATAGATTGAGAAATTCCCGCTTCCCGTGTTTTGTGCAGTGACATACACTCTCGTTTCAGTGTCAGTGTAATCAACCTTGGTGATTGTAACAGCGCCATTTCCATTGGATACAGTCTGGTCTACTTCAACAGTTTTTTCAGCCTTAAAAGCATCCATTGCTGTTATCTCCTCAACGGACTCAGCCTTTACCTTGGGCATACTAACGGTTGTTCCAAGAAGATTCTCTCCTGACATTTCACCTTCAATGGTTCCTTTAACTTTGATATAGTCATCACTTGAAAGATTCAATGAGTTATCTGGGTCTGCATACTCAATGTAGGTGTTCTTTTCATAATTTGTAATATCGTAAAAAGCCTGAATATACAAGGTTCCATTGTCTTTGTCGATATCTAGAATCTGTGCTGTAAATTCGAATGTTCTTCCAACAAAATTTTCTGGTGATGTGTACAGTTCATCAATTTCAGATGCTTCGATTGCAGAAGTGTCGGTTGACGAACAACCAACAAAACTGAAAATTAACACTGTAGCTACCAAAATTCCCATACTCCGCTTAAGTTTCATATGCGCCTCCTTTACGTCCAATACATACTTTGTTATCTAGCACTTTGTTTAGCTTATTATTCTGACCTTCTCTGTCTTTATGTCTAGATACTACACTATTGGATGTCCACAAACTGGTACATCAAAAAAGGCAGGACCGAAATCCTACCTTTTGACTATTACAATTGATGGTAATGCCCTATTCTAACTCCCGATTAAGCCACTCCTCTTTAGTAAGATAATCGTTCTACATCGGCGTCCCAACTTCTATCAGGTTCCCATCCAAGTCATAGAAGCGTATAACCTTCTGCCCCCAGCTATGAGTCATTAATCGATTAACATATTGAATCGATGGATACAGCTCTTCAAGTCTCTGGGCAAAAGCCTCTACATTAGGCTCTTCAAAATACAATTCGCAAGAGTTATTCTGCGGAACTATGTCCTTTTGCAAAAATTCTTTCCAAATCTTCTCATCCTGAAGCACAAGCCCTTCTGTCAAAATCATATTGCCGTCGTTGTCTAGCACCACATCAAGGCCAAAAACATCATGGTAGAACTGTTTCGACTTCTCGATATCCTTAACGACTATAAGAACGTTCTTTAGTTTCATGGTGGTACCTCTTTTATATTTCAACTTCTCAATCCACTCTGCTTCCTTGAATCCAACAAGAACAGTATTATCACCTACAATCAATGGCCTCTTAATTAACATTCCATTTGTTGCAAGTAATCTGAGCTGTTCCTCTTCACTCATACTTGGAAGCTTGTCCTTAAGCTTCATCTCTTTATATAAGAGTCCACTAGAATTAAAGAACTTCTTAAGTGGAAGTCCGCTAGTTGAATACCATTCCCTCAATTCGTTATACGAAGGATTGTCCTCTACAATATGACGCTCGGTATAGCTTATATTATTCTCATCTAGCCAATTCCTAGCCTTCTTGCAGGTTGAGCATTTTGGATAACAGATAAAAGCAGTTTTCATTTAATTGCACTTCCTTTCTACTATTAGCTTACATCTTTATATAAAATACTTGGATATTATATGCATTAATAATCATTTAACTACTTGCATTCACAGTGATAATCACACCATCAACTGAGATATACCAATTCTTACCTCTTCGCGAAATTAAAGAATTATCACTTTGAATTTTATCTATACACCACTCAACCACATCATCTGTATCAAGAGAAAGATTCTTCTTTATCCTTAGTGCACCAAGCTCAGTAGTGTGTACCTTTCTTATATTTTCAATTAGATCATTATACATGTTCCATGCACTCCATCCAGTCTTCAAGAGGAAATATTTCAATTCTAGTTATTGCACTTTTTCTAACCTTCCCACACCCTATGTCCACTTTTTGTCGCATCTACCCTTTAAATCAGACAAATTATCTCAACAAGCAGACATATTCAACCAGCCTTCTTTGTTAAGCAATAGAATGCTACTATAGCCATATTGCTTTTATGCATATCCATATCAGCAATACCCAGATTAATATCACTGGTATTGCATAGTACCATTTCTTTGGTTTTCCATCTTTCCAGATTTCAACTGCTGCTTCCTTGCTTCTGCGCCACACATCATCAGGGATTAATTTCACCGCTAGCATTATTAGCGCTGGCAGAATTATAAGATCATCCAGATAACCCAATACAGGTATGAAGTCAGGGATTAAATCAATCGGTGAAAGTGCATATCCAATTGTGATGCCTGCAACAACTTTCGCCAAAGCCGGAGTTTCTTTATCTTTCAAAGCTATAAAAACTGCCGGGATATCTGATTTTAATTTTTTTGAAGATTCTTTCAGCCTAAGCTTCATTACTTCTCTTTGTAAATTACAGCTACGAGCGCCCCAACTATATCACTTGGAGATATCACCTGCTGTAGCTCCCATCCATCAGCTATATATTGATTCAATACTCTTGCTGATTCATCTAGGTCTTTCTCCCTTGAGAAATTAATACCCTTGTTCAGATAGATCATCTTATATTCTTTCATTGTGTTACCTCCATTTATATAGCTTTCAAAGCTACCTCACAACCGTGCAATTTTTCGTTGTCTTTTTGCCCGCATACAGTCTTGTATCTGCAATATTTATTGCGCTATTCAGCTCACTACTTTTATAATACTCGGCAATTCCGAAAGTTACAGTCACTTTAACAATCTCTCCATCGCGTGAGAACTCTAGACTCTCAATAGTTTTGCGAAGTTTCTCAATTTGCTCGTACACAGTTTCAATTGAATCATTTGCCGCAATGAGGAACTCCTCACCACCCCAACGAGATTTCAAATAGTCATCCGGCAGCACACCAATTATGCGTTGCGACACCCCAACCAGAACCTCATCGCCGAATTCATGACCATATAAATCATTGATTCGCTTAAACGAATCTATATCACCCATGACAATGCAATGTGGTTTACTATCATCGGAGAAAAGGATGCCAAAATTCTCATAAGCATAGCGACGGTTTGCGAGCTTAGTAAGTAAGTCATGCCTCGCCATGTTTTCCGCAGCTTCGGTCATCCTTTCTAACTCCAATAAATGCATATGTTCGTTGTATTGACTTTTTTGCAAAGAAATTGCAAGCGTCATGGCCAGAATTAGTGTAACCAAGAACAATAGTGGAAAACGCAATTGAAACTGCTCGTTGTATGGATACATAAGGAAGCTACTTGCAGGTGTCCAGAAAATTACAATCAGATATATCTGTAATATGAGGCACGTTGCAAAGCCAACAATAAAATCCACTACAATTATTGCTAGAAATGGGAATAATATAATCCAAAGGCATGCGAACCCATCATTGCCGCCATATATTACGAAGAAAGCAAACATCAGGCAGCAAGTCAGAGTTGTTGAATAAACGCATAGATTGTTGCTTCGATATTTCCACGAGATTACGGCTGAAAGCCCGTTGATTACACATCCCATTCCCGTAAATAATAGCATAATATAGGAATGTGCATATATATTTGCAAATGTCAGTAGCAAAAATGACAAAGATATTATTGATTGTAGAATTATTCTGCTCTTTAGTTTGGAAGTCCCTATATGCTCCTTTAGAACTCTGTTTCTTTGGAAAATTTCTCTTATGCTGTCTAAAATAGTACTCAATTATTGCTCCTTAATTATATGTTCTGATTTAATATGCCCTTGTCGCACGCAAAGGCTTGTAGTTCTCTCTGCTTCTATTCCAAGCAGCTTATTCATTTCGTCTGCAACGCTAGGGTAGTCAAAGCTATTATAGTGCGTAATAATATATCTTGCCTTTGTGATTCTGCCACTAGCCATTTTGCAAAAACTCTTCATTGGCGGTGATAAATGAAACACCCACACAGGCGTACATATCGTTACCAAGCTATATGCTGACAAGTCAACATTGATTTGTTCGATTGGCATTTCCCATCTGTGCATTCCATACCGTCCGCACCACCAGAAGCCCCGCGTACCAGCAGTCAGCTCGGTGGACTTAACTTCGTATATGTCTGCACCAGTTGCATTAGCTTCCTCGAGTGCTTTTTTTCTGGTATATCCCATTCTTGAGAAATACACTACAAGCATATCTTTATTATTCCCAATATTCGAATAATCTGACATATCAACTCGAAAATTCTCTTGCCTATAGAAAACCCATGCTGCATACCCTGTTATGGCTTGCAGAAGTCCAAAGATGAAATATATGGTAGACATGAAGTTCAATGGAAAGATAACAAACTGTATTGTAATCCATAGCATAAGTGTGAGTCCAAATAAGCCGCCCAGTATTATTCCGATGTATCGTTTTCTCAGCAGGAGAAATGCGGCAATGAGGTTTGTTATGCCGTTTACGCATAGTAGCGCAATTCCTGGGAAAACATAATTCTGAAAAAGAATATCGGCAAATGGCAGCACCTGAAAATATGGGAGCATAGATTCCATTCCCAAATTGCTTCCGTCCGGTGCAGTCAGCATTCCAACGGAACCTGCCACAGCTCCGATGCCAATAAATAGGCACCAGAAGATTAAGATTTTTCTTGCTTTGTTGTATCTTGAATGTGTGTTCATTGTACTCTCCCAGTTCTTATAAAATGTCCCTCTTGAATTGCCGCAAATGTTGCAACTAGGCATACAACTATCGCACTGTATCTTACTTCAATAAAGCTTATTGTAAGTGGAAATACGAATAGCAGTCCACCTGTCACCTTATTCATAATTGAATGAACGACAACCAATTTCTGCTCCATTACAAATCCAGATGCAATATTAATCACCTTGATTAGTGCAATAATTACAATCCAGATATATATACATCTATCAAAATTCAATAATGGAATAAGCTTAATCAAGCAAGCCGCTACAAAAATAAAATCTGCAACTGAATCCAGCTTTGCACCAAAGTCACTGACGGTGCCCATCTTTCTAGCAACAGTTCCATCTATCATATCTGTAAATCCTGCAATTAGATATAGCACATAGAACGGAATCGAGAGAGCTGGGCAAAACAGGATTGCAACACTGCATACAATTCTAATGCATGTTATAATATTTGCTACACTCGCAATTCCTTTTATTTTCACGATAAAAACCCTCATCAGCATTTGCATCTATCTCTTCGCGAGATAAATTTGCTTTATCTTGCTTTTGTTCTTTAATGCGTTTCACTTCATTGAGAACACTAACATCTGTTATTAAAGCCCTTGCTTTCTCCGAAATCTTATATGGTGTTATCGCAATCTTCATAAGTAATCTCTGGTCCACAATTCTTGAGACATTCTGTTGCGCCAGCCCCAAGTGATTACAATGCAAAACGGCTTCACATAGTTTCTCTTGGCTCTTTATTGATGAAAAAGCAGCTCTTTTTACTTCATCGCTGGTTCTTATACTCGAATTACATAATATCTCTAATGCAAAGTCATCGTCCTTCAAATAATAGAATACCATTGATGCACTTTCGCTATAACTCAAAGCCACTTCCTTCAAAGCCTCACTGTCTATCGTGCTAAGATAATATATTGCCATATCTCTTACCTTCGCACTTTTATTCTCTATAGCTATTTCTTTAAGACTATCAGCGCTAGTCATAGCTTGCGCTGCTGCAACTCTAATGAGGTCATTCGTATTGTCATTAAAAATGCGCATCACAAAATCTTGATTTGTAACTCTACACAAGGCTGCCGCTCTAACCTCGTCTCGCGCATCGTTATTAACTATCGATTCAAAGATACCTTGTGATTCTTCACTGTTCAGCAGGTTGATAGCATCAATTGCTTTGTATGCATTTCTTCTCTTCCATCCTGGTCCGAATAATCCCATTTCAAGCTCCTCTCTATAAAACTAGCTTCTCTTACCCATTAGACATATCGCCTCTGCATGGCCCGAGTCATTTTTTATGATGTCAGTTGCCAATTTTGGTATCTTACGTTAGTGGGAACAGGTCAACGACCTTTTTTGCTCTTTCTAGGGACGAGGGAACATAGCAATGGTTTTGTCTGTTCGTGAGAACATGTCTACTAAAGGTAAACAAGAAAAGTTTTTTGAAATAAATTCTACCATTCCCTCTTCTGGCAGCGTAACAAAAAACGATAAAATACACACCCTTTGCCTATTGCTTAAACGATTTGAGGGGGTGTGCAGTTTTGATTAGTGGTGTGCAAAACCAACAATTTATCTAGCCCCTCAGCTTACATTAATTAATTATCCATGAACCGTCTAATTCTCGCCGGTTCTAAAATGAGAAAAAGATTTTATAAAACTCTCAATTATCCTCGAAGAGGGAGAGTTCCATTTGAACGTAGCAATCAGGCTCGCCAGTATTGTCAGTTTCATATTGGACGCAATCAACAAAAGAATCAAAGTCATCGAGGGCAATATTTAATAGCCCTTTGTTTGATAAGGCTACAAAAATAGCGCAAGCTCTAGCCTGAGTATTAAAACGAACGACTCGACCGTTCATTATCGGGTTAAATTCAATATCGGTAAATACCGTGTACTCTTTTATCGCATTAGCCAGTTCTTGATTCTGATTTAAAGCTTTTGAATAAATATAATCATAGAATCCTGACTTTGGCTCCGTCTTATAGTTTTTTCCAAGAAACACAAAACTACTTAGACTAGCGCCTTTGATTTCACTCTGTATACGGTTAAACATGGCATTATCTGCATACTGCTCGGCTATTTTCTTATCCAAGTTTGAGTTTACAAACCGCTTCGCACTTTTGGGGTCGACATTGAGCAATTCTGCATATGGGCCAAATACCTCTCCTTGTCGTGAAAACTGTTTTGAAGATTGAAACCAGTTTTCAATCGAATGCATTTCTTGTGTTTCGAAATCCGTATATATCAAATTCATGGCTGAAAGAGCAGACCCCAGTTCGTAATTGCTTGACTTTGTTGAGACCTCTAATATCCTCCCCTTTGTGTTGGGATACATTTCTTCTATTACTTGCTCCATCGCCAAGGATGAGCGTTGCCGAACTTGCCATGACATTCCTTTATGCCAATCAAATTCGACTTCTTTTTCAAAGTATAAACAGCCCTCTTTATCTGCACTTTTTGCTGCAAAAAATGGTCTCTTTGCTCTCGCAATTTCAGACATATTTTATCCTCGTTCCTTTCCGAAGCCCTTCTGTGTATTTCTGTCTATCCTGTCTATCTTTGTGGCTATCACCTCTAATAATTGTTTTGTCTCATTAACGGTATGCTGCATTTCGAGAAACTCGCGTAAGCTTTTATTCACTGCTTCGATATCACTGCTGAGATTTTTATACTCGGTAAGTACATTCTCAACAATGTTGTTGATAGCCTTCGATTGGTCAGTGAAAACAACTTCAGCTTCATTTATCTTGTCTATTCGCTTATCTATTTCTTTCATTGCTTTCGAGAAATCGCTACTACTGAAAAGAGCGGCTGCACTCGAAAGTTCTTTGCTTGCCGTCGCAACTTGTTCTGAGACATTGGCAAGGTTTGTTATAGCCGCAACGATGTCCAAGTTCTTCTTTTGATACTCTTTAGTTTCTTTCTCCAAGCTATCTAAGGTAGCAACAATAATCTTGGTCTTTTCCTCTAATGTCTTTAATTCATTGTTATCCATCAGTAATTCCTCCTCACTGTATTGTTCTTCATCAATAGTGTCTCCTTCTCTTTACTAACTTTGCGATATCTGACATAGCGTTTACTTGCCTGCTGACCTTCGCTTGTTCTAATTTGATTTGCTCGTATAAATCATCATCTGTAAGTGAAAGCAGATCGCTGATTTCGGGTACAAGTTCATTCCACGACTCCGCTTGAATATATTCTGCTTCTTTTGTATTCAGAAGTTTAATAATATCCTCACCGATTCGTTGCTTGGATAGACCATAATTATGCTCGCCAAATCTCATTATTGTTTGAAGTGAATCTGTGAGCTTTGAGTAGTCCCCTAAACCCATGTACATTGCTGCTTTTATGTAATGAAGACCATAGTGCTGAGGATACGCTTCTAACAACCTGTCGGTTTCACCCCCGAGATTCTCTCTTTTTACTTTCGTGTTACTTGAACGAATGATCTTATTCAGTAATCCAATATCCGTTGCATTGTTGATAATATCTTTTAATCGCGCAGATTTTTTTCCGGCGTTTTTCATGTTAGTAGATAAATACGCCAACAATCTTTTCCTAAATTCTGCATCCGCTGCGGAATCTGATTTACATATTGATGCAGCTTTTGCGGCTTCAAGCATATTTAGTGTAGCGCGTCTCCGGCCTTCTTCTACTACTTTGTATGTAAACTCACTTAAAAGGGTCTCAATCACTTTAATAATAAACTCACGATCATTCGCAACACCTTCAATTGCGGCTTGGAGAGTTTTTCTTGCAACTTCAGCATACTCATCATTATCTTGATATGCTCTGATGTACTCAATGTAATTGTCGATTATTTGGTCTCTGTCGAATTTTTCTGCTTCAATTACAAAGCAACCACTTCCAAATCCCTGGTAGTCAACACTGTAATTTTTGAAAAAACCGAGTAATTGGAGACGATAGATAGCCTTCTCAATTTCATTTTTATTATCATAAAAAGGCACGTGAAAACGTTGGTTTTCCCAAGTCTTCGTATTGCAACTATCCAAAACGTTTTTCACCCGTTCAATTTCGTTGTCAATGCCTTCGAATGTACTTGTATGAAAAAACAATGAACGACTAATGTCATCCCCGTTCCATTGCCCCTTTGATGCCTCCAATGCAGCTATATCTTCGACATTGGTGCTAGCTGGATTCAAGATCTTCTGATTTAACTCCGGAAAGTCATCAGATAGAATCAAGTATGCATATGCGGTTCTTTTGTCTCTTGCGGCACGCCCCGCTTCCTGATAATACGATTCTAAACTTCCAGAGGTTCCATAGTGAACGATCCATCGAATATTCGGCTTATCAATCCCCATTCCGAACGCTTTCGTGCAAACCATGACTGACTGTTCGTTGTTTTTTAACCTCGTTGCATGGAGGCGTTTTTGTTCATTCCACTTGTTATCCGATATGCGGAGCCTCTTAGGGGCAGATCCTGAATACAGTCCAACTTTGCCAGGTAAAATCCTCTCTAAAACATCACCCACTCCTGGGTATCCATATTTAAATTGCTTTTCCGAGGCTAACAATCCGAATGACCCATTAACATTTTGGCAGAATATTAGGCCACAGTTTGTATTCTCGCCTCTATCAGTTTGATAAAAAGAATCAAATTCCTCTTTGAACTCTGAAGGCAATTTATTCTTTACAATTTCTTCTAAAACCGTTTGCTTCTTATCGCTTGCGGCACTGTACACTCGATAGATTATTTCAGGTCTGTCAAAACTTTTTGGCTGAATAACTGCTTCATCACCAATAATTCCAAGATCATGTTGCATATCGCGAAGCACGCTTGCCGAAGCAGTTCCTGTCAATGCAAGTAAAGGTGGCACCGCATTGCCCGTTTTGCACACCCTTCTACAAGTTTGCGCCAAACCTAAGTATGCTGTGCGGAAATCATGCCCCCACTCACTGACGCAATGCGCCTCATCAATAGCGACAA
>LSQX01351964.1_pt2 | contig 22022 bp, 27 predicted proteins | sample 654561 | NCBI WGS metagenome assembly LSQX01 (sample SAMN04489861, study PRJNA283612) | anaerobic digester metagenome | isolation source: 4 biogas reactors fed with cattle manure at either 37C or 55C with and... | place: Denmark: Kongens Lyngby | collected 2014
GAGGTATGTTATGGTATTGCCCAGAGATGTGGCCGACTTCGTGAACAAGACGAGAATATGGACTGATAATCTTATAGAATTTTTGAAGGTAACAAGAGTACCGCAATTTACGAGATGGCTCTCCAATAACTTCACCTCGAAGAACCCCGCGTTTATCCCTATAAACATGATAAGGGACTTGGGATATTCCACGATGTCGCACTATGTGCAGGGAGGAACGGAACAAAGCAAGATATTCATGGGCAAACTGCCCGAAGCGAGGAGGGCGATAATCGACTATCTTAAAGACAAGGGAGACCCCAAAAACCCCGTTTATTCGCACTATCTGGATTTTATGATACACGGGGGAGAAACCGGTTACGTCCACTTGAAGAACGTGGAGGACATAGCCGTTGACATGAACAAAGAATTGAAGAGGCTACAAGGGACAAATTCATTATTAGACAAAGCTACACATATAAGGGTATTGAGGATAGCGGGAAAATGGCTCGAAAACATGGCAATAAGGAGCGAAAACCTCGCGAGGTTCGCCACTTACCTGACGGCCATTGAGATGGGCAAATCACAGAAAGAGGCCGCTTATGCCGCTAAAAACATATCCGTGAATTTCAACCGCAAGGGCAGGATAAGCTCAATGATGGGCGGCCTGTTCGTCTTCTTCAACGCTTCGGTACAGGGCGGGGAAAACATCATCAGGATAGCCAAAACCAATCCCAAGCCGTTCTATGGACTCGCGGGGACTCTTATGGCGATGGGCTTCATGGAAGCCATGCTCAACTCGATGTGGGGCGATGACGATGAGGACGGGATCACCAATAGATACGAGGACGGGGTAAGCAACTACACCAAGTACAACAACCTTGTTATATTGATTCCGGGAGTCGACACGGCCGTTACCATAGCCCTGCCGCACGGGTTCAGGTGGTTCCACGCGTTGGGGGTCATATCCTACCAGATATCGCAGGGCCATTTGAGGGGCGGAGAGGCGACAAGGGAGGCGCTGTCCAACCTGTTCTCCTCGATCTCCCCCGTTGACGCCGTTGACTTTATAGATAGCGAGGGAGGGTTCTCCGCTCGGCCGATAATCCCTACCGTAGGCGTTCCGTTCTTTGATATAGCCGTTAACGAGAACTATGCGGGATTCCCCATAAAGAGAGAGCCGTTCACGAGGGCGCAAGAGGGAACGGTAGCGGAGGTAACATTGGGACAAAGGAATGTGAGCAAGTGGGCGCAGAAGATGTCAAACTGGATTTTCTTCTTGGGAGGTGGCGACCCCGAAACAGGGAGCAAGATGTTCCGCAAAGAAGGCAAACAGCACAGGCCCGTACCGGATATGTTCGATATCAACCCGTCACACACGGAACATTTCGTGGAATACTATTTGGGCGGCAGGGGAAGGTTCTGGGTGGATACGTTCAAGACTCTCGGAGCGTTCATTGATGGAGCGACTGACGTTATCAACGGGGACAAGCTGTTCAGGGAGATGTTGAAGGGTATCAACGTCAACGACCTCCCAGTGGTGAGAAGATTGGTACAACAGCCGTGGGATAACGTGATAATGGGGATGTATTACGATGAGGTGGAGGCTATAGAGAACTACAAATCGTTCGTTGACCTGTCCACGAAAGCCGGAGCGGAGATCAAATACTCCCCCGTTTATACCAAGAAGATACACGCCATGAAAGAGGCGCAAAAGAAGGTTTCCGATATGAACGCGAGGATAAGACAGGTGGACGACAGGTTGACATTGGAGAAACTCGAAGAAGAGAGAGAAGGTATTATGAGGCATTTCCTCGAAACGATAAAAGCCATAGAAAATGAGAGCAATAGACAGTAAAATAGATTTAAGGAAGTACGCCAACTCCAAAATAGGCATGAGGAAACAGCGGCAGGTTGTTTACAATACCACGTTACATAGCGAGGATACGGCCAAGAACATGGAATTATTGTGGGAGTGCCAAAGGTACTGGTCAAGTCTCAGGGAGTTCCGCAACAGACGGGTAAGGGGAAGGAAATATTACAGCGGAGATCAATGGAGCGATCTTGTCGTTGACCCCAAGACTGGGAACGTGATGACGGAAGGAACTTACCTCAAGTTGCAGGGAAGGGTTCCTCTCAAACAAAACAAGATAAGACAGTTGGGGAAAAACCTTATCGGGCAATTTTTGTCGAACTCAACGCAGTCCATAGTCCTTACGAGGAAAAAAACCGATTCCGATGTTACGGAGATGTTGACAAACGCCATACAGTACGCCCACCAGAGCAACATGCTCGATATCCTTGACCCAAGATGTTTCGAAGAGTTCATCATCTCCGGCGCGCCCGTACAAAAACTGGGTTTCCAGTATATCAAGGAGCGCAACATAGAGGACGTTACGGTGGATAACGTGAACCCACACAGGATATTCTTCAACAGCGACATCAAAGACCCCAGATTGAAAGATTTAAGGCTTATAGGGGAAATAATCGACACAACGGTCGACAAGATAGTTTCCACGTTCGCAAGGAACAAGGAGGACGAAAAAAGGATAAGGCAGGTATACGCCTCCGTAATGGAAGGATATGACGATTATACGGGGCTTACTTCGAGGAGGAACGACGCCCTTGATTTTTTTGTTTCAAATGATCTTGACAAGGCGAGAATGTTCGAGATATGGAAACTGGAAGGAGAATGGAGAACATACGTGCATGACCCTTTGGACATGGACAACCCATACTACATAACCAAAAGGCCCCTGAAAGAGATAGCGGTGCTGAACGAGCAAAGGCTGGCGTTGGGAAGATCACAGGGGATGGAGGACGAGGAAATACCCCTTATAGAGGCTGAGGAGAAATATGAAGAGTTTTGGTACGTCAAATATCTTGCCCCTACCGGTTATTGCCTGTACGAAGGAGAAACGCCCTATTCGCACGAGGAACACCCCTACGTTTTGGCGTTATATCCATTGTTGGACGGAGATGTTTGGGGCTTCGTGGAAGATCTTATTGATCAACAGAAGTACATCAACAGGATGATAGTAATGCAGGATATGATGTTGTCCGCTTCCGCCAAAGGAGTGCTGTTGGTGCCGGAAGACGCCATCCCTGACGGCATGACCCCCGATGAGTTCGCCGAAGAGTGGACGAGGTTCAACGGGGTGATAATATACAAGCCAAGCACCAAGCACCAGAGAGTGCCGCAACAGATAGTTTCCAACAGTACCAATATGGGCATGTCCGAGATGTTGGCGCTGCAATTACAGCTTATACAGGACATTTCGGGCGTACATGGGGCCATACAAGGGATAGCCCCGCAAAGCGGCACACCGTCCAGCAGGTTCGCCCAAGAGGCCCAAAACGCCTTATTGAACACATTGGACTACATGAACACCTTCAATTCTTTCTTGGCGAGAAGGAACTACAAGATGTTGAAAATCATAACACAGTATTACAAGGAAGAGAGGTATCTATCCATCAACGGGAGAACGCTGTCCGAAGACAGTAGGCTCTACAGGCCGAGCATGGTCAAGGGTATCGACTTTGATATAGTGATCTCCGAAGGAAAGAACACCCCCGTTTACAAGCAGATCATAGACGACACATTGTTCCAGATGTTGAACGCCCAGTTTATAGACGTTGAGATGTACCTTGAACACGTTTCCTTGCCGTTCGCCGACGCCTTACTTGCCGACATAAGGCAGAAAAAAGAGAAACTGGCGCAGGGAGAGGTAGGCCAGTTAGACCCCTCCATGATGCAACAGGTACAGCAAAACGCCGACCCGAGGGCCATAGAGTTGGCGCAAAAGGCTATGGGATTGAACCAGATGGCTTAAAGTATATTTGATTACTCTTAAAAATATTGTTCCTTTGTTGTAAAATAATAACAACAATGGAAATACCAAGATTTATTAAGATAGCCAATGCTGTGCTGTTTGTATTATTGAGCCTCGCGTATTGGTTAGGTTCGATCCATGTGTTCAAAAGTAGTGAAATAATTTTTATTCTTATTTCGGCGCCGATTATCGCTCTTTTGAAAACATCTATGATATTAGAAGAAAAAACAAAAGACAAAGACTGTGATACTGCGAACGGAATAGTAATGGCGATGTATCTTTATTTTATGTCTTTATTGTTTTTGTTCTCGTGTTCGTCCTTTAAGACTTATGATTTACTGGTAGTTAATATATTATATACAGTATTATTGGCGGTAAATTTATTGTTCGCTTATAGGTTGTTCCTCGAAAACTTGTTAAACACTTAAAAAGTATTAATTGTGTTTTTAGGGGCGGCCCATTCACTACAAGCCTCCCCGTTCAGCAAAACATCTTTTTTTTGTACGGTACATTCCGCCAGAATATGTTTACCCGTGGCGAATGATCTGTTGTGGGGGTTGACGGCATGAGCACAGTCACGGCAATAATACTGTTTTTCGGGCGGTTTGGGTTTGCGCTTCATGTCTTAGTTTTTAAGTTAACAAATCATCCAGCAAAAAACAACCAACTTATATAGCTTTATGTAACACATCACCGTCAGGACTATCAAAGCGATGATCCCGATAAGTTCCAATATTTTCAGCGTCTTTTTCATGTTATTTTGTTTAAGTGAACAATACATACCGTTTTGGGCGTATAAGGTGATAAAAGGTGTGCTTACACGGTAGTTATGCGCAATACTAATCACGCTTAGGTAGTTCTTCTTCAATAAATCTTTTTGCTAAATAGAGTTTTTCGGCTAATGCACCTTCATCTTTTGCATTGTCGCTTTGTCCTGAATCGCACTCATAAATTTCTTCAATAACAAACTCTATTTTTGCTATCGCTTCTCTCAATGGTTCTTCCCATTCTTTCATTCTACCACTTTTAAGGTCTTGTCTGTAACTTGATGCCATAATTCGTACTGCGCACAACATTGTATATAAATCAGTGGCGTTGTACGTCTTTTTGAACCACCTTTGCTGTTAATTTATTTTTGTGCGGTTAGCAATCTTACAGCTATTAATAGCCACCGCTTCATATACTGTACCGTTACCTTTTCCCCGACATCGGGAATATGGTCGCTATCTTTTTGTATTATTTCTTTCATAGTCGTTTATTTCATCCCGTAAACCAACATCGCCGCGTCCCTTCCGTGTTCGCTCGTTACCCCCTTATATCCCGTCAGCTGTTTAAAGTATTCCTTGCTGATCTTTGTTACTGTGTTTTTGGGGGCGACCATCTCGAAGTCAACGCCCAAATCTTTCAGGAAGTCTTCCCAGATGGCGCAATCCCGCTTTATTGACCCCGCCCCTTGCAACTGTTCCCTACCCGCGTTGCCAAACCACTTCCGCTGCCGAGCGTCCTCGAAGCGCACCAAACATTTCCTGTTGGGTATTTCTTTCGCTATCTCTGAAACATATTCCATTGCCTTATGAACTTTCATGGTTTGTAACGTGAGATCATCAAAAAATGGGTTCCATGCCGCTACCCCTGTGTTGGTTCCGGGGTCTATCCCTATATAAACATCGTAACTCTTCATATCTCAAAATATCAATATCAGCCCGACAAAAGCGAGACAAAACACTATGGCAACGAAGAGCAGAATCTTCATGATAGCCATATAACCCTCTTTGTTGTGGTAGTAACTGTCTATGTAATCCTTCTCCAAAAGGTCTTTACAAGACTTGTAGTATTCCGTTTCGCCGTTGTGTGTATCGGCGTACTCCTGTTCGGTGGGGTACATTTTAAGTACCTCTATGGCCCTGTTTATGTTGGTCTCTGTTTTCATGGCCTTGTGTTTTACAAATCTTCAAATTCAATTGAACTCGGCGTATAGTCGTAAGAATTGGAGCTTGGCAACGATTCTTCCTCTTCATCGTATTCCGCCCGATTATCCCCTCCCCTTCTCGGCTTTATAAAATCAAAAGAGTCGGCGTGTACCTCCGTCAACGGGAAAGAAAAATCTCCTTGCTTCATCATCACCGTCTTGATCTTTCCCACGACGAGCAAATTATCGCCCTTCTTGATGTTGATGGCCCCAGCGTCGGCCTTCCTGCCCCATAGGACTACGGGAACTATGTCCGTTATGGTCTTCAACCCGTCCCTCGAATAATAACTCTCCTCGCATATAAGTTGGAACTTGGCCATCTTCTTGCCGTTGGGCATATTGGTCACTACCGGATTAGACTCCACCGTCCCCTGAGCGTAATATTTTTGCATAGCGTTAAAGTTTTATGGTTGTTTTCTCTTCTTTTTTGTTCTGCGCTTTTGTGTAGGTGTTCCTCGTGATGGAACTTGAGGTTACAATGGCCAACGCTTCCGTTAGCCGCTTGTTTATGTCCATCTTGGGCAACATCCCTACCCTCGTCCAATATCGCACGTCAGAGGAGTTAAATTCGTTTATCCCTCCCGTAACGTCCCTGAGGACGTAGTAAGTCTTGCCATCGGAGGCGTTCTTTATCCGCGCCCTTTTTATGGCCCTTTCGATGAGCCTCCTGTCCCTTTTGACGTTCCACAATGAAATCTTATAGTTCTTCCATTCAATCCAGTCTATCTCTATCCTCTTTTTTATGTCCGTAAATATTCCCATAGCCTATAATGTGTTAAGTTTATATCGTGGCTTCGGAGACTATTATCTTTCTCCTCGCCTGTCTCGTTGTCTTTGTCGTGAACGGGTCAAGGTAGCTCACACAAATCCACAGCCCTATGGCCGTTGCCATAACGAGGTCATCGTGGCAGCCTTCAACCGCTCCCAATGAGCCGTTGGGCTTTATCTCGTATGTGTCCATCTCATCGCAAACACGGGAATCTCTTTCCACGAACGATTCTTCCCGGGCGCAAGCGTTGAGGGTGTTTATGGCCATGCTTTTGTTGGCTTGTGTGGTCATCCACCCGTATTTCAGAGGCAACCCCTGTCTTATCTTTTCGGGGTCGTTGCGGGCGTAAACATTTTCATAAAAAGGTACTATCTCGTCAAGCACCGTCAGGAAGTGGTCTCCATCGGTAGTGTCCTTGTCGAGGGAGTTCGATTCGACGACAAGTAGGGCGTCGTTGTAATATTTGGCTATTATGGCCGCCTTCCAAGCGATCAAATCCTGATCTAAATGTCCTCTCCACGTGGCCACCGTCTCGGGATAGCCCCCCTCTTCCATCCAATACCTATCGATAACCTTTATTATGGAATAGTCCGCTTTAGGCGTCCTGCCTCCTATATCCACCGAAACAACGTAACGGTTGCTGCCGTTGGTAGAGGTATCGGGCAACGCCCATATCAATAGGTTCCCCTTTGAATCCCGTACAAACGAAATATTGTTGAACGCCTCTTTGCCCTTTTGGGCGTCCGATCTTATCTCCCCTGTCAGTTCCGGCTTCCTGCATGTCTTGCGAAGGTTCTTGACATATTCCGGGGCGAACACCCTTTGGTTGGTACTGGCGAACGCCTCCAGATCGGTGGAAGGGTATTCAGACTGCATACGCCAGTCAGACCAGTTTTCCGATGCCTTGTACCACCTGTACCAGTTTATCCCCTCAAGTGTGGCCCCCTCTTTCCATAAAAAAGCAAGATATGGGTCGTTGAACACAGTATCTATAAACTTGTCAAGTTCTTCCGGCTCGATATCCTTTTGGTACATCTCTATCTCGTGCCACGCCACGAACACGGGGTCATAGCCGGATTCTCCCGCTTTCGCGCTCAACCATTCGTTATGGAAGAGAGAACCCACGCCTTTGGCCGTGGACTCCATCACTATCAACGTTCCGGGCGCGCTCGGTATGGAGGGGCGTATCGTCTGCAAGAGGTCTTCCGCCGACTTTTGGGGAGTTGTCTGCCAGAACGCCACCTCCGAAAGGTGAGCCATAGAAACGTCATTGGAGCGCAATGATTCGGGCTTTTGCGCCGAACCTATCGAAATAACGCAACCCCTCTCCTTTATTATCCTGTTCTTGGTGCTTCCCTCGAATGGCGTCAAGGAATATTCCCCCAACCTTTTTGGGTACCTGTTCAGCAGCCTCGTGTACATGCCCCTGATGGTCCGCGCTTGGTTCTCCACATCGGTAACTATAAGGGAGTGCCAGTTCTCGTAGTGCAACAATTGGAGCCACGCCATGTATATCTGGGTAAAGGTACTTCCGCCCCATTGCCTCGCCTTGAGTATTATGGTTCTTATAGGTATTCCCGCCAACCTTTGTTTCTCAAGGCTCATCAAGGTCTTGCGCTGTGGCCTGTTGAGCAGGAACCTGATAATGGACTTGGTTTTCTTCTCCTGTATCTTGGCGTTCTGGTACGCCCAGAACTCAAAATCATGCTTAAACCTGTTCTCTATGAGGGCCTCGAAAAAATCCGATGGGTCTGTCGTTCCTTCGGGGTCAACGATCTCCATGCACTTCTCCAATGTTCCCGTTTCGTTGAGAGCGTCCAGAACGAACTTGTTTTCATCGTACATCGTCAGGGGGGCCTTGAAAGAATAGTCAAAGCCGTTGTAAGTAAAGTTCACGTCAACTCTTTCCAAAGGAGAGCCGACCCCCGAAACAGGGTCATAGGGGGCGTACATCGCCTCCAACCTCTTCCTGTTCTCCTCTTTAATATTGTTTCGCTCTGCCCCTGTCATTTTTCAACTTCCTGCTGATGATCCGCCTTACCTTGTCCACGGAGTAGTGGAACTTGTTGGCCACCTCCTCGTAGAGAAATTCCTTTGACAGCCCTTTCACCAAAGGGCCATAGCCGTTGATGATCTCCTTGTAATACTCGAATATCTCATCGTGCCGCTCTCTCGTTGTCTCCCTTACAGGCCCGTTTCTCATTTTATATATTGTTTGTTTTCCACAAATATATGGTTATTTAGCCGTTATATATGGCTATTTAACCAATGAATTACCAACAATAGGAATAAATTTATCCTCAACTATTATTTACGAACCAACATTACGTGTAATGGACAGAAATAAAGACGATAACAAAGAAAAAGCGACCGCAACAGACGAACTTCCATTGGAAGGAACAACTGTTGGGGGACAAGAACTCCCCGCGACCGAACCGGAAGGAGAAGTCATGGAGGAGGAAGTGCCTAAACACAGGTTCGCCGCTATCATAGAGAAGGAATATCCTGATAGGAAGTTCGAGAAAGGCGAAGATTACGACGAAGCTGTGGAGGAACTGCTGAACACCTTGATAGAGTTTAAGAGCAAATCATCCGAGGCCAACAAGATTCTTTCGGAAATATTCGACGCCAACCCAGAACTGGGGCTGGTGGTAAAGGATATGAGAGACGGGGCCACGTTCAGGGAGGCAATGGCGAGACATATAGACCCTTCTGAACTCACTCCGATAGAGGGCGACCCTGATTACGAGGGATGGAGCAAGAACAAGTCCGAGAGGATAGCCGCTTTGGAGGAAAGAAAGAAGAGGGAGGACGATTTCAACGCCAACCTTGAACTATCGGCCGCCGCTATCAAGGAGTTCGCCGCCGAGAACAACATGACGGACGAACAAGCGAGCACGTTCCTCGCTCCTTTTGATGATATGTTGGCGGAGATCAACTCCGGCAAGATAACCAAAGAGACGCTGATAAAGTTCAAGCGTATCATGGACTACGAGAAAGACGTTGAAGCGGCCAGAAAGGAAGGACTTATGGCCGGAAGAAACGAGAATATCACCGCCAAGCGGGAGAAAGCTCCCAAAGGTGATGGACTTCCCCACCTCACGGGAGGAGCGGAGGTCAGACAAGGCGGCAACAGGCATTTCATAGATGACATTGTTGACAACGCCAACAGAAACAAAATCCTATAAAACAAAACAAACCAAAAATTGAAATGAAAAAGAGAAATAACATTTTTTATGTCGCGTCAAGGGTGGGAGGCATTGCCTTGTTCGCCCTTGTTACGTTGCTCCTTAACGTGACCTTCGCGGTCGCCGCCGGAGCTTATGTCGCTACTGTCGGAGCCGTTGTCACTGGGGAAGCCATCACAGGTGACGTGCTTACCCAGAAGAACTCCGAGCTGAACCTTGACTACATCTCACAGAAGGTGGTCGAGATGAAACCTGCGGCTACCCCTCTTGATACTATCATGAGGCAGGTAAAGTCCGTTCCAATAAAATCATGGAAAACGGAATATTACGCGGTAGATACGAGACCTATGACCGACAAGTTGGACGCCGCCTATTCGAGGGTTGACAGTACCAACTACGATCATACGGCTGAACTGACCGTTGAGGACGTACAGATGTGGGCGATTGACGATACCGTCCTTTTCCCGACCGTTTCCGTAACGTCTGTTGACGGAAAGATAGGGCCTCTCATGGGCGTTGTGGTCAGCAAAACAGTGGCCTCCAACAAGATTGGCGTTCAGGTTGTCAACGGTATCACCGGAGCCGGGAACAACGCCAACAGGGCGACCGGCTGCTACCCCGCTTCGATAGCGGACGAAACTCTTATCGTGAGGATGGGAACCGCCAAAGGAGAGAAAGACGCCCAAACTTCACCGTTCGGAATGATACCTGATAAGGCTTACAACTATTGCCAGATATTCATGGCGCAGTGCGAGGAGTCATTGTACCAGAGGATACACGAGAAAGAAGTTGACTGGTCGTTCTCCGATTACGAGGCCCAGAACATTTACGACATGAGGGCTTCCATGGAGGCTTCCTTTATACTCGGAGCGAGGGGATATTTCGCTGACGCCACATTGGGCAAGTACAGGCACTTCACGGGTGGAGTGGCGAGGTACATAACCAAAGACCTCACCTATCCCCCCGGCATCATAGATGACGCTACTTTCGTGACATGGAGCAAGAGCATATTCACCGGCAACTCCGGTTCCGAGACGAGGATACTGTTCGCCGGAGACGACCTGTTGAAAGACCTCTCACTTGTCTCTACCGTGCAGAAGCAGATCGACGCCAAGAGTACGTTCGTAAAATGGGGACTTACCTTCAAGGAAATAGAGACCAACTTCGGTTCGTTGCTGATATTCCACCACAAACTGCTCAACCAAATGGGATGGAGCAAGAGGGGAATAGTTCTCGACATCAACAATGTCGAAAAACACGTCTTCAAGCCCATGCAGGCCAACAAGCTTGACCTCAAGGGTTCGGGCCAGAGCAACGTGAACGCCACCATGATAGACGAGGCTTCTTGTCTTGTGCTGAGATATCCTGATACCCACGCCATAATCAGGCCGGCATAATTTATACCATAACAACGAGGGAGGGGTTCAACTCCTCCCTTTTTTTCTTAAAACGAAAATATTGGAAGAGAGATGGAAGAACTGACGAAGACATACACATTGCGGAACTGTACCTTTTTGTGCTTATGCCTTGAAGTTGACGACAAAAAAACTTGGATAGAGTTCAAGAGCCTTAGAAGTTACCTTAAAGGCACGTTCACCACATCAGACCCCGCCATAATGGAGGCCCTTGAAAACCACAAAGAGTTTGACAAGGAGTTTTATATCTCCAAAGTACGGGGAGAAGAAGGGGGAAAAGAGGTTGTCCCCGAAAAGGAAGAGGAAAAAGTCAAGGAAACACAAAAGGTAGAAATACCGGAGGAAACCGCGACTGAACCGAAAAAGGAAGTCAAGGCCGCCAAAGAGGTAAAAACGGTTCCGGGGATAACAAAGGTCATACAGGCGAGGGAATACCTATTGGACAACATAAAAGGAATATCCGCCAACAGCGTTTCCAACAAGGAGAAGGTACTGAAGATGGCGGCGAACAACAATATCGTATTTCCCGACTTAATATAAAAAGAGATGGACAGGGACGGTATAATAACGAGCGTAAAGGTCAAGATAGACGAGCTGACCCCCGATGGGGTCGCCTTGCCGTTAGAGGAGATAATAGGCCCCGTGCTTGACGAAAGCGCGAGAGAACTGTTGTTGGCCCTGCCATCCCGATTGCTGGACGCCGAAGATTTGAACCTTGAAGGAATCGCGTACTCCGAAGACAAGAGGGCTTATATACCGGTACCAAACGATTTCCTCAAAATAGGAAAGATAAGGTTCCCGAAATGGGAGAAAACGGTATCAACGGCCATCAAAGAGGAAAGCCCCGAATATACTTTGGAGAACAACCCCTACACGAGGGGAGGATGGTCGAGACCAACGGTGTCGCTCATAAACAAAGACGGGGACACGGTACTTGAGTGTTCAAAAGTTGACGGCAGCGTGGCGGAAGAGAAGATACCAACGGAGGCCACGTACATAAAAGAACTGTTACCGGAAGAGTTGCCGGACATGCTCATTGATTCGTTGGGCTGGTTGGCGGCCTCAAAGGTATTGCAGATAACGGGAAACATAAATGGCGGCTCGGCGGCCCATTCGAGGTACGAGGCCAACGTAAGGCTATTGTAACACCATAAAAACAACGCAATTATGGCACTAAACAGAGTAAGAAGGGGGAACGAATACTCCCAGAGAAAACAGATAAACACCATTTTAGGACAGGTAGAGACCCAGTTTAGCGGGGTTGGGACGAATATCGGGGAACTGAACGAAGAGATAGAGGAATCATTGGAAGAGGTTTATGCCGCTATGTCCAAGAGGGGGGCTTACGCCGAACTTGAAACAATAAACGGCACGTCTCCCGCGCAAGAGGAGATAACGGACGCCTTTGGCTCTCCTTCCGATGTAGGAGAAGGCTTCAATGGCTGGTTGAAAGTGGGGGCGGACAAGTGTTTCGCCGTGGTCACCGATGGGGAATATTGGTATTGTACCGCCGTAGTGAACAAAGCGGCGTTCTTGCCCACAACAACCACTTCGACAGGAGCATAAAGACTATGGTATCCATAATAATACCATACCATAACGAGGGAGAAGATTTCATTAAGGAGACCATTGGCGGGATAAAGAAAACTTGCGATGTGTCTCCTTTTGAAGTTATAATAGTTGACGATGGCTCGGATACTCCCTTGAACCTCGAAAGAGAGGACGATATCCATGTTGTACGGCACGACCGCAACTATGGAGTAGGGAGAGCGTTCGACACCGGAGTAGGACTGGCCACCTATGATACGTTGATACTTATGGGGGCGGACATAAGGTTCCTTGACAACGGATGGGCGGGAAAGATGGCGAGAGAGGCGGAAAACCACCCAAAGGCCATAACGTGCGGCACCTGTGTGGGTCTCAACACGAAAGTCTATGGGGCGATGAACATGGAGAAGAGGAGGTTGACCAACAGGAGAACAGGGGCCACGATACTGATGTTCCACGACACCAAGAGCAACCCCAAGAAGCCGGAGACTTTCAGGAGCATATTGGACGCCAAATGGCTGCCGTTGATAGAGGCGGAGGAAAGCGTTGAAATACCTTGCGTGTTGGGAGCGTGCTATTCGATGAAAAAAGAGTGGTACAACTATATCGACGGATGGAGGGGACACAGGATATGGGGGACACTTGAGCCGATGATAAGCCTTAAAAGTTGGCTGTTCGGGGGTTCGTGCAGGGTAGCCCCACAGATAGAAACGGGACACATATTCGGGAGAGGGGGGCATTACATAAGACAGGAAGACATACTGTTCAACAAGATGTTCTGCGCCACTACCCTGATAGAGGACTACCAGAGGTTCATAGTCTTTTTAGGGGACAACGGGGACGTTAGGAAGGCCAAGACAGAGTTGGCCAAGATGTTCGAGGAAGTTTTGGAAATAAGGAAAGAGTACAAAGACAAAAAGGTTATGACGGTACGGGAATATTGCGACAAATTCAAAATAGATTACAGGCTATGATATATTCGGGAAGCACGCCAAAGTTCCTTATGAGGATAAAAGATTCTGACGGGACGGTATTAGACCCCGATGACAGCGGTGTATTGCAGATAAGGATAATAATATTCAACTCCTTGACGGGAGAAACGATCACCAAGCAATACTACAAGGGAGCGTTGGAAAATTACGACAAGACGAGAACAAAACGGAAGGTAGACGATGATTCCGTTCCCTACCTGTTGTTCTCCCTGTCAAAGCAGGAAACGGAGAACGCCAAGGGCAACAGCAACCAGATACAGGTAGAGATAGATGTCGTTGACCAAGACATACCCACTACCAACACGAGGACAGTAGTGGAACAGGGAAAGTTTTGCGAGATAAAACAGGGCAAGTCATAGACAATGGAGATATTGGCCACAAAGAAGAGCGGCATAGAGACGGTGGTCAACGCCAACAATTCAGGGATAACGCTGATCAAGGAACCGTCAGGGATAGGGATAGAGATAGCCTCCGAGACCCCCGGACACTTCTTTGCCCTTTTGGAAGAGAAGTTCGGCTCTCTTGAGGTCATAGTACCGTTGAACAACGATATAATCGTCACCAAAGACGAAGGTTTGGGAATAGAGGGCAGTTACGCCGGAGGGGTGGACGTGAAGGTATGTTTGGATTCCATGTTCGGACATACGCACGATACCAGATACCACACCAAAGAAGAGAGTTTGGCCCTCATAGGAGAAGCGGAAGGCAGGGCCAACGAATTTACCGCGAGGAGTTATGAGAACGCCGTGGAGGCCCAAGAAATGCTCAGGCAATCGCTTTTGGCCACCTTCACCGAGAGTATAAGCCCCATAACCATACAAACGATGTCCCTGTTGGTGGGAGCGAAAGAACTCCAGTTCAGGTACGTGGGTTCAAAGACCAATCCAACGGTAGTTCCCGATGGCATTGTCTGGAACGGTACGGAGAAAAAACTCAAAGTACCTGCTGGCGGTATAATACAGCACATGACTCTGGGGATCACAACCATATCCTCTACCCATTCTGCCAATGAATACAGGTTCTGGAACATGGCCCCGTTTGATTCCGGCGTTTTGTCGGATGGAATGAAAAAATACTGGCTGTACGCCAAAGTAAGGAGAACAGGGAACACTTCGCCTTCCGACCTTGATACCTATATATTAAGCGAATTTCCCATAGCCTTTGAGGACAACGCCAATTATCCCTCACATTATTGCCTGTTGGTAGGATTATTGAGTTCGGAAGTCAACGGCGAAAGAAGTTGGGTGACCGTTTATGGTTTCACGGAAGTGCTTCCCGGAAGGATAACGGTCGACAAGATAGTAAGCCCATCGGGAAAAACCTATTTTGATTTATCTGCTGGGGATGGAGAAGGAGAAATAGGGGGAAAGATAAAATTCGTGGGAACAGGCGGAGACGAGAAATATTTGTCCGATGTCGTAGATGACCTACAAGAGCAGATAGACGGGCAAGTGATAGCGTGGTTCCAAGAACATGACCCCACGTTGGGCAATTATCCGGCGAGCGAATGGACTACCGATGAACTAAAAAACCAGCACCTGAACGACACGTTCACCAACATATCGGCGACAAGCGGGAGAAGCTGGAGGTTCACCAAAGTAGCGGGAGTATATTCATGGTCAGAAATATCCGACACGGCCACTACCGCCGCTCTGTTGGCCGCCGCCGCCGCGCAAGACACGGCAGATGGGAAAAAAAGAGTGTTCACCACTACCCCTGCCCCGCCCTATGATGAAGGAGATTTGTGGAGCGGACTGTCTTCCGGCGATCTTAAGGTTTGTATAACAAGTAGAGCTACCGGAAACTATGTAGCGAGTGACTGGGCTTTGGCCTCAAAATATACCGATGACACGGCGGCCAACGCCGCCCAAACAGCCGCCAACAACGCACAGGCTTCCGCCAACACGGCCAACGGATTGCTCGCCGACATAGCGAACGACGGCAAGTTGACACCGGTAGAGAAACAGGCTGTAAAACTCGAATGGGACACGATTGTGGACGAAAAGAGCAAGATAGACGGGCAGGCCGATTATTATGGGGTATCAAAAGGAACTTACGGAACACTTTACAACACTTTAAGCAACTACATAACGCCTATATTATCAAATTTAGGCACTACATCGACAATAAACAGGGAAACGTTCAGGGGACACTTCAAGAACTATTATTCCGCGAGGCAAGACCTTTTGGACGCTATCGCCGAGAAGGCGAAGGACTTGGCCGATATAGCCGATCAGCACGCCATAGCCGCCGCTCTTGTGGGCAATCCGAACCTGATAAAAGACGGATATAGGATGTTCAGTTCCTCAACAAACGTTAACGCGAATCAAACATCTACATTAGAATTAACAAAAGATAAAACATATACTTTTTCGGCGAAAGGCACGAGATATTCGAGTAGCGTTACTTCAATTGTTTATATAGAAAAAATAATCAATGGGCAACGATGGGTACGGGATTTGCTTTTACCTACAACAACCGAATCAAGTATCGCGTCGTTGACATTTGTTTGTCCAGAAACAGGAATTTACAACATGGGTTTCTACTTTGTGTCAAGTTCCGCTACTGTTTGCGAATGGGCAATGCTACAAGAAGGCAATGTTTACATAGACCAAAACACCGCTTTCAAACAGACAGCGGAGGAAAATGTCGCGAACTTAGAGAACCTGTTAGAGAATAGCGCTAACAGAAGCAAAACATCTGCTGGTTCTGACAATTATGCATCAATCAATCTTGCAATTAAGTCCTATCATTCCAATTTCCCCTCCGCTCAGATATTACTATTAAACAACGCCATTTATACAATTACGATAAACAATTCTACCCTATCATCTGGGACGGTGTATTCAATAAGGTTATTTTGCATAGAGACATGGTCATTTACTGGATCTCCTCTTGTAATTGACAACGCTCCTGTTGGACAGCGTTGTTCTTATACATTTAGGGTTCCGTCAACAAATAACTGGGTATTAAACATATATGCAGGCGTATTTGGAGCAACAGGAGGCAAAACAATAACCCTATCCAATATCATGCTTCAAAAAGGCCCCTTCTCCACCCCTTGGCGAGTGGCGGTAGCGGAAACAGCGGAAGGAGTCGCCGCGGGTGTGGTCGCAAAAGCGAAAACAGATGGGTTTACGACAATAGAAGGTGGGCTTATAACCACGAATGTTATCAAGCTTGGTGACGCGAACAACAGCGAAAAGGCTTTCGTAAGTGGAATAACACGGGACAATTTGGGCAAACCGTTGCCCGCCTTTGGAGCGGGTGGAACGTACATACAGGCGATAGCCGGAACATCGAACGTGATTATCTGGCACAACGGAGTCGCGAAGTTCGGACAGATGAGGATTTTGACTAACGGAACGGTCGTTATTTTGGACACACAGGGCAAGGTTATTATTGAACTTAGGAACGGATTGATAGACACGGTAGCGGACTTGCAAGGTTCGGCTATTGATGTTACGAAGTCCCCATCGCCTCCTCCTGGTACCGTTCTTGATACTGGCACATATAATTGGGACAGTTCAGGTCAGACTAACGGTTACTATACTGTAACAAAATCCGGGACTTCCGTGACTGTTACAGCGACATTGAAGGTAGAAATAGCGAACTCGTCCGGGAGCGGCACAGACACTTCTTATATACTTTTATCCTTCTATTTGAGCGATGGGACGACCGATATTTATCTTGGACAGGTTGAGCTTACGCACTACCTGCCGACAGTAGCAACGAAGGTCTTGGATATAAACGAAACGATGAACCTTGATACGGGTACATATTATCTCAAATCTGTCACAACTGTCGCAAAGGAAGGCAATATGGGCATATCTTACAACATATTAAGCCCTTCGATGCGGTTCGTTTATAATGTCGCTATGAAGCGCAATATCTTCGGCAAAGACGGCTTTTTGTTGAGCTATGACGGCGATAACTTTATAAGGCAGGCGATAAGTCCGAGCAACAAGCTTGATATTGATTTGTTTACGAAGGGAAGGCTCAATATGCCCGGATTGTTGGCGGCGGGGAAAGTAACTGCTGATGCGGTTCGAACTAATATAACCGGGGCTTATCAAATATTATCGGTTAATAGGAATGTTACCGGTATTTATGTTTGCACCCACAACGCCCCGACATACGATATTGTGCCTATGGTTACAATCTTAAACGCAACGGCGGGCTATCGGGCGCAGGTAAGCGCTGTTAGCACTTCTGGAAATAAAACCTTTACGGTAAAAACAACAAACGCTGGAGGAAGCGCAGTCAACACGGACTTTTTCTTCACGATATTCGGAAACAACCAATGAAAATAAAAAGACAAATATCAGTTAATCCCTTGTCCGACAAGTTCAAGGTATTGCGCCCCGGTAACTGGGTAAAACACGAACGCCTCCTCGAAAAGGCGGTAACATTCATCGTAATCCTCAGCGTTGTAGGCTGCCTTAATATCTGTTTCCGCCTGTTGCATGACCGAATTAGGTATATACCCGAGAGTGTCACGAGGGTAAGTGAAGTCTTCGTTCCTGTTTTCATAATCGATGTTGAGAATCAAAAAATCCCTACCCTCAATGAACATAGTTTTAAGGCTTCCATTGTCAGCGATTACCCAACTGTTATACCCAATAATCCGATTATTAACCGTGTCCCTAATACAATTACCGCCTATTGTACCATACCAATCGCCAAAGTTCTGAAAGTTAAAATCCGAAGCGGTTTTGATAACCTCTTTAATAGTAAGGGCCTCCTGATTTTTAGCGTCAGAGGCAACTTCCCTCCCGTTGAAGTAAACGGGAGCCATAGGATCGAGCCTGAACTCGGTTTCCTTCTCGCAAGAGAAGAGACCTATCGCCAGCAGCGTAACAAGCATAATTTTTATCGTTTTCATAGCGCGTAATTTTTTAGTGTAACAGTAGAACAAATATAACAAAAAAAGTTGACATGAACAAGATAGTTGACATAAGAAAACCGACAAAAAAGAAAGATAATCTGCCCCTTTATCTTGAAGCGGCCTTAGATATTTTGGGGGTGAGCGGTATCACAGTGTACATTGTGGATATGCCAGAACTATCAACACAAAATTACACATTTTTAGGTATAACGGAGAAGCTGGAAATGCCGGATTCTTACAGGCTCTACCTACAACCCACAGCTACCCTTCCCACAAAGAAGACAACGATCTGCCACGAAGCGATACACATCCGGCAGTACCATTCAGGAAGGTTGCTGGTAAAGGATAAAAAGACGCTGATCTTCGATGGCAAGGAGTACAAGCCTCCTTACGACAGGAACCAGCCGCACGAAAAAGAAGCCTTCAAGGGACAGAACAAACTAAAGAAACAAGTAAATGAGAAAATTAAAAAACTTCAGCATAGATGAGCTCGTCTGCCGGCACGTTTTCAAGAAGCACGGAGAGACGGCTTGGGCTTGGATTGACCCCCGACTGTTCCAATTTTTGGAATGGTTCAGGAAAGAGATAGACAGGGAGGTTTACGTCAACTGGCCGGAAAAGGGATTCACGCAAAGGGGATTGAGGTGCAACATATGCCAGCTGGTCAAAGACCAAACAAAAAAAAACAAGACTTATAATTCCGCCCACGTCAGGTTTCAGGCGATAGACTTCAACGTGAAGGGGATGACCTGTGACGAGGTACGGAGGTGGATTATAGAGCGTAAGGCCGATATTCCGGTAAAAATACGGATGGAAGCGCCGGACGGGATAGAGAGGGTACACATAGACGTGTGCAACAACATAGAGGATAAACTGCAAATGTTCAAAGGATAGAGATATGGAAATGATAAACGACTTATGGGAAAGTATCAACGGGTACATCAACATACCGTACCTGTTCACTTTTATGCTGCTGTCTTACGCCGTAAAGAGCAATTTCGGCGACTGGCTGAAAGCCAACAACTTCAAGACGGTTTATGTTGTATTGATATTGGCGACAATTATAGCCGTTCCTTACGCTTTATTGGCGGAAGTTGGTTGGAGCGAACTGCTATTTACCTACACTCTCGGGACGTCCCTGCACGAACTATTTTTTAAGGTCATAGAAACGAAACTAAACCCTAAAAAGAGATGAAGAAACTTGGCACTATAACGGTAATAATTTTGGTCGGGATAATCGTGTCCCTATTTTACATAATAAATCAAATCAATGAGGAGCGCGTTAGATTGCTCTCTAATCAACGATCTCTTTTGACTAAGGTAACATACTACCGAACCCAAGATAGTCTTTCAGCGGCCTCCGTAGAGCGTTTAGAAGCGAACAAAAGAGAAATGGAGCTGTACCAGTCCGATCTCGTGAAAGAAATAGAGAACCTGAACATAAAACTCAAAAGGGTGCGAGCGGCCTCCACCACCGGAACGGAAACGAAGGTTGAAATAAAGACGGTGATCAAGGACAGCATAGTGTACGTACAGGGAACAATGGACACGGTTCCCTGCATAAAGTTTTCCGACCCTTACATAAGTTTGGAGGGCTGCCTGTTCAACGGAGAGTTCAGCGGCCTGATAGTTTCGAGGGACACGCTCGTTCAGGTAGTCCATAGGGTGCCGAGGCAATGGCTGTTCTTCAAATGGGGAACGAAGGGCATAAGGCAGGAAATAATGTCAAAGAACCCGCATACGGAGATAACATACGCGGAATATATAGAACTTAAAAAAAGATAGAGCCATGATATACATCAAAGATTTAGAGAACGGGACTCTCATGATACCGGAAGAGTTCAAACTGAACGTGGAGACGGTTCCCGAAAACAAATTCGAGGTTATGATCCTCGTGAACAGGGACACTGTTTTGGAGAACGCCCAAGAGGTGACGGCCTTGAGGGCGAGGTTCGCCAAAAGAGAGGACGGCACTCCCCTACTGGACGTGTTCGCGATAATGGCGGATGATGAGAGAATCTGCGACAAGTGGATAAACGAGGGAGGTATGGAGGTGTTCTCAAAACTTTCGGGATGGTCTAAAAAGATCGTGGACGCCTATTGTCCAAATGTCGCCGTTGACACGACCGGAGGCACCCCTGTCATAGAACCGGAAGACGGAGGGGATTACATGAAGTTTTCCTATGAACTGAACCCCAAACAGGACATCAATATGTGGGAGAGCATAGAGAAGAACATCGAGGGGGCGTTGAGCCAAAAGGTGATCTACGAATGGATGAGGCTGAACCGCTATATGGACGATTACGTCATAGAAAAAGAGAAGGGAGACACTTTGTTGGAATCGGCGAGAAGCTGCATGATACGGAACGCCAAACCGTACAGGAGGCCGTTGTTGCCTTTGTAGTATCATTTCGAGGTTACGCTCGGATAGTTCCTGATAACATAAAAAAAAGGGGCGGACATTGTCCACCCCTAATGCTTTAGTCCAAAAACGATCAATTTAATTTTTTTAGTCTCCTAACTTATTGATACCCACACCCTCATTACTAATGAGGGTATTATTATGTCGTTATTTTTCAGCAACAAACTCCTCCCAACAGTTATATAAACCCAATTTTTACCCTTACAAGTTCGCACTTCCTTAAATTCTCGAACCACCCGTTTCCAATAACGGCCTCCCCCTCCTCTTCGTTGATTTTTCTGCCCATTTCCAGCATTCTCCCGATAGAATGTTCTTTTGAGATCAGATAAGGAATTTCGCAATAATATATTCCATCGCACAGCTTTATAGCGTCAACGAACCGCCCATCGTGCGTCAATACCTTAAATTCCGTTTCTACTTTCATTCCTTTGACATACTCTCCCGTCTACAACAGTTTTCTCCTCCGTACCGGCTTTGTCGCCGTCATCTCCACCGAACATACTTTCTCTTATCTCGTTGATAGAGTTGAAAGCCCTCAATATCCCCCAGCGTATGTAGTAAAATTCTGGGCTGTTCTCGTACTCGCTACGCACATCGTCAAGCACGGTCAAGAGCGTTTTTCCCCTCTCTTCCAGAAAGGCGTCCTTCTCGCTCCAATTAGTTTTTTTGTTCGTTGTTGTTTCTGTTTTCATCGCTTTTGCTTTTTGTTTCTTCAAGAAATTCCCCGTTTTCAAGCACGTACCAAGTGTCGGCCTTTATTTTCTTCCCGTCAACCAGTGCGGCCTTCCAGTTTTTAATGCCATGATCTTTTTCGTTTTCCTCAGCTATCACGATAATAGCTCCAATTCCGCCCATAACTCTGACATTGTTCCCTCTCGCTACCGCGAGACCGTTTTCCCCAACTTTTGACGACTCGAAAGAAGTAGCGGCGCCGCTATTTCCCGCTGTAGCGGCGCCACAATCTCCCGCAGTAGCGGCGCCACAATCTCCCGCAGTAGCGGCGCCTCTATATCCCGCTG
>LSQX01047736.1_pt1 | contig 22015 bp, 39 predicted proteins | sample 654561 | NCBI WGS metagenome assembly LSQX01 (sample SAMN04489861, study PRJNA283612) | anaerobic digester metagenome | isolation source: 4 biogas reactors fed with cattle manure at either 37C or 55C with and... | place: Denmark: Kongens Lyngby | collected 2014
GAAAATTAAAAAACATTTTTAAATTGAGTCATTAAAACGCCATCTAAATTAGAATTCCCGTACTTATCAAACTCTTTATCAAAGAAAGTACAGAATCTTACTTCTTCGTATCCTACAAGTGAAGCATATTTATCATAATGTGAGCAGTAAGGTAGATTATTACTGACGATATAAGCCCATATATCCCTAGCTTTCATGTGACGGACTGGAAAACAATTAGGTAGTACTGAATCATTTTCAAAGAGATCTGAAACTCTTCTGGCTCGCTTACATCCTTCCTGAGCTCGAAGTCCAACAAAGGATAAATCGTAACCTTCTGCTTTCAATCCTGGTAGTACTCTACCATAGAGCATCCTGCCTAAAACACTTATAGCCTCTCTCTTTTTCTGCTTATATACTTCTGTACTATCTACTCTAATGTTCTTAGCTCCGATCTTATACGCCATATCAATTACTTCTTTTTCCAGTTCTCTAGGCATGTAATACGGCCCATAATCCCAATGAAAAATTAAAGTGTCTATGTTTTCCTGCAAGACTGCATGAGACATTACCAGAGAGTCCTTCCCTCCTGAATAGGCAACGTAAGGATTAGAGTACTCAGAAAACGCCTTAGAAACGTTCTCCTCAAGTTGCCTTACGGCTTTTTGGTATTCGTCTGTTTCTGCGTACATCAGGTACATTTCTTTATCTATGGGATTCATTTTCTCAGCTCGTCTTCGCATTTTTCGCAGCAATAATATGTTTTATTTTCGCCCCTCTCTGATTTGTATATATGGAAATCCGTTGATTCTCCACAACGAAAACACGCCCCGTTATCAGTCATAGGCAGAACCCTCTATAATCGCACCATTCGCAAGCCCACGAAGTAGATTTTTTAAATTCTAGTTTTTTAACTCCTTCCAGAGCGTTTTTTATTTTTGTTTCGGTTCGGCTTCTCACTGGACCGTTGAACATAGACTGAGCTTCATAAGTAGTGCCATCCTTCAGAAACACAAAGTAGAACTTTCTCAAGTTATGTTTATACTTCTGCCTGAAAAGTTCATTAAGAATATAAGCCTGTATTTCATACTCTGACTTGTCTTCTTTTTGTTTCCCGGTCTTCCAGTCAATCCCTATTCGATCTTCTGGGAAATGAACGTCGAAAACGGCTAAAAATGGGACTTCGAAAACCGAACCTCTGAACGTACCAGGGTTATTTTTATCGTTAATATCAGTTTCAAAAACTGGATTCGACGGCATGTTATTAAGGAAGTTCTGAGCGAATGTTAACATTTTTTGTCTTTCGGGGTCTTCGGATGTAAAAATGCCCTTTGAAATGTCTTCATGTATCGAAGACCCTGTTAATAGTGGCTGAAATTTAGTTTCCACTTTGACTTTATAAATAAATGCCAACAGGAATTTATATTCACATCTTCGATACGTGAGAATGTGGGAAGGAGAGTAACCTCGTGGGAGTGGAGGCTTCCCGAAGGTTTGTAAGTTCGTCTGTTTCACAGGACATTCCACCATTTAGCCCGCAATTCATCCTTCTTCATGGCCTGAGTGTTAACAGGTAGATTGTTCTCATAATCACACAAAAGAACCTACCTGCACTGCTGCCGGTGAATTGAATCAACTTCAGGTTGTTTACTGAATCTCTTTTTCAGCCGTTAGCCTCTAAGGTTTCAGCCGGGACCCACTCAACGAAGTCTATAGGCTCAAAATTGAACGGGCTAATCTCATGCAATATGCGGCGGGCTTCGTTCAGGAAGTTAACTTTCTCTTCAAGTGGGAGGTTAGAAGCTTCTTGAGCGATTTTCCGCACTTGATCTAAAAGAGACGGCTTTAATTCTTCAAGGGTTGTTTGTTTCATCAATCATCACCACTATACATTTTTTCCCTTTCTTCCCTGAAGGAATAGCGGAAGGTCTGCGTAATTTATCGAGCTCACATGTATATACTTCAGTTTCGGGCTTGATGGGAATAGATAAAGCTCCGTGATCTGGCCATTTCTCAGTTTTTGACTGCATTTTTAGCCTCTTGCTCTTTAATCCAGTAAGATAAGATTACTGCATACTATACTATATTGCTAATGGTATATAAATCTTTGCTAATGGTGATGAAAAAAGTTAATTTGAAAACAGAATCATCTCAAAGATACATTGCTTTAAACGCATTGAGGGCAGCATTTTTTAATGATAGTACTTTCCATGCCCAGAACGAAATTTCTTCATCAGTCAAAGAATTAATAATCTCTAATGCCTCTTCTATTCGAGGACGTTGTTCCATACTCGAAACCAGTTTAATTGCAAAGAGCATCTTCATTGCCGTCTCTTCAGGCAACCGATAGTCACTGTTCCACTGGGATTTATCTAAGTGAATGATCCCACTACCATCAGTATCCAATATCATTTGCCTTTTCAGAATCGTAACTTTTACATCTTGCTGATACTTGATAACAAGTTTATCGAGAAAAAGACGAATAATTTCTGCTCGCCATGTAAACACAGATCCAATTTGATTCTTGTAATGCCTATTCATTCCGTCTATATGTTCCCAGAGCTGAATTGACTTGCTCCTCCCCTCCTTGAGAGTAACTGTATAATGGATACGCTCCTTGTTCAGATAATTCTTAATTTCCATCCGTTATTTCTCCAAGTGTGCATTGAAAGTGAGCTCACTCCGCGGTCCGTAGGCAGACCGCAATAAACACAAGTTCCTTGTATGTTGCCCTGGTCTGGCTGGATGTTTCTGGACTTACAGATTAATTGAGAAAGGGTTATTGATCCTGGATTAACATTATCACCTTCTTATTTTTGAATTCTGGAAGTGATGAGACATAAACAAACCCTCGGTCTGTTACGGTTCCGGCTGTTTCGTAGACTACGTTTTTTATAGTTATGTCTCGGGGGGTTTCGTATTTTTCAAGTTTGAATTTTCTTTTTTTCACGGTTCACCTCCTGTGTAAAGTGTTATAACGCAAATATTATATAAGCTTAACGCAAATATACCAACGAAAAAAATTAAATTCTCATGCTCCCTGAACTGTATGAAGTGCCTATGTAGGAGGTTTCATAAGACATTTCTACAAAGGGATGTTCAATTACAACCTGACAAGCATAAGAAGTAACGTCGACCTGTCCATCCTGCTTAACATTCGGGAACCCTAGAAGCTCTGCTTCATAGTCATTCAGCCAGGGTGCGCCTGCTAAGAAGTATACTGCTCCTGCTGTGATCCGTGTTGCTGCAGGAATGAACCTGGTTAATTTATCTGCTTTTCCGGCATTCAGTTTCCCAATTGGCAGCCCTTCGGCTATAAGATGCTGATATAATGAGATACCAAGTCCGTTCGTTTCTACCCATTGTTGAAGAGGTCGCCATTTGGTGTATTGCTGTCTGAACAATGGAACCTGTACGGGTGTTTCCATTCTTGTTTTTAGAATGTCAATTAGGGCTAGATCGTTCTGAGGAGTCTGCGCCCAGGTCGCCAAGACAAAATCATCGGCTGAAGCTTTCTCACTGGCTGCCGGGTCGCATGTTTGGAAAACTTTGCACTGTGAGAGCATGAACTTTTTATTTTCGCTAAGAGATAATACTCCATTTTCAAGAGTGCAGTATTTGAAGTGTTCTTTCTTTACAAGGTTTCCAGCTGCTGCACTTGGTCTTTGCTGGTAGAGGGAAAGCCATTCATAGACCGTAGAAGATGCCTTAGTACTTAACAGGTCAACTTCTGGAAATTCGTCAGGCCAGAGTGCCTGACCTGGTCCGGTTCGCTGATCATATTCTTCAAGCGGTTCCTCGGATAATGCCGGAAGATTGATTACTTCCCATTGGTCAGCATCCGGGTTATTTTTTGCGAGTTCTAAGAGCCTGCCTGTAAGGTCGTCTTCATGCCAGCGAGTAGCTGTAATGAGGATAGAAGCATCTTTCTGTCTACGAGTCCTGAAGGTCGAGCTGTACCATTTCCATACTTTATCTCTGATTGCGGGGCTCTCGGCATCTGCCCTGCTGCGTATTGGGTCGTCTACTATAAGATAATCGCCGCCCATCCCGGTAATTGCTCCTCCCACGCCTGCTGAACGATAAACCCCTTTGTGGTTCACTACCTCGAATATATCAGAGTTCCTGAGGTAGTTTTCTTGAGCCGTTGACCTTACATTTGCATCATTGAGTTTTGTATCTGGGAATAGTTCAGCGTATTCGGGAGATGAAATTATCCTCTGAACATCTCGATTTAAAAGAGAAGCTAAGTCCGAACCATAAGAGCAGGCTATAATTTTAGCGTCTGGATTCCTGCCTAAAATGTAAGCTGGAAACCTTCTTGAAACTAACTCACTTTTCCCATGACGCGGCGGGCAAGCGATAATTAAACGTTTGTTTTTTCCTTCGATAAATTCATCGAGTTTTTGACATATTAAGCGGTGATGCCAGTTAACCCTATATTCTGGCATTGTAAAACGAGTAAAATCGAGAAGGTTAGTCCGGGCCTGTCTTACCCTCCTCTCTCTTTCGTTTTGCTTATACCTTTGTAACGTCTGGTATAATTCCAGCTTCGATAAGCTTTTTCCTGTCATCTTCTATAGCCTGCTCCAGCTCCTCGTCTGTCATTTCAGAAGGCTGTTTAATATCATGTTTCATATTGGCATCAAGTTCAACCTTCTGTTTAACATGCCCCTGAATATCAGCTATGAACTTAGCCCAATCGAGAGCGGTGTTCTTATCGTCCTTAATACCGTCTTTCTTATCTTCGAGTGCCTTGATAGCTATTCTTAGAAGTCCCGCCTTAGTTGCTTTCTCGTTTTCAAGAGTGAGCCTGTCAACTTCTTTTAAAAAAATGTCGTGCTGTCTCCATAACCAGAGTGTTGAAATATGGATTCTAACCGCTTCAGCGACTTCTTCATAAGTTTTAGTGCCTTCTGATAGTAAAAGAGCGGCTTGTTTTCTTTTTGGAGTCCATGTAAAAACTTCTAATTTATTTGAATTTTCAGAAGTTTTCTTCTTTGGTTTCTTTTTTTTCTGGACCGCCATCTTCGCACCTTTCAATATATTATCTTTTATTTTATTATGTTACTATTTAAAGGAAATTAAAAATAAGGAGATTATTACTTATTCCCCAGCTTGTTATATGCAAACTCCCGGTAGATCCGGGCTTGATTGGTCATATATGGAGTCTTGAATTTGTTCGAGAACTGTCCAGACATTAAACAAAAAGGTTTGTTCTGCTGTTGGATAATTTGTTATATCTAGCGATCCAACACAATGATTGCTACTATATACGCTCATAGCGACGCTCCATTTGAACGCTAAAAACTAGAAGAGTAGCTTGGAGTCCCTGCCAGGACTCCAAAGACAAAAAAACACAATGCCCAATTTAAACACAACTTTCAAGTTTAAATAGATTTCGAAGGACTTACACAAATAAATTGAGAATGTCTCAGTTTTCGTGCTCTGTATCTTCCTCTCTCGGTTCGCTCTGTCGGATAGGTTGAGCTCGCCAATATTGATCCATGCAGGGGGAATTATGAGAAGGGCCTGATGGGAAATGATAAGCTTCTGGGCCATTATATTTCATTTTAAAATTGAAGTCGAATACTGGCCCCGCTTGAGGCATGATTACTTTAGCCGTTGTAAAGCCCTCCTGATAAGTTCCTCTCCATATGTTAAGGCATAACCCCTAAACGCATTACAAAACTCTTGAGAGCTTGCGTCGGGATGTGCGCGAAGGAAATAAAAGATGTCGCTATTGAGAAGTTTGATTTTATGTTTGACGTATTCGGTTTCTGCATCTCTTGTGTAGTGGATTTTATTTTCGAAGCGGAATTTTTGAACTTCTTTCCAGTGATCCGGTCTTTGTCTGAAATGGAGTTTTACATCGAATGGAAATGAAGGGTCTTTTACTTCCTTCAAAGAGCTTAGAGTCTTGATAGTAGGGACTTGTAAAACGCAAGATACGTTATCTGAAAGTAACATAATTTGTGGCTCCGATTTTTTAAATGATGTTATATTATAATACATCCCACATTAAAACAGGAATTCCCTCTAAAAAATCGAATTCTTCAGGGAAAAGATCATAAATTTTAGAGTCATCTACAAATCCCTTAGACCTCATGAGTATAAGTTCCTCGATAGTCATATACTCAAGATCGTCTTCTATCATATGAGACTCAATATAATTCCATATTTTATCTGGGTTTTCAAGTTGTCCCATTTCCAGCAATGTAGCGAGCTTGACAAACATTTTAGCCCGTTTCAGTTTTATTTTATCTGGGAGATAATGATATCTTGATTCTGAGACACTCATTAAGCGCATTTAGACACCTCGATATAGCTCCAATTTTTTATTAAGTTGTTTATTTAAGAACTTTAAGTGAATTTTCCTAAGATAACACGTTTTCCTAATTTCTTAACAAGAATTCATGTAAGTTCTTGTAAGTTCTTACTTACAAGAATTGGAAAATCTGTAAGCGGGTTACTCAAACCTTACTAATCTAACACATGAAATCGTAACACATTCTAAGCTATTCGTATTATTCTATCTATATTATTCAAAGATGTTAAACGACATTTTTAGTCAAGTTTTCATCTTTATTTCTTTAGCTTTTCTTTTTGTGTTACATTTTACCTCAAATCCTTCCTTTTTCTCTCCTTCTTAGTCGCTGAGTTGTAAGTAAGTCCTTACACAAACTTACAAGAATGTAAGTTAGAACTTACAACATTTAGTTATATGGCTTTTCGATATATTCAATAAAGTTTCTTTTTTTCTCGTTCTTTCCGAGTCTCACTTCATTAGGAAATTGTTCAACTGCCTTTTTCATTACGTCTTTTGCAGTTTGCCTTATTCCTTTCTCATTTGCCCTGTGATCCTCGGCAATTTCGTGAAGTAGAAACTTTTGAACTTCTGTTCCCAACATGAACTTTTTTCCGTTCCGGTAGGGCACAGAGGAGAGCTTATCTTTAAGGAGTCGTGCCCGTACCTCAGTTTCGTTTGCAGCGAGGATGACAGTTTCTTTAAGGACAGGTAATGAAACATCATTGATCCTATCAGCAATAAGGGAAAGTTGAGCGTTTAGAGGTTGTACTACGATTTTTTTATTCTCCGGGTACATTTCCCTTTCAACCGGGCTCATTTCTTCCCATTCCCAATCAGATCCGACGCAATGAGTATCAACGTCTAGTCCTGTATATGCTTCGAGAAGCCCGACCCGTTTAAGTAGTCTTGTTTCCCTAAGCATCGAGAAAAAAACATCTGATATTATACTTCGCCCCGCATCCGAAAGCAAGTATTTACCTATTTGGCTCTCGATTACCGGCTTTAGTTCTGGATCATTCCACAAGTCTAAAAACTTCCTTTCTTTTGATGACCCCATGAGTAAAAGCCCCTGTTTAGATGTCATCAAATCCCCTCTCATGTACCCATTTTTCCATCTCTTCACTCAGATTTTCAAGAACGCGCTCCTGTTCTTTAATCGTGGATAATGGAACAACTTTCTCAAGGAGAAACAGATTCAACAAAGATAAAATTACAGGGTCTTTTATACATTCAATGAATTGTTTTTGACAATCCGTGAGAGTCGCATCTTTCAGATATTCCTCTATATACCCCGGCTTGACAATCTTAAAATTACTGGGGTTATCTTCAGGGAATGGGTCTAAGTAGGGCATAATTAAACCCTCCCTTCATTTCTTTGAAAAATAGTAGTAACTATAATGGCTCCGATTTCTTTCATAGTAGTTCCTCTATTTTATGAGTATTCTTTTATTTATTGTTTTCTTACATCACTCGGAAATTCAACCCCAAACGCAATTTTAAACGCTTCTTTAACTAGCTCACTGTTCCTTTTCGGTTTACAGCCTGCTGGTTTTGTTCGGTTTGCGAAGTCTCTTATTACTTTGTAATCTTCTTCTTTGAGGTATATTTCCTTGATGCCTTTTGCAGCCATAATATCTCCATCTCCATTTACTCTTTGTAATTATTACGTACTACGTAATACGTAACTTATGTATATAAAGTTTTCTACTTATCCAAAAAATTAAATAAAAATACCCAAATATATTTCACACTGTAACCCACTAAATATAAAAATCACAATTTTAAAATAATTTCAAACTCTCCAATCAAAAAACACGACTCTTCATACTGAATATATATCTAATATATGTTACGCACTGTTAAAAATAATATGTTAGAAAAGAAAAGTTATTTATATTATGCATGTGAAACATAGTCTTTGTCACTTCCTATCAAAATGAAGTGAAAAGTATTAGCCCAGGGTTTTGGATGGCTCCGGTTTCCCTGGGCTAAAACTACCGGCTGTTTTTCAAAGGTTTTCAAAGGAAGAGGTTCGACAAAGGTATCTAAACTGCTTTTCGTTCTTGAGATATCCGAAACTCATTTAGTTGTCAACATATATAAAGTATTCTCATTTGTGACAGATAGCACATTTTTTATATACTCATTTTTAATAATGGCTGCCGACATTGAAAAAATAATGTGATGTATAGCACATTTTTTAAAAAAGAAGGAGATCGTTTTTCAGTGGGTCGCCGCACTTCAAGAGTCATATTCTGGGCCACTCAATTGTATTAATCATTTTTTCTTGCGTTTCAGAACCGATTACCTTAATCCCAAGTGACCTGCAATTCTTTTTAAAATTATTCGCTTCTTCTTCAGTAGTAAACTCTTTAGTTAAAACAACGTCTCTCGGTTTCCATTTCACAACGAAAGACATTACTTAACCACCTCCCATATTTTTATTTTGTGTATTAGGTTTTCGGACAGATGGGACTTGCCCATAATCAATTCGAGCCACGTACAGTCCCCCCCAATTCATGCAAGACCGCCCTCTCAACGACAGCCTGCCTGCCCACAGCCTTACAATCCCTTGAGCAGAACCGCTCTTCGGAGGACTTTACCTTGAATACCCTTCCACAGCAGACACAGCGAACAAACAGACCGCCTTTAACAGTCTTGCTTTTCGCTGCCATCACATAACCCCCTTAATCTTTTTAATTTCCTTATAGATGTCTAATCGGAGATCTGGATTAAGGTGGGTCCTGGCAATCGGGCAGACTGAACACTGCTCCTGAATAGAACATACAGCCATTGGCTGAATTGTGCAGATAGCAGGTCCGACTTTTGAGAATTGTCCGTCAATGGCTTTGATCTCGTCAGTCATCAGATCACCAACGAGACAATTTTTAAGGCGCCGGCAACGCGGGTATTAAAAATGATAATCCCACAGTCTAAACGAGACATCTTACCACAACCCCGCCTGTCTGCCCCATCTCCGAGCAGAATTAATATTCCCATTACTCATCCTTACAGCATTCTTAATTTCCTCAAGAGTCCTGCCTTCTTTAGACATTTCAATTATTTTTATTACTTTTGAGCGGTATTTTTCAGGGCGTTTAAAACGCCTGAGATATCTATCCAGGTCCACATTTATACCAGGATTTATAGCAGGAGCTGTCTGCATTTAACACCCCCCTTCTTCATGCTGAGAGCTTCTGTATTAACTCCTGACAGTTCAGCAGGTTCGTCTACCTCTTCTGTAGTTCCAGGCTCACCAAGAGGCTGAGAAAGGACTTCCTGGACAATCTGGGAAGTTGACTTATCCGAGTTGGCAAGTTTCTTGAGAGATTTGTTAATTTCCTCAAGGATTTCTTTCATTTCGTCACTAGGCTTAATAGTGACACGGTGGATACCGTAAAGGGGAATGACAGAAGGGGATTTCCCTTTAGAGCGAGCTTTAAGGAGGGATTCTGCGAAGCGGGATTTTCTGGGGGAGGTTACTCTAGGCGGGTTCATGCTTCAACCACCTCAGCCTTACTCTTCGAAATATCAAAAGAGATATGTGCCTGCGCGATGGACACCCTGAAACTCTTTTCAGTTTCTTCAAGAATTACGACTTCACTGTTCGCAGGTATTACATCGTTCTTGGCGGTCCACTGCTTAAAAAGCATGAAAGAGCCTTTAAATTCAGCAGGGTACACAATAGGAAGCTTCATCCCCTCGGCTTCTATAGGAGCCTTCTTTTTTGCAGAAGCGGGCTTCTTCTTTTTAGAGGGCGCAGCTTCTTCGCGCTTTGCAGGCTGGAAAAGTGGTTCTTTCTGACTTCCCGACATACCGAGAGCCTTAACACCAGCCTCAAACTGGTCCCATAACTTTTTAACATCCTTGCGGTTTGTATATGGGACCTTCTCGGAATCAATGGGATATTCTGTTTTCTCTACCCCATCGTCAAACAGGATATACCAGGGCTTATTCACGCTTGCGAAAAGAGTATATCCAGTACCCGCACTCATAGACAGCGTTGCTGGATCATCCGTTTCTTTCAGGTTCCAGCCGTCTTTCTGTAGACGCAGGAGAATGTCAAGTTTCAGAGCTTCTTCGTGGCTCATAGTCCCGCCCCCGAATGCTCTTCACAAAGAGGATGTTCTTCATCCTGGTCTACGATAAGGGGCACACCACAATGTTCGCAATACTTCTGAACTTTTTTATATCGGGCATCAGCTAAAACAAGTTCTCTTAAATTTTCAGAGGCTTTGTTAAAACCGTCTGTTATTTCTAAGGTAACCCCTACAGGCGGTTTCTCAGCAATGATTTTCAATGATTCTGCAATTGATTCAACTGTATTAATCTGTCTCTCATCTATCATCTTGTTGGCTCCGTATTTTTTACATTTCCCAGGAATTACATATCCCACGTCTTGAGGGATGTCATTTCAGATCACCTATTTTCAACGAAACAGACGGTTCCCCGGTCTTCTCAGTCCTAAACTTCAGAATTTCAGGGTGGTCTACAGCGTACCCCATCAGAGCATCATCATTCCACGTAATAGTTGTCCGGCCCTTTCTGTATGTGGCAGATCCCCACTCACATTTGAATGATTTTCCATTTTTGAGAATTTCCGCTTTAATCTGCTCATTAAGTTCCTGAATCCGTGGGGCATACTCATCGGCCTTTTCTGCCCGCTTCTCTTCCATGTCGGCTATGATTTCATCAATTTCCTTGCATTCATCTGCAAGCTGCCAGGACAGGGAATTTAGTTCGTGGAATAGGTCTTCAAGGGTTTCCGGTTGCGTTTCAGCATTAACGTATTCGGCTGCCGCCAGCTCATCAACTTTACTTGTATCAAAAAGTGGGTCTTCCATATTTTTTACCTCTTAAAATTTATCATCCCGTTTTTTCAAACTCCCTGCCGGATTCGAACCGAGGTTTCCAGCTCCAAAGGCTGGAGTGATTGACCACTACACTACGGGAGTACTTGGCCCGGATTGCTCCGGGTTGCAGTTCGCGAGTAGATTTTTCAGATATCTATTTTGATTTTCCCTGGGTAATTCAAGATAACTTTGGATCATCGTGACCCTTGATTTCCAAAGGGCGTTCAACAACTATACGTATACGTATCTCACTTTTTTTCTTACTCTCCTCTCGGAGATGCCACACCGAGGATTCGAACCCCTCAAGCCCACCCAGGTTTATGGGTGCTATATGGCATGATGCCCCCTGCCGGAGGATTAACAGGGGGTTATTTATTTTGATTGAAACATTTTAATTTTTCATACATTATAACTACTCTTTCCTTTCCCTTTTTATCGCTTTTACCCCTCTCCTAATCGCGTCATTATACGCAGCATTAAGAGTTGTATATTCTCCTTTCTCCCAGAGTCCAACTAGATAATTATCATCAGATTTAGGAGTTCTTAGGGTTCGTTTCACCGTAGCATTTGCCATCATTTCGACCTCAATTCGCTTACAAATCTAGTACGCTATTACCCTATTTAAGCTTTCCGAAAAGTATCGAATGAATAATAAAAAAAGTAAGATAAAAAATAGAAATAATAAATCGACTTTTTAACGATACTTTGATAATGCATAAGACTTAAGAATAAAATGACTATGTTATATTCTATGAATATAAAAAGTCCGTTGCGTTATCCTGGTGGAAAATCAAGGGCAATAAAACAAATACTGCCTATTGTACCATCTTTCGATGAGTATAGAGAGCCTATGGTAGGCGGAGGTTCTGTTTTTTTTGCTTTGTTTCAAAAATACCCAAATAAAAAGTATTGGATAAATGACATTAATCGAGACCTGTATATATTCTGGAAATACTGTAAAGAGGATATGGAAGGGCTTGTTTCTGAAGTGACAAGAATTAAAAATACATACGCTAACGGAAGAGCACTTTTTACTGAATTAACTGATGGGAAAAAAGACTTTACAGACTTTGAAAGGGCAGTAAGATTCTTTGTTTTGAATAGAATTACCTTTTCAGGAACTATAGAATCAGGTGGTTATTCGGAACAGTCTTTTAATGGAAGATTTACAGATTCTTCTATTAAAAGGCTTGAAGACATAAAAGAATTATTATCGAATGTGGAAATAACAAACTTAGACTATCAAAAAATTATCAATGAAGACGGAAAGAACGTATTCATATTTTTAGATCCACCTTATTTATCTACAAAAAAATCAAAACTATATGGAAAAAATGGAGACTTACATGAGTTATTTGACCATGAACAATTTGCTGAAAATATGAAGCAATGTAAGCACAAATGGTTAATTACCTATGATAATTCTCCTGAAGTAAAAAAATTGTTTTCTTTTGCAAATATCTATGAATGGGAACTTCAGTATGGAATGAATAACTATAAACAAACTTCTGCTTCAAAAGGGCAAGAACTTTTTATCTCTAACTATGAGATCCCTATTCTAAAGTGTAAAAAAATTGCCTTCGAAATAGATTCTTCGATCAAATCCCTCAATATTAACAAAATTGAAATTTAATTAAATAAGCAGACAATGTTCTTATTCGTCTTGAACAAATACAAAAAAATAAAAGAATCAGTCAGTAATCGACTGATTAAACTTTCTCCGTTATAAATCTGTCCAAGTCCAGAAAAAAAGAAGGATGCAACGGCTGCAAGCCCAGGGTTCTTTTTAGGTTGCATTATGTAGTCACTCATGTAGTCACTCCTTTCTTAATTACAAACTCAACGAATCCAGGAGATAACCGATACTTAGCCCCGACATCGTGTACAATCTTATCCTGGTCTACTCTCTTCTGACGCATCGATTCAATCTCATCGAAGAGGCTAGGCGGGATAAGGCGATACTCACAAATGTCTTTTCTATGCCCCCAGACATTACCCTCAAGAACTGCTACATTCTGCATTTTCAGGAATAGCTGGATGGACTGCGAAAGCGTTCTCTTGTATGAAACGGGTAACTGAATAGCTTCTACTTTCGGGCAGGCTTCCACGATGCGGAATATGTCTTTATTTGACGGTCTGAAAGCGATATGTACGATGCGCTCGGTTGGATGCAGTTCGGGAATGTCTTCACGGTGGGAGATGATTCTTATTTTTATGATAGTGGCTCCTTATTTTTTTAAGTATGTGATATTTAGCACATAGACTATATAATATTTTACAGATTAAAATAATTTATTTTATATGAGTTAGTTAAGTATGTTTAACATTGTAGCCATAAACTATATATACGATTGGCTACTAGTATATACTACCAGAACGTAGGACGGTTGACACAAATGCCTTTCAGCTACAAAGAATGGTTAGAAAATTTCCTTTTCCCAACTCTCAAAAGACAGGGAATCAATGTAACGCTCGAGAACGACGGCTCAATTGTTTGTGAAAAGAATGGATACAAGCAGGTAACACCGAAAGAAGCAGCATACTCAAAATACGAAGAGTATCTTAGCAAATATCCGGAGTGACATAACATGCCTCAAACTACTATTCGACCGGTTAAACCTGTCACGGAAACCGTGGCAGACATACTCATTTTGGGAAACTATGTGAAAATAACATTTTTTGAGAAAGACAGCGATTTCAAAAACCTGATAAAATCTCATGGTTTCCGGTGGGGCGGCGAAGGATGGAAACGCAAATGTAATAAATTTACAGGCTCCCCGCTTGATCGAGCAACCGAAATATCTATCAAACTATTGAAAGCAGGATATATTGTCTGCATCGTTGACGACTCCCTCAAAGAGAAGGTACTTAATAAAGAGTACGAACCTGAACAAAAACGCTGGATAGCTAAGAGATCAGAGGGTAAATTCAAAGACTGGTTTTCCATTTCATGGGAATATGGAAATGAAGAAATATACAAGGCAGCTAGAGCAATTGCAGGAAGTAAATGGTCTAGTCCCAACGTTGTAATACCTTCATACCAATACGAGGCGATTCTAGACCTTGTAGATAAGTTTGATTTCAAACTATCTGAAGGAGCAATTGAGCTCATAGCTGGAGCAAAGAAAGCCAGAGAAGAGGCTCTCGTTGTAGATATGAGCGAAGTAGAATTACCTACATCAGGACAAGCAAAGGAAAATGAAACAGAGGTTGGTATCCATGCAAGCCTTCGAGACGATGACTGAATTAATGCCCTGGCAGGAGGCAGCAGTCAATAAACTGAAACCCACTAGAGTAGGTGGGCTTTTTATGGAAATGGGTACTGGAAAGACCCGTACAGCAATCGAAATAATTAAACAACGAGCGCATAAAATTGATAAAGTTGTCTGGTTCTGTCCAGTTTCCCTGAAATCTACTATATTTTTAGAAATTCTTAAACACACTGACGCCAAGGATATCTATGTTTTTGATGAAAAAACAACGTCAAGAAACATACCTAATATGAGATGGTATATAATCGGGATAGAATCAATGTCGTCATCGAACCGTGTAGTTTTTGCAGCTAAAGAATTAATCACGGACAAGACATTTGTAATTCTTGATGAAAGCTCTTATATAAAAGGACATCGGGCAAAACGAACTGAAAGAATAATTCTCATAGCTGAAAAAGCTAAATATCGTTTTGTCCTGACAGGTACGCCGATCAGCCAGGGAGTAGAAGACCTCTTTTCTCAGATGAAGTTTTTATCTCCGCAAATTTTAGGATACCGCTCTTGGTACACTTTCGCAAATAATCACCTGGAATATTCAGAGCGTCACCCTGGCTTAATCGTGCGAACTCACAACACTGAACAGTTAGCCGCGAAGATTGCTCCTTACGTCTATCAGGTCACTAAAGACGAGTGTATGACGTTGCCAGGGAAACACTATCAAACTAAGTATTTTAAGCTCACGCGCGAACAGAGAGATGCTTACGAAGCTGCAAAAAATGAAATGCTTCTCCAGATAGACCTCGATGATTTCAAACCATATACAATTTTTAGACTATATAATGTCCTGCAACAGATCGCATCGGGGTTTTGGAATCGAAGAATCTGCAAATATCATATGGGTTTGAGCGAAGAAGACACTTTTAAGTTTCTTACCTTCGAGGATAACCGGCTTCCAGCGCTATTTAATATAATCTCTCAAATTCAAGCCGATGAAAAAGTCATCATCTGGGCTAAATTTCGATATGATGTAGATCGGATAGTATCAGAATTAAGAGAATGTTACGGGCCTGAATCAGTTTCAGTATTTACAGGGTCAACAAAGCAGAAAGATAGACAGGCAGAAGTTGAAAAATTTAGAGGGCATGCTAGATTTTTTATTTCAACTCAGTCATGCGGTGGACATGGCCTTACACTCAACGAGGCTAGGCATGTTATTTTCTTTTCAAATTCCTTCAAATATTCGGAGAGGTTACAGGCTGAAGATAGATGTCATAGGTTCGGCCAGGATCACGAAGTTACATATTATGATATCATCGGACCAGGAATCGATGAAAAGATATGGGAATCCATTTCTCGAAAAGAGAACGTCGCAGACTCTTTTAAGAGAGAAGTGGACGCGGTCAAAGATGAAAAAGCCAAATTAAAGGATTTGGTAAAATTATTATAAGGAGGGAGATCATGCAAATTAAAACCTATGAACCCGGTTACGATAAAAAAGAATTTTACGGGTATATGGGCGACGTGCTCACGATGCCAGAAATAAAGAAAGAACTTCCATATCTGAGAAATTCAACGAAAAATTATGTTTTTTTGAGGAAGGAGATGAAGGATGAAGCTGTACTCAAATGAAAACGTGTATCATGCCGCGTGCAGGCGAATGGAATATATCTTTGACAATTTTGAAAAGGTCTGCGTTTCATTCTCGGGAGGCAAGGATTCGGGCATTTCTCTGATGCTTGCACTACAAGAAGCAAAAAAACGTAATCAGAAAATTGGCGTTCTCTTCATTGATCTCGAAGGGCAGTACAAACTTACTATTGAGTATGTTGAGCGCGTACTCAATGACAACGCTGAATTGATTGAACCTTACTGGGTCTGCCTGCCCCTCAACTTAAGGAATGCTGTATCAGTATATCAGCCTTTCTGGTGTTGCTGGGAACCTGGGCATGAAGACAAGTGGATAAGACAAATGCCATCACATCCTGCAGTAATCTCTGATCAATCGTATTTTCCATTCTGGAAGTATAGAATGGAATTTGAAGAGTTTGTACCTGAGTTTGCTAAATGGTATGCTGATGGAGAAAAAACGGCTACAATTGTAGGCATTAGATCAGACGAGAGTCTGAACCGATACAGGACAATAGCATCTAAATCGAAGGAAACTATAGATGGGAATCAATGGACTACCAGGCTATTTCAAGATCAAGATATTTACAATGTATACCCAATCTATGACTGGAAAACAGAGGACATCTGGACTGCATATGGTAAGTTTGGATGGGACTATAACAGGCTCTATGACATGTTTTACAAAGCAGGCGTCCCCCTTTCTAATATGAGGATCTGCCAGCCATACGGCGATGATCAGCGAATAGGGCTCAATCTGTTTAGAGTTATCGAGCCTGAAACCTGGGCGAGAGTAGTTAATAGGGTTTCTGGGGCGAATTTTGGCAATATCTACGCTGGAAATAAGATATTAGGGTACAGGAATGTGCAGCTTCCAAAGGGGCACACCTGGGAGTCTTATACTAAATTCCTACTAGCGTCACTTCCAGATGAAATGAGACTCAATTATATTGATAGATTTAGAAAGTTCATCAAGCATTGGAAAGAGAAAGGATCTGGCGTACCCGATGAGTTATTACCACTCTTACCAGAAGAGGCCGAAATCAGGCCAGAGCTATCCACTAGAGGCAACAAAAACAAAAGAGTAGTGAGGTACTCATCAATACCAGACACAGTAGACCACAAATTAGAATCTAGACGCGCGGCTCCTACGTGGCGCAGGATGGCCATCTGTATTCTCAAGAATGATTACTTGTGCAAGGGGCTGAGTTTTGCTCAGACTAAGGACCAGTCAGAGAGAATGAAAATGTTAATTGAAAAATATAAGGATATTTGAGGAGTGATTATGTCAGACTTTATAAGCCCAGTTTATGCAGTTCGAGCTATACCAGTTGAAAAAGTGATTGCGAATGATTACAACCCAAATCGTGTCCCGCCACCCGAGATGCGCTTATTAGAGCTCTCAATCTGGGAAGACGGATATACTCAGCCTGTAGTTACCTATTACGACTCTATGAAGGATGTTTATATCGTAGTTGACGGCTTCCATCGTTACTCAATCTTGAAAACGAGTAAACGAATTTACGAGAGAGAAAAAGGACTCCTCCCAGTGGTCGTAATTGACAAGGATATTGGAGAAAGGATGGCTTCTACCATCCGACACAACCGGGCCAGGGGATCTCATGACGTTGACCTGATGAGCAATATAGTTGCAGAGTTGCACCGTATCGGTAAGTCTGATTCTTGGATTGCTAAGAAGCTTGGGATGGATGCAGACGAAGTTCTAAGGCTAAAACAGATAGGAGGGCTTGCAGAGCTTTTTAGAGATGCAGAATTTAGCCAGTCGTGGGATGTAATAGGGGATGAATGCAATGGCATCTAAAGTTTGTATTTCGGATATCAAACATTGCACTATTAAATCACCTTCTGATATCCCAGAATCCAGATCTAAGGAAGGTAGACTCCCGGCTGGATCAGTAGTTAACAGAATTCAGCCAGGGCAAACGATAGATGTAATTATCTTAAAAAAATCACCATCGCTTCTTTGTGACACTTCAATAGAAATCAATGAAACCGACATCAGGAAAAGAATCACTTACAAATATTCCGACATTTCAGACAGCTCATTTAATAACCAGCGTCTGTCGGTCGGGACTAAATTTTTTAAAGATATGCAGCAGACTGATACAATTTATCTAATCCTACATTAATTATTATTTTTTAATTGTTAGTAGCCATAAACTATATATAGTATTGGCTACTATAGTATATTGCACTTAGCTAAAAAGTGCGGCATAGCAACTTAAAAAATCACGGAGCCACAAACTATGATAAAACAATCAATATGGGACTGGTACAACCAGAATAAAAAGAACCTGAAAGCCGAATGCGTTTTTTGTAACTTCAACCAGGGGAAAATAACTCTGAAATACCCCGACGGGTTCTCATGGGAACTTCGGGGCGAAGATTTCCCCCTGAGAAACAGGGAGTACGAGCAGGATGCTCTCCCTGGACCGTCACATAAGAGATTACTTGAAGGGGGCGAGGAGCTACACACGACTATCCATACGGGTATCTATTAGATATCTCAAATTTGCCTAGCGAGGCGACAATAAAATTTTCATGTTCGTGTGACGTTTTGGCAGATCTGACAATAAAGATGTAAAGAGACAGGTTGACGATGAAGAAGAGAATGAGGTGTAAAATAGTATGAAACTAGTCCTTTCAAAAAAGACCACTATCGAACTTCCACCCGAAAAAGCCAGGGCACTACAGGACGAGATGAGATTTGCCTGCAACAGGGTAAGTGTGTTCCCAGTGATGGAAGAAGTACTGGCAGTTATGGAGGCTTAAACCAATACATTCAACTTGATCAAGACTTTTAAAACGCCTCTCACAGTGTCCGAAAAAAGAAAAATAAATAAAATAACATCACTCTTTTTTACAATTCTCTTTTTTACAATTCACTAACACTTTTCTAACAATTTTTATAATTTCGTCCTTCTCAGAATCTGTGAGAGGGCGGTTCAACTTCAGCAGAGTATTCACTCGCCCATGCCCCTTCAAAACAACCTGTCCCGCGTCATTGACCTCAAAGGAGTGCAGGACACAGAGTACGTCATCAGGTATCTGTAGTTTCATCAGGACAACATCATTATCCTGGTGCTTCACTTCTTCTGCAATAGGAGATGGGATATCAAACAGTTTCGTTTTCCAGATGTCGATATATCCCCTCGACTTGAGATATGCAAAGAGTGTGACGAGGATCGAAATTATCCCTGCAAGTGCACCTCCTATACTGTCAATGTCTACTGTTACTGCAGTCATGAAATCGACCGGTTGAACAAGTCCCTTAGTTTATTCCAAAATTCTGTTAGGAATTTCACTTACTCACCCCATATTCGGAAAGGATCTCTTTTACTTCCTCGGATTCAAGAATACTGGTAGTGAGATAATAGAAATTTTTCATTTCTTCTGGCGTGACCGTACTTCCACCCGGGCTAGTTGCGTCCCGTGATTTCTTGACTTCGGTTGCCAATACTTGAATTTTTTCAAGTGAATATAGGGCAAGATCTTTGAGTTTTGTGACCTGCTCGATCTCCTGTTTGTATTTGACAGCTATTCTAGTACTAGCAACAGCGAGCAGTGCAAATGCTCCGGTTGCAATTTGAGATAATACAACCATGTCTACCATGTTAGTTTTCTCCAAGTGTACAAATATGATTACATGCTACCGTTTTTCCTGTTTTTCTACATTTCCCAAACATCAAATCGTCGAATTCATCCGGTTCGAAATCTGAGCAACAATAGCAGCGTTTTGGTTCAGTATGCATTTTTTCAAGCCTGCTTAAAGATAGTATAATCTTGTGTACTAGTTTTAAGTGTTTTAATGAGTTCATTCGCCTCTGTTTCTGACGAACACGAGACAGTGACAAGAAACTGCGGATCCGGCTTCTCGGGTTCAGGCTCAGGCTTCTCGACATCAACGAAAGAGTACGAATATTCAGGAACTTTCATAATTGCCTTGTACGCGGCATTGGACGTTTTTAAGTGCCACCGCAGGACGACACCCTTTCCCTCATCCACAAGAAAAGCAGGTGACGCGCTCTTATTTTGTGCTGCAGTTTTTGAGGTTGTCCACTCGGCGAGTCTATAGTCGATACCTGCTACCTCCGCAGTGACCAGTACAGAGGCCACAATACCCTCCTTTTCAGCTGCGAGAGTGCACTTAAGACTGTCAATTCTGATTTTCTTTCCTGGCTGCCCATTGATCGTGACAGTTTTCTGTACGTGAGTTCTGATTTTTTCGTCGTACTGTGTGTATTTTGTGGTGTAGGTGTATGTCAAATCAATGACAGTTGTCATAGTCTCCTCCATATTGTGTATTTTTTAGGGAGTAGTTTGATAAGTTCGGGAATTTGGGTTTCCTTGAGAGAAATGAGCAGTTCCACGGGCACTTGCTCGGCGTCTTCGTAGCAACCTAGTTGATAGCCTGAGAACCTGCAGGGACTGGAAAGCTGCAGATGGTAATCTCCGAAGCCGGAAAACTGAGGATCTACATACAGCCCGTCCGTTTGAATGACTTTATATAGGTCAGTAAGGTTGCCCCAGAGGCAGTTCTCCTCTGCGATAATTTTGTACCTGCCTGCTGTCAGATCCGCGATTCCTGAGCCAGAACCGACGCCAGGATACAGGGCTTTTTTAGTATTCGTAATAATATTCCTTCGTATCAGGGCAGTTGCAGCATAGGTCGAAGCAAGTGTATACTTTCCAGCAAGAAGCCCGTACCCATAACATGAATCAATCGTATTGTTCTGGATATCCACCGAGATACCATCAAAAGCAATACCTCCGACTCCTGGAAGCTTAGAAGCTGCAGGCATAGCTCCACAGCCAACGATAAGATTATTGTGCACGGACACAAGTCCGTTATTTGGGACTGTACCTACGATCTGAATACCCGGCCCGTAAGTCCCGGAAATTGTATTATTGTAGATCTCGATATTGTCAGTTATCCAGTTTGTGGCAGTCGATTGAATCTGAATACCCGGACTGTACGCTATCCCTGTTGCTCCGTCCAGGATGCAGTCATGAATCTTAATATTCTTGCTTGATCGAGTTCTTACTCCTGCATTAACGGCAAGCTTAGCGTTGACGTTTGATACTTCGCCGCCATTGACTCCGGCAAGGCATACTATATCATGGCCTCCACGCTTCCCGATAATGTCATGGACTCTAATATCAGTTCCACCCTCTATTCTTATTCCATCCCCCAGGCTGTTGTAAAATCCCAAATTGTAAAACTCACAGTTTACCGCGTTGGAAAATTTGACATTATTAAAGCTACCGAGCATGAAAGTGTTGTGATATCCCTGCCCCCACTCATTCTTCCCTCTCGATTTACACTCATCTTTTGCGTATTTTTGGGTATCCCGGCGGCCATCAAAGATTATATCGTGGAAGCAAAGACCTTCTGCTGCCGTTGGATATTTTGGAGCAATCAAGGGAACGCTAGACGCAAATGGAGAAAGGGGCGCATTTTCCATGAGTGCAAACTTACAGCCCTACCCATCCCATTCTGTGAAGTTGAAAACCCGAAGCAGTGAGTTTATTTCGATTTCGTGATCTGGGGAAAATTCGTATTTAGCAGGGGTGTTTCCAGTCGAATTAATTAACTTCTGTAATTTTGTAGAATCATCAACAGACAAAGGAACTGTAACTATCTTAGTCATGTTATACCTCAATTAAATAAGTGTCAACGTTTTTGAAAAAAAAAGAAATAAACTGGAATCTTCTCACGGTCCAACCTTCGGAGCTTCAGTAAATGCCGCTGCAATACCGACAATAAGTTAGCCAATGCCCGTAAGCGTTCCGAGCATTTTTAGGAAATTTATGCAGCCGTTACTCATTTTTTGTAGGGTTCTTACCATAGTGGGATCACATTGTTTTATCCAGGTGAGCACATAAAAAAGAAAATTGAATTAATTTCGTGCTGAGATAAATATAAGTTGATGTGGATTTCTATAATAAACCGAAACGACATCAATCTCAACGACGGTAGCAGAGGTTCATTCTAAGGCTTTTAGAGCGCATTT
>LSQX01095203.1_pt1 | contig 22013 bp, 23 predicted proteins | sample 654561 | NCBI WGS metagenome assembly LSQX01 (sample SAMN04489861, study PRJNA283612) | anaerobic digester metagenome | isolation source: 4 biogas reactors fed with cattle manure at either 37C or 55C with and... | place: Denmark: Kongens Lyngby | collected 2014
TGGCAAAATTCATCTTAAGAAGATATGGAATACCCACCTGAGGTGTAAGCTCTTCATATAGCTTCCAGGCGATTGTGTTCTTTGATACCTCTATTGCCCTTTGAAGCTTCATCTCACCAGCATAAGATCCACCTGAATTCTTGGGTCCGTCCGGTATTTTCTCGTCAACGACAATGCTATCAGGTGTATATCCCCTCTCAAAGCTAGGGGTATAGACTATGAGGGGTTTAATTGCACTTCCAGGCTGTCTATAGCTTTGATAGCCCCGATTAAGGGTGTAGCCTATATGCTCCTGACTACGTCCTCCAACTATAGCGACAACTCTTCCTGTATCATTATCAATAGATACAGCCGCTCCTTGTAGCATGAATATTCCTTCGTCGCTTGTATCTGTAAATCCCTCTAGAACCTCATCTACCGAGGCTTGAAGCCGCTCCTGCATATCTAAATCAATCGAGGTATATATCCTGTAGCCTCCGGAAAATAGGAGGCCTTGAAAGCTATAGTACATGTCATCATATGCCTCGTTGTATGTATCCCTATCCTCGTCAGAGGTGAATTTGTTACGAAACTCAAATCCCTCCTCCTTCATAAGTGCCTTTATGGCGCTATGGTATACGAAGGTCTCTACATAATCATTTTTGACAGACTCCTTCGAAAGTAATGTAATGGTCTCATTAAGAGCAGCTCTGTAATCAACTAAATTAATTTTTCCATCGGCATGCATCTGTCTAAGAATTCTATCTCTTCTTTCTAAGGTCTGCTCCATGGATGTTAAGGGATCATACATGCTCGGATTATTAGGTATGGAGCATAGGAATGCAATCTGAGATAGGCTAAGCTGGTTAATTCCTTTTCCAAAATAACCATTAGCCGCTGCCAGTATTCCATAATGACCATTGGCATAATATATGTTATTAATGTAATACTCCATAATTTTATCCTTGGAGTAAATCTTCTCAAGCTCCTGGGCAATAAATATCTCTTTTATTTTCCTCTCATAGGTTACCTCATGGGTAAGAAATACATTCCTTGCTAGCTGCTGGGTAATGGTACTAGCTCCTTGGGTAATCTCCCCCTTGTTCTTAATTAGAGACATGGCAGCACGGACATTTGCCAGATAATCCACTCCCTCGTGGCTGAAGAATTTCTTGTCCTCGGTTACAATAATTGCATTTAAAACCGTGGTAGGAATATCCTTGTATTCAATATAATAGACATCCTTGACGCCTCTTAAAGTAGAAATCAGCTCACCGTCATTATCATAGACTAGACTGGTTTGCGAGGAGCGAAATGTCTCTTCCGAGGAGGAGCGAACTAAATTCCTGGCCTCCTTTTGCAGCTGAACTAAAGTTCTACCATAGCTATTATAAAAATAAAAGATTCCAATCACCAGAGCTAATAAAAAAAGTAGAACAAAAAGCTTCAGGATAAGCTTAATTACTTGTCCAACTCTCTTTCTCTCCTTCGTGATGGTATCTTTTTTTCTTTTGTCCATTGAAGCCTCCGATGAGCACCTTTTCCTTCACAGCCTAAAGTGTATCGCATATGATTCTTGCATATATTATATTTCTGTGTAATTAAATAATAGCCCCAAGTCCTTAAGAACCTGTTTTTCCCTCCTCTGACAGCTAAACAAAATCACCTGACTTCGATTAGCTATCGTCGTAAACACCGCCTTTACACGGCTATCATCATATAGGGCAAAGCTATCATCCAAGATAATAGGCATATGTTCGTTTCCCATAAGTAAATCACTGACGGCAAGACGAAGCGCAAAATACACCTGATCTATTGTTCCAGCACTCAATCTGTCCAGTATGATATATTTATCGTTCCATCCGAGCTTAATGTTTAGCTTTTCATCAATCTTAAGCTCCTGATATTTATGGTTGGTTACTGTATCTATTACATCTGAGACCGCGGCGTTTAGCTCTAATCCAAAGCTGTCGTGAATGGTGACAGAAAGCTCCTCTATGGTCTCTATTGCGAGATTAAGAGCATTAAGCTCAAGCTCGTTTTCCTTCTGCTTTTGTATTACATATGTATATTGCTCTTTATTTTTTATTAGCTCTGTCTCGTTATCCTCTAGCTGAGATAACTCTAGGCTTATCTTTCCTATCTGAAAATTATATTCCTGAAGCATCTTATTCTGTTCGTTTTGCTTTTGGCTAGCTTCACTCTTCTTACTTTCTATAGTATCTTTAAGCCTTTCTATTGCTTCGAAAGTCAATTCATCCTCAGATACAAATTCCTGCATATATAACATAATTGTATCATGAAGCTCGTCACAATCATCTTCTAATTTCTTCCTTCTAATGGCCAGATCTTCTAATTGCTCCTTACCATGCTCCAAAGACAAAGCGGCTTTTAAATACTCTTCTTTGTCACTGGTGCGATTCCTCTTATCCGAAAGAGTTAGTAAAACCATACCTGCTAATATGACTACTATTAGTATAACCACAGCTACTATAAGGGACTTGGCGGCAAAAAAGCTTAGCAGACCCGCTAATATACCAAAAGTAATATATAATAGATATTTACCTTTTGTTTCTTCTTTATTGATCTCCTGCTTTTTATCAAGGTCTTCAATATATTTCTCATACCGTGTAAGCTTATTATTAAACTCCTCAGCCTGAGAGCTCATCATAGAATACTGCTTGAAAAGCTCCCGGTAGCTTCTGTATTTTTCTAATATAGCAGGTAGCTGGGAAATTAACATATCCTCCTCATGGTTCTTAGTGCCTTGGTGCTTTTCCATCTGCTCTCTAAGGATTATCTCTTTGCTTTTAAGCTCCTTAAGACTAGCCGTAAGAGAGTCAATCCTCTTCTCCCTAGCCTCACCTTCGCTTATTTCCTCCGATAGAGTCTTAAGCTGATTGCTATACGGCAGGGACTCTAAGGCCTTCTTCTGCTCCTTTAATAATCCAAGTGCCTTCTCTACATTTACCTCCCTACTTTTAGCTATTGATAGGTTGGTAATATAATTTCTTACATGGGATGCAAGCTCGGTATCCGTCTCAGCCCTTAGCTGCTCGATGCTAATAGTGTTGCGATATGTGGACTCGGTAAGTCCAGGTATCAGCTCGCTTATATGGCCCTCCTTAAGCTTTATCTCCCTACCTGTTATAAGATCAATAACAGTAAATGATTTATCTATAGCATGAAAGCTTCTTTCTAGGCGATATTCCTTATCAGCAAGCTTAATATCCATCTGTCCCCCGTAAGCTCCGGGATAATCCCAGGGAAGATAACGGGTATAGGTATCCTCCTTAGTAGCAGCACCCCTACCCCTTAATCTTTCTATACCAAAGAGCATACCCCTAATAAAGGTATGTAGTGTAGATTTACCGGCTTCATTTTCACCATATATTAAGTTAATCCCCGGCTTTAGCTCAATCTCCTTATCTGAGAATTTACCAAAGTAATTCACCTTTAGCCTAGTTATTAGCATGATTTACTCCCTTGCACCAAGAAGCGCTTCTATTCCATAATAAAGCGCTTTTTTATTTATCTCATCCTGATTCTTAGATTCCTTTATCTGCTTAATAAACATACCAATCATATTATCCGAATTTTCTTTATATAGGTAATCGAAATCATAATCCGGATGCGACTCATCAATGACATCAATAATATGTCCAAGAGGATATATAGCCTCCTTATCAAAATGAATATTCTCATCTCTAAAGCCCCGAATATATATCTGATATATGTGCCACGCCCCTTGCTCTCGTATACTTTCTTTAATCCTATCGGCAAGTGCTCCCTTAGTCATTTCCTGATCTACGGTAATAATTATGCTTTTATATTCTCTGTGAGAGCTACTGATAAACCTGATATCTGTACTTTTATCTTCACCCTCACTAATTTCTCCTATAATATAGCCCCTCTGCCCTGTTTCATTCTTATCAAGAGGCTCCAATGAACCGCAATATGCCATCCTCTTACTGATTATCTCCGGCTTATGGATATGCCCAAGAGCAATGTAATCAAATCCATGGCTAAGTAATTTCTTTCTGTTTATGGGAATACTCTTCTCGTCACCGCCATGGGCAAGAAGAATATTTATTCGACTATCATCATGCGAATCATTTATATAGGGAAGCCTGGTATTATCATACCTTGGCTCGCTTATATCTCTTGTTAAATAGCTAAATCCATGTACTCTTGTATTAATGTCGGGGAAATCTATAGCTTCAAAGCTATCCGTAAGGAACATATGGACTCTTTCGTCCCATTTGTAACCTAGATAGTTTGATCTTGCTCCGATATAATCATGGTTTCCCGCCATTATAAGCACCCTGGCAGTCTCTAAGGTAGAAAAAAGATAATTTACTTCCTTTAGCTCACGAATTAAAGGCTGCTTATGAAATAAGTCGCCTGCTATCAGAAGTAAATCTGCTTTTTCTTCATTACATACTGCTATAATATTCTTAAAGCTTTTCCATATCTCATTCTGCCGCTCTAAAGCCCAAGGCATATTCGAATCCGGAATTGCACCCAGATGGACGTCCGCGATATGTATGAATTTCATAAGGTACCCCCTTCATTGCATAAGCAGATTACTAGCTCAAAACACTTCGTGTTTTTCGCTCGCGTTGCTCTTATCCAAGAGAAGCAAAACATTTTAATATGACGTAAAATGCACGTCATATAAAATATTTTTTTCTCTTGGAGTAATCTGCTTATACACGTAGATTATAACACATACTATGTTTAGACATCAAGCGCACACGAACATTTATTCTGTTAAATAAGTACGTTATCGCTGAATAAAATATTGTGAACGCTGAATTTTTATGATATACTTATCTGGTTGGAAATATTGATAAACATTCGAGTGAGGTGATTACCATGTCTGTGAGCTATAAGAAATTGTGGAAGCTCCTGATTGATCGCGAGATGAAGAAAAAAGACCTTTGTGATATAGCCAATATAAGCCACGCATCTGTGGCCAAGCTTGGTAAAAATGAAAACGTGACAACTGATGTATTGCTGAAGATTTGTTCTGCCTTGCACTGTGACATTGGTGATATCATGGAGATAATAGAGGATTCCAATAATGATAGAAATGAATGAAATGATATAATCTTTCTTCTATATGAAGAAAGTAAGAATAGGAGTGATAAATATCGATACTTTGTTTTTTACAATAGTAAACAGAGGCAAGGCAAATTCCGTATTACGTAAAGCTAAGGAATGTGGTGCAAGTGCAGGCACTATTTTACTTGGAGAAGGTACTATACAGTCAAAGCTGCTGGATATTTTGGGCATGACTGAGACCCGTAAAGAGATTCTTATGATTCCCGCATCAGGTGAGTTAGATGCTAATCTCCATGAAATACTAAGTGATACATTTAAATTCTCCAAAAGAAACAAAGGAATTGCATTTTCTGTCCCATTTAGACGCTGGACAGCTGAGGCTTCCGAGCAGGAGCACAATATATCTTTAGAGGATGACAGATTTACTTACTGTTGCATATTTACTATTGTCGATAAAGGTCGAAGTAGGGATTGCATAACAGCTGCACGAGCCGCAGGAGCCCGTGGAGGAACCGTAATTCGTGGGCATGGTGCAGGTGTACCAGCAGATTCTTACTATCCCTTGGCAATTGAACCCCAAAAGGATACTATCATAGTTATTACTAGTAAGGAAAAAGCTGCCACCATAAGAGAAAAAATCTTTTCTGATTTGGAGCTTGACAAACCCGGAAATGGTATTATCTTTACTCTTCCAGTCAGCAATACTAGCGGTCTCTACGAAAGAAGAACTGAGGAACGTAAAGGGGGGACATCATGAGCCTTTTATTTGATAAGACAAAAGAAGTTACAAAGACATTAGTTCCTGTTGTAGCATTAGTGCTGCTTATCAGCTTTACCATAGTTGATGTCGAGACAGATGTTATCATTCGCTTTATTGTAGGAAGCATCTTACTCCTAATAGGACTTACTATATTCCTTTGGGGTGTAGATTTAGCCATGAATCCCATTGGCGAGCACATGTCAAGAGAAGTAGCCACCTCAAAATCTCCTATTAAGATAGCAATCTTAAGCTTTATTTTAGGTTTCTTAATTACTGTTGCAGAGCCTGATTTGCTAATTCTTGGTCAACAAGTTGAGGGGGCTTCCGGAGGAAGTCTGGGTTCATCTACAATCGTATACATGGTATCAATAGGAGTGGGCATTATGATTTCATTAGGAGTCTTTAGGCTTCTAAAAGACAAGCCCCTCAATAAATTTATGGCTATCACATATGGTATAATCTTTGTTCTAGCTATATTTGTATCCGAGGAATTTCTAGCAATAGCCTTCGATGCTTCAGGTGCCACAACCGGAGCACTGACCACACCCTTTGTCCTTGCCCTTTCATTAGGACTTTCCAATGTTAAGGGTGGTAAAAAGTCAGAAGAGAACTCCTTCGGGCTTGTAGGTATTATGAGCGCTGGGCCAATTCTTGCAGTTATGCTATTATCAATAATATCGGGGCAGAAAAATATACAGGGAGATGTTGGTGAGTATATCTTTCAAGAAGGTATAATTGAACCTATACTTGAGGCCATTCCTAACCTCTTTATCGAGTCCCTTGTGGCTCTTTTACCTATTTCAATTCTCTTCTTTATCTTAAACTTTGCGAAATTTAGGATTAAAAAGGGTGAATTGGGTACTATTCTTAAAGGACTTTTCTTCACCTTACTTGGTCTTGTTATATTCCTTACCGCTGTAAACTCAGGGTTCATGGATATGGGTAGAATCTTAGGTATGGAAATAGCAAGAATGAACATGGGGTTACTTATAGGATTAGGCTTCGCATTCGGTCTTATCGTTGTCCTGGTTGAGCCTGCTGTGCATGTACTTGGTGAGCAAATCGAGGAGGTCACAGGCGGTCACATACCAGTTAGATTGATAAGAACCACCTTATCCATAGGTGTAGGTACAGCCATAGCTCTTTCTATGGTTAGGATTGTAGTTCCTGAGGTTAAGCTATGGTATTTCCTTCTACCGGGCTTCTTGATTGCTATTATACTTTCATTTAAATCAAACCCAGTATTTGTGGGAATTGCCTATGATGCGGGTGGTGTAGCTTCGGGTCCTATGACAGCTACCTTCGTGCTGGCATTTGCCCAAGGAGCTGCTACAAGCATCCCGACCGCTAATGTTCTTGTGGACGGCTTTGGTGTCATAGCTATGGTAGCCATGGCCCCGGTTCTTTCAATTATGATCCTGGGAACCATATTCCAGCGAAAGAAGGTTGTCGACCATCACCCGGCAAGCGAGGATATGGGTATCATAACTGCTACACCCGCAAAAAGGGAGGATTTATATCACGATTGTCTCCTTGTGGTTGTTAATAGAGGCTATGGCGAAAATGTAGTAGATGTAGCTAGACAAGCAGGGGCAACAGGAGCTACAATAATTCACGGAAGAGGAACCGGAGATCATCAGACTGTTAAGCTACCGATTATCAATATTGAATTACAGCCCGAGAAAGAAATCATATGCCTGATTACAGGAACTGATATAAGCTCAAACGTTGCTAATAACCTTATAAAGGATTCAGAGCTTGCACAGGAAGGCGAGGTAGCAGTATTTATATCACCTACTGTAGCCATGATCAAGGATCTAACATTGGATAATAGCTTTTTAGCAGATTAAACAACGAGTGCCACGCTTCGCGAGTCACTCTTATGTTAATAAAAACCGCAGGGTGGGATAATATGAAAACAATAGAAACCGATAGGTTGATTTTAAGACAATTTAAGTATACGGATTATGAAGATTTATATGAATACGCAAAGAATCCTCATATAGGCCCTAATGCCGGATGGAAGCCCCATGAAGATATGGATGAGACAAAGGCCATCCTCAAAAACTTTGTTGAAGAGGACGAGGTTCTGGCTATAGTCTGGAAGGCTAATAATAAGGTTATCGGTTCACTGGGATTGCATAAGGACCCACTTAGATCCGCAGATGACGTTAAGATGCTAGGATATGTACTTTCAGAGGATTATTGGGGCAAGGGTATTATCACTGAAGCCTCAAGAGCTATTCTGGCCTATGCCTTTACCGACCTAGACCTAAAATTAGTCACAGTCCAACACTATGCCTATAATCAAAAGTCAAGGCGAGTAATTGAAAAATGTGGTTTTAAGTATGAGGGAACCCTAAGACATTGTACTAAGATATATAACGGCAATACCTACGACCTTGTATGCTATTCCATGACTAAGGACGAATGGGAAAAGCTATACGGATGATTATCGGTGCCAGGCACATTCACATGATGGGTGCCTGGCACCGTTTTTCTGGCACTTCTTTATTTATTTTTTGATGCTGCATTTACAGACAGTTCCCCAGTTGCATTCTGCCTTGGAAATAGGTGTCTAATAAGCTCATGGGTGCCAGTGGACGCAAGGCCACTCGCGAGACCTCCAAGTAAAATTTCAGGTGTAAACTCCCATCCATTAATCCACAGATTTAATACTATGCCTAACACTCCCAATATCAGCGGTATGTACTTATTCGGTATAAATGAGATACTGTGCTTTATTATATATCCTAGGCACAAGCATATTGCCAATACAACTATTACAACATATCTTGCTAAAAACTCCATACGGATACCTCCTTCCTTTTTGATTAACCATCTCATCCATAGTCTGTTCTATTCACAAGGATTTTCGCTTGGTTAATAAACTCTACTATAGAATAAATATGTTTATATCCATATGGAAATGCCTGTTTTTGTCCTTATCTATACATTTATCTACTTCGCATTGACAGCTCTATCCCTATTATGCCTACGATACCCATAGTAGATGCTACTGTGGCTAGTATGGCTGTGAATTTTACTATGTCAAAATAATAGAAGAAAGCAATCATCGGAAATGCTGTTATAGCTAATTCAATTATTATATAACGAAGCAGTATCCTGTATCTGCTAATACGAATATTAACCTTTTTTGTAGGATAATAACTTAGTATTCTGGCAACACTGTACCATTTGCCATCATATCTGCTGAAGGCTATTAAGGAAAGCTCTATGAGGGCGATTAATGTTGCTTGAAGGGATGCTAATGCAACCGATATCTTTATTGGCATAATACAACCAAATAGCATAATGATAAAATACAAGATATTAGATAATCCAAAGTATATTATCATTATATCGTTCTTATTAAATATTATATTATCATAATCAATCTGAAGCTTTAAGTTGTTATTCATGACCTCTCACCTTAAATATTAATTATTTTGATTCTGCAATAACAAAAGTTAAAATCTATTGAATTAGTGGCTCAGAGAAGAAATACATGATTTCCTCCAGATTGGGTCTCGATTTGGTAAACCTCTCCCATAATGAGCTGTCCTCTGATAATATGTTATAATTTTCAAGTATAGTCTCAAATCCACTGGACGTCTTTCTTACACGCATTGGGCACCCTTCCTTAATTAAGGAGAGGTCTTCTCTCCTGCCTCGAATTATTGGGTAATTGTCAATTAACTCTTCCTTAGTCATAGCAAAAACCTGCTTTCCTTCATCCAGCATGGTGATAAAATCAGCCACCTTATCAAGGTCTGCTGTAATATGTGTGGAGAAGAGTACCGCTGTGTTCGAATCACATACAAGACCCTGAAGTATGTTCAGAAAATCTCTTCGAAATACCGGATCCATGCCCCCTGTCGGCTCATCCATAATCAGTAGCCTTGGCTTGTGACTTAAGGCAAATGCCAATTGGAATTTAGTCTTCATTCCCTTGCTTAAATCTGCATATCTCATATAATCCCTTAATTCAAATTGATATATATAATTGCAAAAGGTAGACTCACTCCAATCAGAATAAAATCGTCCGAATAGATAAGCATTTTCTGCAATAGTCTTATCCATGAAAAAGGGCCCATCCTCAAGAATAAATCCTATATCATTCTTTGCATTAACTCTTCGATGGTCGACACCGTTAATACTTACCCTTCCTCTACTCTTCTTTACACCATCCAAGATACAGTTAATAAGCGTAGACTTGCCTGAGCCGTTTTTACCAATCAGTCCCATAATATATCCCTCAGGAAGGGAAATATTAATATCATGAAGAGTAAAGTCACTCCATTTTTTTGTAAGATTTTTTACCTCTAATGAGATTTTTTCGGTATCCATCATTGCATGAACCTCTCCAAATTATAATTACAATATAGCTATTGAAAGCGGAGCATCACTCCAAGCAAGATAAGCCTTCTAATTATCATACAAAAGATTAATCATAGCAATCATATCTTCCTTAGTTAGTTCTGCACCTTTACATTGATTAATCAGCTGGGTCATATTAGCCTCAATTATCTGTAGGCGTTTTTCCTTGAGCATCTTTGTCTGAGATTTGCTGACATAATATCCTTTACCAGGCTGTGAATACACCAATCCTTCAGATACCAAGACATCATAAGCGCGACTGGTTGTAATCACAGAAATCTGCAGATCTCTAGCCAAGCTCCTTATGGATGGAAGCGGCTCGTCTGCCATGATTTCCTTATTAATAATTGCATCCTTAATCTGAGCGACTATCTGCTCATAGATAGCCAGATTGCTCGTATTAGATATCACAATATTCATCTCGTACCTCGTTTTGCTTCAGCAAACTGTTCTTTTTGCTGATTTCTCCATGCCTTTGAAAAGATTCCATAAGATACTGGTTCTACATAATTCTCAAGATTAAGCCTTCTAAGTCCGATAATTAGCAGAGCCTCAGAAATAATAACAAATAAAATATTTATAAGTAGCTGTATTTTATAGTTAATTAAAAACATAGAGCTTATAAAGCTTGCAGAAATCATTATTATAACAAATACTAAAAGTATAGTATACTTTTTGCTACTTTGATTGTTGTTTTGCTCCATATTCTTTTTGGTAGCATCTCCTTGAATAGATAAGCTCATCAATATACATATCATTACAAAAGATATTATCACAAGCCATCCCTTTTCAATGTATGGCACAGGCCACCTTAGAGATAATAAGGATATTGTAGCTGCTATAATAATAAAAAATGATGACAGCACTATTGCTCTTAGATGAAGGTATTGTCTAAGAAGCTTGCTTCCAAGTGGCAGCACATAAAAAATTTTGGTTATTTGCGGTTCAAGTGCAGAAAATAATATGATTACTACATAGAATAAAGCATAAAAATCCTCTTCATAAAAAGGTGCTACAGATATAATCCCTAAGAAAATAAAGTAAAAGATTACCCAGAATCCACGAAAGACCTTCTGCATATCTGTTATAATCATTTTTAGTGTAAAAACAAACATTAATAACTCACACTCCCTTTATAAAATAATACATTATATCCTCAATCGTAGGTGTCGTTATCAATGGCCGGCTACCAGAAGCAAATATATCATTGCTTTCAATATTGTAGTTGATTATATCTGATTGCTTGTTTTGATTTTCCATTTTGATTAGAGCCTCACAGGAGTTTGGAGTAGTTTTCTTTCCTATTATCTTTTCTGCAAATTCTTCTATCTGCTCTTCGCTGCCGCGAATTAACTTATAGCGACTAACCAGCTCCTCCTTTTGCTCAAAAAGCTTTTGCTTTCCTTCCTCCAAGAATAGAATATAGTCTGCAATTCTATCCAGCTCATCTGTCAGATGGGTAGAAAATATAACGGATTTATCACCGTCGTAGGTTAAATCAAAAATCAAATCCACCAGCTCTTTACGAAACACCGGATCCAGCCCCGCAGAGGGCTCATCAAATATATATAGCTTGACTCGCCTACTAAATGCAAATGCAAGCTGAAGCCTGATTACCATTCCCTTTGACATCCTTTGAAGTCTTTTGTGCATGGGCAGACGAAACCTTTCACAAAGCTTCTTATAATGTTCATAATCAAATGCATCATAGACCTTCCCGAATATCTTGCCTATAGAATAAGGTGTCATCTCCAAAGGAAATAGGCACTCGTCAGTTACAAATGCAATCTCATTCTTAGCTCTGATTTCATCCTTCACCCTATCAAGTCCTGCTATTTCAACACTCCCCTGATCAGGTGTCCAAAGTCCTAATATCGTGTTGATTAGAGTGGTTTTACCTGCTCCGTTTCTACCTATAAGGCCAAGTACATATCCAGACTCTAAAAGAAAGCTAATATTTTCTAATCTAAAATTCTTTATTTTTTTGTATAGGTGTTCAACTTTGATACACGCTTCCATACATTCCTCCGGATAAATCCTAAAATATTATTCTTTCATAACGGCTATCTAGATTCGGTTTGAAACTCACATGACTAAAGTCGCGAGTATTCTTAGTTATGTCATAAATAAACTGTCATCATACTGTATATATTAACATATACAGTATGATGACAGTTTTGTCAACAGCTTTTTTACAAATATTTATATTATATTTATATCAGTTTTTTATTGGTACTCGTCTAATTATACGTGGTAAGCTATAAGCTGTGCAAGTCCACATATTAAAAAAGGTGTACTACTTGCATTTTCCATCCAAATGCGTTATAGTAATATTCGCTGAAACCCCCTATCCATGGGAGTTTTTGTATGTAACTACTCGTGTGTTCGAGACCTTCCACACGTAAAACAAAACTAAAGGAGAATGAAAATGAATAAAAGGACTTTATATGTTACTCAAGCGGCTGTAATTGCCGCCATCTATGTTGTATTGGTATTTGTCTTCCAGTACTCAAGCTTTGGCCCCATACAATTTCGAATTGCAGAGGCGCTTACTATTCTGCCTTATTTCACACCTGCTGCTATACCGGGAATTACTATAGGATGTCTGCTAAGTAATCTTCTATTTAGAGCAGATATTATTGATGTGATATTTGGGACGTCGGCAACTTTAATAGCCGCCTATCTTTCCTATCAGCTGAGAGATAACAAGTTTTTAGTTCCTATCCCGCCAATTCTTATTAATGCTATCATAATTCCATGGGTTTTAAAATTTGCTTATTTTGAAGCAGATCCTATCCCCTTTATGATGCTTACAGTTGGAGCAGGACAGCTAGTGTCAGCCGGTATATTAGGCATGGTGTTACTGTTTTCTCTAGAGAAGGTAAGGCATATTATCTTTAAGGAATAGTATTATTAACATGATTTATATAATATAACTATATTAATTTAAATAAGGTCTGACAGAAAATCACCCTGATGCCATCATGCACCAGGGCGATTTATTATTATTAACTATTATATAATATAAACTGCTCATTTTATATATATCGCTATTCTACTATATGTCATTATATTATTTACAGCTCACAATGTCCCACGGTTCTTGGGAATGGAACCACATCACGGATATTAGAAATGCCTGTCAGATACATTACGCAGCGTTCAAATCCAAGACCAAAGCCCGCATGTCTAGCTGAACCGTATTTTCTAAGATCTAGATAGAATTCATAGTCTTCTCTATTAAGCTTCATCTCATCAATACGTTTTACCAGCTTATCATAATCATCTTCTCTTTGGCTACCGCCGATTATTTCACCGATTCCAGGCACCAAAAGATCCATAGCTGCAACTGTCTTATTGTCCTCGTTCATCTTCATGTAGAAGGCCTTAATATCCTTGGGATAATCTGTTACGAAGACCGGCTTCTTATATACCTGTTCTGTCAGATAACGTTCATGCTCAGTCTGAAGGTCACAACCCCAGTATGCCTTAAAGTCGAATTTGTCATTATTCTTCTCTAATATTTCAATTGCCTCTGTATAAGTCACATGGCCAAACTCAGACTTTGCCACATGCTGTAATCTCTCAAGAAGTCCCTTATCGACGAATTGGTTGAAGAAGTCCATTTCCTCAGGTGCATGCTCCATTACATAGTTAATTATATATTTTAACATCTTTTCTGCCAAATCCATATTGTCCTTTAAATCTGCGAATACAATCTCAGGCTCTATCATCCAAAACTCTGCTGCATGGCGGGTAGTATTGGAATTCTCGGCACGAAATGTCGGTCCAAATGTATAGATGTTCTTAAAGGCCATGGCAAATGTCTCACCGTTAAGCTGTCCGCTTACTGTTAGATTAGTCTCCTTGCCAAAGAAGTCTTCAGACTCATCCACCTTGCCATCCTTTGTCCTTGGAGGATTATCTATATCAAGGGTAGTAACCCTAAACATTTCGCCTGCTCCCTCAGCATCACTTCCGGTAATTATAGGCGTATGCACATATATGAAATCTCTTTCCTGGAAGAACTTATGGATTGCATAGGCTATAAGAGAACGGACACGAAATACTGCTTGAAATGTGTTTGTTCTGGGCCTTAGATGAGTTATGGTTCTTAAATATTCTAAGGTATGCCTCTTCTTTTGGAGAGGATATTCAGGTGTTGAGGTGCCCTCAACCATTATCTCATCAGCCTGTATCTCAAAGGGCTGTTTAGCCTCCGGAGTAGCAACCAGTTCACCAGTAACGATAATAGCGGAGCCCACATTAAGCTTTGATATATCCGCAAAATTATTCATATTATCATGATATACCACCTGTAATGTATCAAAGTAGGTTCCATCATGAAGTACTATAAAACCAAAGGTCTTAGAGTCCCTTACACTGCGGATCCATCCTCCTACAGATATTTTTTTACCGATATATTGCTCTTTGTTACGATATAGCTGCCTGATTTCTACAAATTCCATAGCTTAACTCCTTCTTTTAATTATTAATAGATAAGCAGATTAGCAGCTCAAAAACCTACTAATTTACTTGAACTAATCTGCTTATCTTGAATAGTATATCACAAGATTGCTAGAATACAAGACAAAATCTTATTTGTTTCTTAAAGTTATTGCCTCAAACACTGCCTCACTACTTCTTTCTCTTACATTAATAAAATTTATAGCATCATTAATATCTTCTAGGCTATGAGCATCAGAATTCGTTATAATATTGCATTTTGTAAAATACGAATGCGCCCTACATAGCTCATCAGCCTTTCTCATATCATTTATCTCCACACATGAAAATTCCACATCCGGAGGAACAAAGCCCAGATTAGATAATAAACTATTAGAGCCTTTATCCACATGGGCCGGGACATAGACTCCTTTATATCTATCCATTAATTCATCGAGGCTGTTAAATGATATATTAGTCGCATTTATTAAGAGGTTAGGCTCTTCTCCAACCTTTATATCCTCATCATTATATATCTCCTGCTTGCCAAATATATTCTTCTTATTTGTTACCTTAATAAGGTTATCGTATACATATTTATCAAAGGCTAAGGCATCCTCTAGTCTCTTAAAATAACAAAGCACATGGACTTCCTCCATAGTGCATAGCTCCATTCCAAAAATGGCGATAATATTGCTTTTCTTTGCATGGCTATAGACAGCCGGCAGATTTTTACATGAATTATGGTCTGTTACTGCTATTACATCCAGTCCTATAAGCTTAGCCATATTTACTATATTTGCTGGAGACATATCCTCATTCCCGCAGGGAGACAGACAGGAGTGGATATGAAGATCATAGGATAGCTTAGTCATGGAGCCTTCTATAAATCAGCAGGGCACAATCAAAAACCGGAAGCTCTGACCTAAGTACCGTAATGCCCTTCTCCTTTGCCTTTGCTATATCAGACCCATCAAGATTACTTCCTTCAGCAAGAATTATGCATGCTGCCTCTGCAAGAGATGCTACCGCCAATGCATTGGTGTTTGCCATCACCGTAACCCATGCGGCCCCCTGTGGCATCCTTCCCATAGCAATGCTTAGCAAGTCACAGCAATATGGAACTGTTACCTCCCTATCTAGATCATTTCCTTTATTTAAGATCTCAAATTCACTTATACTATCTATGAAGCTTCCTAGTAACATAGCTTTCCTCCCTAAGCTAAAGTATCTAATAGATTTATCAAAGATGCTATATTAAACAATCAATACTGAACAAAAAATTATTTCTTTCCGTCAAGTCTAGATAGCTCTCCTGACAATCTGTGGATATAATCTTTAAGAATATGTATGCAATCTTCCTCCTTGGCTACCCCACGAACTATATCTTCCGCTAAGGCTTTACAGGTTGGAGCACCACAGGAGCCACAATCAAGTCCAGGGAATCTCTCACACAAATCCTCTACTCTTGCCATCTTTTTTATGCTGTCATGCATATTATTACCTATCTTAAAAACAGGCTCATATAATACATCCTCAGTCCAGAAGGTATTAGAATTCTCATTTTCATCATAATGAGATATGGAAACGGGAAGATATTTTCTTAGTCTTTTAAGCTTCACCTTTGCAGCATAAGGATTCTCGACTGTCAATACTCCACCGACGCATCCTCCTGCACATGCATTTAATTCTATGAACTCCAGCTGTTCAAGCTTTTGATCCTCAAGATCATCCAAAACTCTTATTACATTATCAATCCCATCGGCGGCCAGATAATTATCCATAAGCAGGGCTCCTGCTTCTCCTCCGCTGCTTCCCCAACCGATTCCAATCCTCCCTGATTTGCTTACGTCTTCAACATCATTTATACTTTCCTTCATAAAGGGCAGAAGGATTGTATAAACCTCCTTCATAGCCAGTACACCATCAATCTCACTCTTATCAATACCAATAGGTGATTTTACGGCTGTAACCTTTGCGGGACAAGGAGAAATAAATATAACTCCAATCTTATCTGAGGGAAGACCCGTCTCCTTCATCGCCTTTTTTCTAGCATTTATAGCAGCAAGATCCACAGGTGCATATATGGGAAGAAGATGCTCTAGAAGGTTGGGAAATCTTATCTGTATCAACCTGACAACTGTCGGGCAAGCCGTACTTATAATAGGCCACTTATCCTTATTCTCAGCAACGTATTTTCTGGTTAATTCAGATACAATCTCTGCTGCACTGCTTACCTCATAGACATCATCAAAGCCCATTCTCTTTAAGGCTGTAAGCAATATATTAATATCATCGAGATTGTTAAACTGTCCATATAGGGATGGGGCTGGGAGTGCTATATTATACTCGAATTTCTCCATAATGTTAGGAGCATCATAGGTTACTTCCTTAGCATGGTGAGGACATATACGAATACATTCTCCGCAATCTATACAAAATTCCTTTATAATAAAGGCTTTGCCGTCTCTAACTCTAATAGCCTGCGTGGGACACCGCTTAATACAATTTATGCACCCCATACATAGCTCCTCTTTCAAATAAACTGAATTATAGAATTCACTCATACTCTCGCTCCATTTTATAGTCCTAAATATCTCTTGTAGTAACTTTAACCATTGGTAGCTTAATGTATATATCAAACATAAATATATCTATGATATATATACCTTCATTCTTACGGTTGTACCTACTCCTACCTTGCTTTCAATCTTAAGATCATCCGAATACCTTTTCATATTTGGAAGACCCATACCCGCACCAAATCCCAAGGACCTTATATTGTCCGGTGCTGTGGAGTATCCTGCCTTCATAGCAAGCTCTGTATCTTCAATACCTGGGCCTTTATCCCTTAATACCATTTCTATCTCATCTGGTGTAATAATCACCTTAATCTCTCCGCCATATGAATGAATTACCATATTAATTTCCCCTTCATATAAGGAAATGGCAACTCTTCTCACAATCTCGGGATCCACATCCATGAGCTTAAGCGTTCTTTTCACATTAGAGGAGGCTTCTCCTGCTCTTGTAAAATCACTAGAATCCACGTCATAATTAAGAGTTATGCTTTCATTCATCGATATGGTGCACCTCCACGTAAGCCCTTTTCATACAAGAGGCCACATGCAGAGAACATCCGGTGCCCACTGCTTAGAAGAACAATCTCTCTTTCCTTTGCCATCTCAATCATGATATCATCAGGCATTTTCCCTCTTACAAATACAATGCATACAATATCCATCATCTCTGCCGTACGTATAACCTGTGGATTACATAATCCCGTTAACAGTACAGCTCTGTCCTTGACAAAAGCAAGTACATCACTCATCATATCCGAGCCGCATGCAGAATGAACCTCTCTGCCTTCTAGCTCCTCTCCACAAATATATCTTGCTCTAAGAGCATCCCTTACATCTTTTATAGTCATCTATGTTATTTCTCCTTATATTTCTCTATTTACTTAGTGAAGGATAAAAAATCTCGAATGAACTGGTATTATCCTTCTTTGCCATGACAAGAGCTGCTTTAGCATTTGCCATTTCTGCTTGAAAGTCTGCCTGACCCTTAAACAATGAAACTCCAATGCTTAAGATTACCCCATTCTTACTATAGTCAAATGAATATAATTTATTAACCTCTTTACAGATATTTTCTGCCTTCTCATAAGCATTCCTTTCAGATCTTATGCTTTTCATATAGACAAGAAAATCACCTAAGCCCATTCTACCAATAATATCAGTTCTTCTAAACTGCTTCTTAAGAATTCCAGCTATAGAGGTTAGGACATTTTCACCGTCAACTATTCTCACGACCTCGTTTAATGCTTTATAGTTACGAACCTCACATAAAAAAATTGCGGATATGTCTTCTTGATCTTGATTCTGTATAATATCCAAAATCAAGTTTTCTGCACAATCCTTAGTGTATACATTGGTTAGTGAATCCAGCAGTATCTTAGGAGCCTTTTTCGCTTCCTGTTTTGTATTTATTAAAGACATCTTTCCTACTACCTTAAAGGGATTTTTATTATCATCAAAAATTATTGATGCATAGCATACATACCAAGCTATATCACCATCCTTGGTTATCATTCGAAGCTCTATCCGGGCTTGCTTTTTCCCACCCATCATGCTCTTATATATCTTTAAAACACTCGGTAAGTCATCGGGATAAATAAGCTTAGTCTTTTCTAATCTCTTGCTGAAATTCTCAATCTCAGATTCCTTACCAAAGACCTCACGGAATAATTCTTTAAAGTTTAATGTATCTGCTGCTATATCATATTCAAAGAACAATTCTTTAGAAAGCTCCAAGATGGTACGATGATAATCTAGCTCCTGTTCCATCTTTCTGAACGCTGTCATATGCTCAGATATGTCTAAGGCCATACAAAAATATATGGGAAAGGTTTTGTTCTGCTTTTGGAACTCTTCATCCGTCTTACTTCCGCTAATCATAATCCATTTCAGACCACCGTTCTTCTGCAGAATTCTATAAAACAACAAAAACTGCTTGTCTGATCTCCGCTTCTGGGCAGCAATCTGCTGAGTATATAATATAATATCTGCTGAATATACTGTCTTAAATATGGATTTGGGGGGCTTGGCCTGCTTAGCTTGATCCATTTCAATAAGCTTATAGAATGTGTCGGTTGCATACATAATTGTTAACTCGTCATCCAATGCGATTCTTAATAGTCCGCCGGACAAAGCATTCAACATCTGATTCATATCAATTGTTTGGTTTTCGCTCATATTTTAGCACCTTTCAGTATGTATTATCAGATAATACGATTTTTAGTGTGAATTTAATTATAATACAAAATGATTTCAAATACAATCACTAGACATATTGCATATAACATAGAAAAATCTTAAGTTATGATTGTGAAATATTATTGTAGATATTTTAACAATCTCATGATATAATAGGATTGTTTTTGTATTGATAATTATTTAACAAGGAGGATTACATCATGGGTGTGAAACAATGTACAGTGCCTTTTGCAGGAACAAATGAGCAGTATAGTAAGCTACTGGGTGTTATAGAAGAGCACAAGGATGAAAAAGGCGCATTGATGCCTATTATGCAGAAGGCCCAAGATATATATGGATATCTGCCTATTGAGGTTCAATCTATTATTTCAAACGAGATGGATATACCTCTTGAAAAGGTATATGGAATTGCTACCTTTTACTCGCAATTTTCTCTGAGTCCTAAGGGTAAATATGTTATTTCAATATGCTTGGGAACAGCATGCTATGTAAAGGGTGCAGGCGATATTTTATTGAAACTTAAGGAGCTATTAAAAATTTCTGATGGTGAATGTACCCCTGACGGAAAATTCTCATTGGATTCATGTCGTTGCATCGGAGCATGTGGTTTGGCACCGGTAATGACCGTAAATGATGATGTTTATGGAAAAATCACGGTTGATGATGTTGCAGGAATCCTTGCAAAATACGAATAAATGTTACCCGAGATCTCATTAAACATACTAGATATAGCTTATAATTCTATACGGGCAGGAGCTAACTTGGTTGAAATCGAGCTTCGTATAAATAAGGCAAAAGATATACTTACAATAAAAATTAGAGATAACGGTTGCGGTATGACAGATGACCAGCTTTCTAAAGTAGAGGACCCCTTCTTCACAACCCGTAGTACAAGAGATGTAGGGCTTGGTCTTCCTTTCTTGAAACAAGCCGCAGAAATAACCGGGGGAAGCTTATTAATAAAATCCATACCCGATAAGGGTACTACAATAAATGCCTCCTTTGGCCTTTCTCATATTGATAGAATGCCCTTAGGAGATATATGTTCTACTATATATACATTGATACTGGCAAACCAAAGCATAGATTTTCTCTATACCTATGAGTGTGACGGAAAAGAATATCAGCTGGATACACGGAATCTTAGACAAATTCTAGGAGATATTCGATTTGATAGGCCGGAGGTTGCCGGATTTATTCGTAATTTTCTTAAAGAAAATCAAGAAGAAGTAGATGACGGTAATTTGTTCTAGCCGTTATGATGGTTTTAAATAAAAGGAGGAAAGCAGATGAAATCTCTAGAAGAGCTGAAAGCAATTCGGGAAACTATGCAGGCACAGATGGGGCTACGTAAGGAAGACAGTAACCAGACACGTATCGTAGTCGGCATGGCTACCTGTGGTATTGCCAGTGGTGCAAGACCTGTACTAACTGCTCTTTCCGATATCGTACAGGAAAAGGGCTTAACAAATGTTATGGTAACTCAGACCGGATGTATAGGATTATGTCAGTATGAACCTATCGTAGAAATTGTCGAACCCGGTAAGGATAAAGTAACCTATGTAAATATGACACCGGAAAAAGCACTTGAGGTAATAGACCAGCATATAATCCGTGGTCATGTAGTGAGTAAATATACTATTTCCGAGATGATCGGATAACCAAAGGAGGTCACATTATGTATCGTTCACATGTATTAGTCTGTGGTGGAACCGGATGTACTTCCTCCGGAACTCCAAAGGTCTTGGAAGCATTAAATACAGAAATAAAGAAAGCGGGCTTAGATAAAGAAGTGGCAGTTGTACAGACCGGTTGCCACGGATTGTGTGCTTTAGGTCCTATTATTGTTATATACCCGGAAGCAACCTTTTATTCCATGGTACAGCCCGAGGATGTTCCCGAAATTGTAAATGAACATCTACTAAAGGGGCGTATTGTTACCAGGCTGGTTTATGACGAAACCATAACCGAAGAAGGTATAACTTCTATAAATGAAACTGATTTTTATAAAAAGCAGCATAGAATTGCTCTACGTAACTGTGGTGTTATTAATCCCGAAAGTATTGATGAGTATATAGCAACCAATGGTTATGAAGCATTGGGACTGGTACTAACAAAATATACACCAGATCAGGTTATCCAGACTATTTTAGATAGTGGCCTAAGAGGTAGAGGTGGCGGTGGATTCCCTACCGGTATAAAATGGAGGCTAGCTAAGGGTAATGATGCCGACCAGAAATATGTCTGCTGTAATGCAGACGAGGGCGACCCCGGTGCATTTATGGATCGTTCTGTATTAGAAGGAGATCCACATGTAGTATTAGAGGCCATGGCAATCGCAGGATATGCAATCGGTGCATCTATGGGTTATATCTATGTCCGTGCTGAATATCCTATTGCTATTGAAAGATTAACCATAGCTATCTCTCAAGCAAGAGAATACGGCTTACTTGGTAACAATATATTCGGAACTGATTTTAATTTTGATATTGAACTTAGACTTGGAGCTGGCGCATTTGTATGTGGTGAGGAAACAGCCTTATTAACATCTATAGAAGGCAATCGAGGCGAACCACGTCCCCGTCCTCCTTTCCCTGCACAGA
>LSQX01289033.1_pt1 | contig 22013 bp, 21 predicted proteins | sample 654561 | NCBI WGS metagenome assembly LSQX01 (sample SAMN04489861, study PRJNA283612) | anaerobic digester metagenome | isolation source: 4 biogas reactors fed with cattle manure at either 37C or 55C with and... | place: Denmark: Kongens Lyngby | collected 2014
CGTGAACATTTCATACGCTATAATAGCTAATAAAAAAGATTATTCCCTAGGAAATAATCTTGTTAAGATATCGATTACGTGGATGCTTGGCACATTCTTCAGAACAGGCACCCATGTGTAGGCGCTCATTCTCTTCTGAGCCAATCAGACGTTTATTACAGTCAGGGTTTGAACAGTTGAACATTCTTTCTTGGGGTGTCCCATCATAATGGTCCACGCCTACAATGACATGTTCAAGTTGGTTAATCGGGACGCTGAGCCTCTCATCAAAGACGACCATCTGTCCCAACCAATCTTTACCACGGACTTCCTCATCTTGGCCATAGGTCGCGATGCCACCCTCTAGCTGTCCAACATCTTCATAGCCCTCACGCTTTAACCAGCCTGAGAACTTTTCACAGCGGATTCCCCCGGTACAATAGGTTAATATCCTTTTACCCTGGAGTAGCTGTTGATTTTCTTTGATCCATTGGGGGAGCTCTCTGAAGGTTTCGATATCAGGTCTGATGGCTCCCTTGAAGTGACCCACATCATACTCGTAGGTGTTACGAGCATCAATGACCACGGTATCCTCCTCTTTCATCTGTTGATAGAAATCCTTCGGTTTCACGTATCGTCCAGTAATTTCTCGTGGGTTGACATCATCTTCCAAACTTAGGTTCACCAAGAAGTCACGAACTCTAACATGGAGCTTCTTGAAAGCATGTTGTGACGCTGGATCTACCTTGAAACTGATACCCTTTAGAACAGGATGTTGTTGGAGGATCGCCATGTACTCATCGGTATCGCTGATGAGACCCGATACAGTCCCATTGATTCCCTCCTTCGCAATGAGGACACGACCTAAAAGATTGAGCTTCTTACAAAGCTCAGTGTGTTCTGTGACAAACGCTTCGGGGTTGTCAATATCCGTATATAAATAAAAAAGCAGCACTTGATAGTTCATGGAAACATTCTATCAAAGCTGCTCTGTTTTTGTGAGTCATTTGCTTGAGACTAGTCGTAAATCGTTTCGTTATCCAACAGTGCTGGCAGTGGCCATTCCCTAATCTCATTCCCTTTAACAAGATAGGCTTTCTTAGCTAATTTGGCCAAGGGTGTATCTGAGAGCGAATCACTGTAGAAATCGTCCATCATTTCATCGGTGAAGAATTCACGATAGCGTGGAACCTTATGTTCACCATAACAATTGTTGCCATCGTAGAGACCACTATGGGTATCCAACTTCGAGGCCATCCAGTGAACCCCTAACTCCTCACAGATCGGACGAATTAGAAACTCTGGTGAAGCGGAAATGATCAGATCACTCTCATCCTTTTGAAGCTGGTACCAACCCTTAATCTTATGATTGTGTTCTCGCCAGAAGTCGTTGACCTCCGATTCCAGATGGTCAATGTGCTTCACGTATTGATAGAGGGATTCCTTCATGGTGGTCCGCGAGATCGTCTTCATCTTGAAGCGCAGGAAGGAGAAAGGTAGTTTCTTGATAGCTAAGAGTAGCTTGGGATTTCGTTTAATACTGAAGAAGAAAAAATCAGTGGCACAGTCCCCGTCATAGATGGTCTTGTCAAAATCGTAAACGTTCATGTTTTATCCTAATAACCATGCACGGAAACCCGTCAGTGTTAGCCCTTCTCTTTTTGTTAATGGTAATTCTTGATTAGCAATATCTTGTAGCTGTTGAATCATGATAGGATTCTCAATGACCTTCCCATGGCTGATACCAAACTTGTCACTATCGATGTTCTGATAGATGATTCGCTTGTTATCCGTCAAGTACAGGTAACACTTAGGAAGGTAGCGTTGTTTCTTAAAGACCTCCACTTTTAAATGATCATGTAAAGGTCGTTTAATATATTTTTGTTTGTACGCGAAGTCCGAAATGACGAAACCTAAATACAGTTCCAGTAGTGGCAAAATCAAACGGATAACTTCATTCTCCCGCGTGATAGGATTGCCATTCATATGAAGGATAACACTAGCTCCCAACATAAGAACCCCAATCCCAAGGATGACATAGCCAATCCTGATGAAGCGCTCCCACTTAATGGTGGTCTCCTTCTTGGAGAAAAGTTCTTTAGACATTCTGTTTTTCAATGATTCGTCAACGTGTTTCGTGGTGACGAGCGTTACGTCAATGCCAGAGGCAAGGTGCTCCAGAATCATGTCCAGCTGCTGAGCATTGAGATGTGAAGTGTACACAAACAGGTTCTGTTTGCCAACCACCATTTCCATATTGAAAAGTTCGTTCGAACCGATATCTGATTGGTCTATACTTTTTACGAATTCATTCAGCATTTGTCTCATGGACATAACATAACCTCGCTTATCGAATCTATTATACACTCTGTTTCATCTCTTGTGTGTAATGTGACAAAAACGATAGATTAAGAACGCTGAGAAATGAAATCTCTAGTGATCTCAACATCGTTTTCAGATCCTTCTCCATCGAACTTAACGACTAAAGGTATTTTATATATTCTCTGCAGGGTATCACCCGCAGCCCCGTAATAGTGTCCCCAGTTACGATTGCTGGAGACGGCAATCCCAATGACCTTCCGGTAATGTTTCCGCATGAAAGTCAGGGTGGATTCTGGTACTTCACCATAGCCCGCATTGCGTGTCACTAAGAAAAGGGGTCCCTGGACATTTGAATCCAAGCAATCTTGAATATCAATGACAGGAAACCCTAATTGACTAGCGAAATGTTTCGTTTTACCAGTCAATGAATCGTACACAATTTTCATAAGATCACCCAAACAAATCATACGCTAAGCTGGGCATAAAATCAAAGAATGTTAGTCTTGTTTAACCTGGGATGCTTTAACCATCAGGTTCGCAATTTTCAATGAGAACTCACTCGGATTTTCAATCGGTAATCCCTCAATGAGTAACGCTTGATCATAGAGCAGTTGTGAATAGTCACTCAACGTTTGTTCATCCTCTGTATTCTGTAAAGCACTCAAGATTGGATGATCAGGATTGATCTCCAGAATACGCTCTGCTTTGACGTGCTGGTTCTCATCCGGTGATTGGTTGACAACTTTCTCCATTTCAAAACTGATCCCTTCTCCCGAGACAATACAGACCGGGTGAGACTTCAAGCGGGAACTCAAGCGGACTGAATCCACCTTATCCTTCAGGTTGTCTTGAATCTTCTCTAGAAGACTCTTGTTCTCAGTAGCCAGTGTTTCCAACTTCTCTTTTTCTTCACTGCTATCCAAGTCGAGACTTCCTTGGTTAATCGACTTAAAGGTTAGATCGTTGTAACTTCCCAACATCTTCAAGGCAAATTCATCAACCTCGTGAGTTAGAAACAATAGTTCATAGCCCTTATCAATGACAAGTTCGCTCTGTGGCAATTGACGAGCCTTCAAGATGGAATCGGCCGAGACATAATAGATTTCCTTCTGGTCTTCCTTCTTACGCTCAACGTATTCAGCCAAAGTAGTGTACTTGTCTTCATGAGAGGACTTGAACATAATTAAGTCTTGTAATAGATCCTTGTTCACACCAAAGCCATTATAGATACCAAACTTCAAGTCCATTCCAAAGTTATCAAAGAACTCTTCGTAGACTTCTCTTTCATTGGCTAACATGTTCTCAAGTTCGGACTTAATTTTCTTCTCGATCCTTGAGGCAATCTTCTTCAACTGGTGATTATTCTGTAACACTTCACGGGAGATGTTCAAGGACAGATCCGCACTATCGACAACTCCACGGACAAAGCGGAAATGATCGGGAATTAAATCTTTATTTTTGTCCTCAATCAGAATCGAACGTGAATATAGTTGTAAACCCTTTTCATGTTCCGAGGAGTAGAAATTGAATGGCACTTTCTTAGGAATGTACAAGAGCGCATTGAAGGAAATCATACCTTCGACACTCATGTGAATCACCTTGAGTGGATCTTCAAAGTCGTTGAATTTTTCCTTATAAAACTGATTGTACTCTTCGTCTGTGATATCTTGCTTGCTACGCTTCCAAAGTGGTATCTGAGAGTTGAGAGTCTCCTCTTCGCCCTCTTCATTGACCATCACGATAGGATAACGAACATAGTCACTATACTTCTTGACGAGTGATTTGATTAAATAACTTTCCAAGAACTGATCGTAGTCATTGTCCTCAGTGGAATCCTTCAAGAAGAGAACAACCTCACTACCCCTATCACTTTTCTCTACTTTATTGATTTGATAGCCATCCACCCCATTGCTGATGAAGACGTAGGCATCATCAGATTCAGAGGCTTTGGAGAGCACGCGGACTTCTTTCGCCACCATGAAACTGGAATAGAAGCCAACACCGAATTGCCCAATGATGTCCACATCACTGACATCACTCTCTAGTGCTTCTTTGAAGGCCTTAGAACCGGAGTAAGCGATTGTTCCTAGGTTTTCCTCAAGGCTTTCCTTACTCATACCGATACCATTATCTTTGATGGTGATCATTCGAAGTTCTTTGTTCACCTTGATTTCAATTTTCAAATCGTCTTTGTTGAACGAGATCGAATCATTGTCTAGTGACTGTACAAAAAGCTTATCAATCGCATCGGATGCATTCGAGATGAGTTCCCTTAAAAAGATCTCCTGATTCGTGTATATCGAATTAATCATTAGATCTAGTAACCGTTTTGATTCAGATTTAAATTGTTTTAATCTTGCCATATTTACCTCCTTAGCACTCTAGCTTCCTAAGTGCCAGCATAGTTATTATAACTTCTAGCGTAATCTTGTCAAGCCAATGAAGGCATTCAAGAAAAAAAGCTAAACGATTTACTGTTTAGCTCTGTTAACTACATGGACTCGGGACTGCTGACACCAATCAGTGTCAAGGCATTCTTGAGTGTAATCTGTGTCGCTCTCACTAGTGCCAAGCGCTCATTGCTAAGCTGTGGATGCTCAGGATCATTTACCTTCAATGCCCCATAGAAGCTATGGAAGTACTGGGCAAGTTTCTGAATGTAGTTCGTCACTTTATTAGGTTGACGGGTCCTCGCGGAATCAGATACCAGTTCGGTAAATGTACCCAAGTGCTTCATGAGGTCTACTTCACGCTCATCCACCAACAAGGTGTACTCTTCTTGCTCAGTGAAACCTGCTACTTTGTTGAAGATGGAATTCATCCGCGCATAAGCATACTGGGCATAATAGACTGGGTTATCATTGGATTGCTTACGGGCAACACCAAGGTCAAAGTCAAAGTGTGTCTCAAGGGCTCTAGTCACCATGTTGTAACGGACCGCATCGACCCCGATATCATCACACAAGTCGCGTAACGTAATAGCATTACCCGTCCGCTTACTCATTTTGACTTCCTTACCATCTTCGACCATCCGTACCATCTGGACAATATCAACATCTAGGACATCCTTGTGACCAAGGGCCTCCAACGCTGCCTTCATCCGTGGAATGTAACCATGATGGTCCGCTCCCCAGAAGTTTACCATTCGGGAATAACCACGTTCGAGTTTGTGTAAGTGATTCGCGATATCCGGTGTTAAATAAGTGTAAAGACCATCGGCTTTAATGAGGACCCGATCCTTATCATCACCAAAGAGTGACGACCTAAACCACAGGGCATTATCCTCCATGTAGGTCAGATCTTTTTCTTTCATTAAAGAAATGACTTGTTCCACTTTACCTTCATCATAGAGATCCTGCTCCGATTGCCAGGAATCCATCTCGACTCTGAAATACTGTAAGTCCTCATAAATTCTATCCATTTCATACTGGATGCCCTTTTCCTTAAAGAAAGCCAGGACATCTTCGCGCTCTAGTAAATCATCACCAAAGTCTTCACGAAGCTTCGCAGCAATATGGCTCACATCTTCACCATGATAACCATCTGCAGGTAACTCAAAGGGCAACCCTAATTGTTCTTTATACCTTGCGATTAGGGAGAGTGCCAGATTATCAATCTGGTTGCCCGCATCATTGATATAGTACTCCCTCAAGACATCATAACCGCTGGCTTCCATCAGGCGACAAACCACATCACCCCAGGCTGCCGAACGGGCATGTCCAATATGTAGTGGTCCGGTCGGATTAACCGAGATCCATTCAACTAGAACCCTCTCCTGTTGGCCACTATCATTCTTCCCATAGTCCTCACCCTTGTCCAGGATTGTTTTAATGATTCCAGCGAGCTGGTCCGATTTGATCCAAAAGTTAAGAAAACCAGGTCCCGCTACTTCAACGGACTCCAAGGAGGGGCAATAGGCTGGCAGTTTCTCTACGAACAACTGCGCAACATCCTGCGGTTTCATTTTCAACGCCTTCGTCAGACGCATGGCGATATTTGAACTATAATCCCCCATTGAACTATCCCGAGGAATCTCCACCATGACCATGGATTCGTCCAGCATTTCATCGCTGATGTCACGCATGACTTTCTTCAGGCCCTCAACTAGTTCATTCTCAATTTTATTCATGGCGATCCTTCTCCTTAACTTCTTTCTCCATCATTTGATGAATGACATGCTCATCATAGACGGGTTCACCGACCTTCACATAACCCTGCGATTCATAGAATGGCACCGCTTGACTCTGTGCACTCAGTCTCATTTTCTTCACATTATACGACAATAAGAGTTCTTCCATTTTCTGAAGTAGGCGTTTACCATGACCCTTTGCCCTATATTCGGGTAAGACGGCCAAACGACCAATGATACCCACATTGTCCTCAATCAACGACCGGCATGTTCCGGCCAGCTTTTCATCCACATAGATTGTCAAATGGAGGGCACTATAGTCCTTCAGGTCAAACTCGTTCTTAAAACCCTGTTCCTCCATGAACACTTCTTTTCTAACACGCTTCCAATCCTGATGATTCTTTGAAACCTTAAATTGAATATTCATAATTGAATGATATGCGGTACGTGAAGTCCGCTTCCTCCTGAGCTGCTAGCTTTTGAATGCCTTTTTTATCCTTCAAGAGCTTGTTGTGATTCGTTGTATCCGGAAGACCCTGCCACGGTTCCACACAGATAAACGGCGCAATCTCACCCTGTTGATACGGACTCCAGATGCCAACAGTATCAAACTGTGAGACATCCACCTCAATTGAATACTCTGCCATTTCTAAGAGCAGCTTGTCAACCCCCGAATAGATTAGAGCATCGTCTTCAAACAAAAGCGGTACTAACTCGAACTGTCTTTCTTCAACGGGTTCACTCCCGGAAATCAGGCTATCCTTCAGTAAATAGCGCGATAGTTCTTGACCCTCCAAGACTAGAGTCACGGGATAATTGACGTTAAAACCAGGGTGTCCACCAATACTGTAATAGAGTTCGTCGGATCCTTCGTTGACTACTCGATAGCTAACGATAATAGAGTTGTTATCCAACTGATAGGTAACGTAGACGCTACACGCAAATGGGTAATTATCAGAATTATTGTGCCAATGGTATATCATATAATCACTTTCATGAGTGACCAATTCAAAATCAGCATCACGAACAATGCCATGCTTATTCATTCCATAGGTTTTTTCTTGATGAAGGTACTCATTGTCCTTAAGACTTCCAATAATAGGAAACAACAGGGGTGATTTCCTACCCCAGTAAGCAGGGTCAGCCTGCCATAGATACTGCTTGCCTGTGCGCTGGTCAATAATTGATTGTAACTCAGCCCCTAGCCCACTGACTTCAAGTCTTAAATAGTCGTTTTGAATCTTCAAATAGGACACCCCCAAGTAGTCCTATTTTACCATAGTTCAAGAGAAAAGACTGCTTTCGCAGTCTTAACTTTCTTTATAAACCTTAACAACGTTTTCAACGCTAAAGCCGTATTCTTCATAGACCTTTTCACCAGGAGCAGAGTGACCAAAGGTATCAATCGTCACGTGCTTGCCATCAAGGCCAATGTATTTGTACCAAGGCTGTGTTGTACCGGCTTCAATAGCCAATCGCTTACGCTTGTCATTTGGAAGAACTGACTCACGGTATTCACTGCTTTGAGCTTCGAACACTTCCATCGACATCATGGAAACAACCCGAACATCAATGCCCGATTCAAGCAGGCTCGCTTGAGCCTCAATCGCAAGGGACACTTCCGAACCACTAGCCAGAAGGATACCATCAAAGTCTTCACCTTGTTCCTTCGAGACAATGTAGCCGCCCTTAAGCGCTTCTTTCGAAGTACCTGCTAGTTGAGGCAGATTTTGACGAGTCAAAGCCAAGACGGAAGGTGTTTCATTACTCGATAAAGCAAGAGCCCACGCGGCCATGGTTTCTGTATAATCCGCAGGTCTCAAGACATTAACATTAGGTTGAGCACGAACCATTGACAACTGTTCAATTGGTTGGTGTGTCGGTCCATCTTCACCCACGACAATCGAGTCATGAGTCATGATGTAAATTAGAGGGACTCTCGATAGTGATGATAGACGTAACATTGGCTTGAGGAAATCTGTAAACACGAAGAACGTGGAGACATAAGCCTTCAGTCCGCCATGCATCATGATGCCATTGCCAATACCCGCCATAGCGTGTTCCCTAACACCAAAGTGTAAGTTACGGCCTTCATAGGAACCCTTCTGGAAGGATCCTTCACCATTCATGTTTGTCTTAGTCGATGGAGCCAAGTCGGCCGATCCACCAAAGATATTACGATAACCATCCTTAAGTTTATTCAGGATTTCACCAGAAATACTTCTGGTCGCATTCGCTTTATCACTATGTTCCCAATAGGTTTCATTGTTCACTAACTCATCCAAGGTAATCTCACGATGGTATTCGTCCCATTGTTTCGCAAGTTCAGGATATTCTGCACGATAGCTGGCAACAAGTTTCGCATGTTCATCTTCTTGAGAGACGCCACGAAGAGCTAACTGTTCGTAATGAGCATAGATTTCTTCAGGAATCTTGAAAGGTTCTGTTTCTTCCCATTCAAGGTTTTGACGAGTAATACCCACATTATCAACCCCTAGAGGTTCCCCGTGAGCCTTCTCAGAACCCTGTTTTGGTGAACCAAAACCGATTTGAGTCTTAACAACAATTAGAGATGGTCTACTCGTATCTTCTTTAGCTTGTTCAATCGCACGAGCAATCTTGCCTAAGCGATTTCCATCGGCTACTTCAATGACTTGGAAGCCATACGCTTCAAAGCGCTTTTCAACATCCTCAGAGAAAGCTAAATCCGTGCTACCTTCAATGGTAATTCTGTTTGAATCATATAAAACGATTAATTTGCCTAAGCCTAAGTGACCAGCCAGTGACATTGCTTCTGATGAAATGCCCTCCATCATACAGCCATCGCCCGCTAGCGCATAGGTATAGTGATCCACCACAGGGTAACCAGGACGATTAAAGACAGCCGCTAGATGCGCTTCTGCCATCGCCATTCCTACCGCGTTGCTGAGTCCAGCACCAAGAGGTCCCGTCGTTGTTTCGACACCGACCGTATGACGGTATTCAGGGTGACCCGGGGTCTTTGAATTCCACTGTCTGAAATTCTTAAGTTCGTCCAACTCTAAACCGTAACCAAAGAGGTGAAGTAAAGAGTAAATCAGCATGGAACCATGACCAGCCGATAAAATAAAGCGGTCCCTATTGGTCCACTGCGGATTTTTTGGATTATGTTTTAGATAGTGAGCCCATAACTCATAAGCCATCGGTGCCGCCCCAAGAGGGAGACCCGGGTGACCGGAGTTAGCCGCCTGAACACCATCCATTGATAAGATCCTAATTGCGTTAACTGCATCTTTTGTTATTTTGTCCATAATGACCTCCTACACATCAATAATACCACATTCAACCTCTTGTTTAGGGATGAAATCTCACAAACTCTGCTTTAAAGATTCTCAAACAAATCAGGCTTGAACGTTTTTTCCCTAATCATTGCTATTTCCAGTTTATATGGTGCCTGTTTCTCTACGAAAGGCGTCTCCAGGATTTTACACAAATGAGAAAGACGTGGATGATAGATCACTTCAAGTAGATTATCAAAACCAATCTCACCAAACCCAATATTCGCATGGCGATCCTTCCGTGCTCCTTTGACATTCTTCGAATCATTCACGTGTATCACACTCAAATTCTCTAGACCTATTATCTCGTCAAACGAGTCTAGGACTTTATCAAACTCATTTAAATCATAACCTGCATCATGAATATGGCATGTATCCAAGCACACACCAAGGTTTGAATTATCTTTCACTCCCGCTCTGATTCTAGCAATCTGTTCAAAGGTAAACCCAAGTTCCGAACCCTTACCTGCCATCGTCTCCAAAGCAATCTTTAAATCACCCATGTCAACTTGTTCACTGACAAGATCCAAACCTTTAATAATCTGTAACAGACCCAAATCCTCTCCCGCTTTCACATGAGAGCCCGGATGGAGCACCAGAACCTTAGAGCCAATCGCCTGGGTTCTCTTGATTTCCTCCACTAAAAAGGAGTGAGCTAATTCAAACACTTCCGGTTTCACGGTATTAGCCAGGTTAATAATATATGGCGCATGCATGATGATGTTCTCGGGATCGAAACCAACTTCCTTCATGTACTCCCTAGCTTCTTCTATCTTAAAGCGATCCACATCAATTCTTCTGGTATTCTGTGGGGCACCCGAATAAATCATTAATGCACTCGCATTATAGCTTTGTGCCTCTTTCACAGCTCCTAACAGATAGTCTGGTGCTGACATAGAAACATGAGATCCAATTTTTAACATAACAACCCTCTTTCTGGTTTCATTATAGTCTATTAAAACTAAAAAATCCCAACACAGCGTGTCAGGATTTTCAGAATTGTTTGTTTACTTAATTAAGCAACAAGTGCTAAGTTAAGGATGATACCAGCAAGGATACCACCAATAATTGCGCAAGCGATGTTACGAGTTGTATGTTCGTCCCATTTAGCGCCAGTTAATAGTGAAGCCGTTAATAGACCAATACCTGCTGCGGTTCCCATATCAACCCAAGCACCAGTTTGGTAAATGAGGCCGTAACCATGGTTAACTGCCCACATAACACCAACGATGAATAGTGCGGATAAGAATCCACCGATTTCTCCAAATTTGTCAACGAAACGTCCCCAAAGCATTCTGATTAAGAATGGGAACATTGCTGCGCCAAAGAATGTGGCGATTGCTAATTGAATTGTCATTTGTTATTCCCCCCTACTTGTTGTCTTTCGCAATATCTTTTTCGACCATAGCTGCAATCCAACCACCAAATAGAGCACCAAGAACGACTACTCCAAGAGTTGGAAGCGTTTGAACAAATAGGTCAACACCGGCAGATGTACCATCTGCCATAATAGCAGCAACGATGCTGTTTGACATACCAGCAAAACCAACACCAAGTCCTAAATCAATAAAGCCTGAATTTGGTCCATGACCAACTAGGTTTAGTGAGTGATTCATGAACCACATTGGTCCAATAATCAACATACCAGCGATGATTCCGCCAAAGTGACCTAAATCAGCTGTTAAGATTCCGCCCCAGATACTGAACACTAATGTTCCGGCGAAGAAATAACCAATAATACTACGTAACCATTTCATAAAGTTTATTCTCCCTTTTTTATTTTCTCTTTTTTAAAAAGATTAGATTCACGCTCAATGCTTATAGTACTCTTTTTTACAAATCCCCCCTTCGACTTGCAGTCTATAAGATGTAAACGCTTTCTACTGTCATTTTATCGATTTGAATCACACTTGTCAACTACCCTCAGACAGCAATGTTAATGTTTTACGCACTTCTCGTTGTGCATCCGCCTGAATCTCAATGATTTGAGCACCCGTACTGTGTGCAAGCTTCTTCAATTCGAAAGAAATAGCAGTGTGGTTCGAAGCTCCTATTACCAGAAACGTGTCCTGATCAGTCAGCATGCTAACCCTTGCAATTGCCTTTTGGTAATTAGGGGCCGCGTCCCCATAGAGCACTGGCTTCTCAAATAGCCTGTCACAATAATCAAGCTGTTCAAGACTTGGCAGTGTCCCATGTAGACAAAGCGGTTTGGATCCAGCTCTCTCATGTAGGCCATCGATATTCATCGTTATGATTTCAACATCAAACTCAGCTAACGCTCGATGAGCATCATTCGGACTAGCATGATCCACCGTTTCCTTTAAAGTTCTAATGACTTCCCGGTATTCACTCGGGTGTTGATTTGCGTATGCTCGAAATAGTTTCTCCCGGATATCAGGACGCTCCATAAAAGTGTCAATCCCTGAATCCTTTGAGATGCCCGCTCCAGTAAACGCTAAAATCATTAACAGTGATAGCTTTCGATTAAGTCAACGCGAGTCTCGTGTCGACCACCCTCAAACTCTCCCGACAGGAAAGCTTTCGTAATCGACAGCGCTAACTCATCCCCTAAGATGCGAGCACCAAGCGCTAACACATTCGCGTTGTTATGACGCCGACTTAAATCAGCCATTAATTCATTAGTACATAAAGCGGCTCGAGCTCCGGTAACCTTGTTAGCCGAAATAGAAATCCCAATTCCGGTTCCACAAATCACGATACCCAAGTCAGCCTCTTTGTTAACGACACGAGTCGCCACCTGTTTACCAAACTCTGGATAGTTCACTGAATCCGTGCCATTATGGCCCAGATCCAATACTTCATGTCCCCACTCTTCAAGGTGCTTAACAAGATACTGTTTCAGTTCCACCCCAGCGTGGTCATTTCCAATTGCGATTTTCATATTACCTACCTCACTTTCACGTATTGTACGGCAAGACAGCCAATACCAGTATGGACACCTACCACCGAAATCAAATCAGTTAGATAGATATCTGTCAGAGGAAACTTCTCTTTCAACATATCAAAAAGAGCTTGTCCATTCACTTTATCCAACACATGCACCACGCAGATTCGATAATTTTCATTGACACCATGCTTCTCAAAGTAGTCAATGACCGTCTGTAATGCCCGCTTCATGGTCCTAACCTTCGTATAGGATTCAATCCTGCCCCCTGTCTCCTCATTGAGATAGAGCACCGGATTGATCTTAAGAAAGCCAGCCAGCTTCGCAGCCAAAGGCGTTAGGCGTCCCCCACGAGCCAAGTGATTCATGTCCACTGGCAACACGAAGGTCACAGAATGATCCGAAAAATCCTTCAACACGCTCTTAACCTCAGCAATGTCTTTACCTTCATTAAACATTTCAACTGCTTTTAAAGAGCATTCCAATTGAACTCGTGCTGTCGTATAACAGTCAAAATAGTCAAAATCAATGTCTAGCTGCTGGGCTATCGTCGTCATCGCAGAGATGGTAGAGGACAAGCCAGAAGTAATCGGTACCGCAAAAATACGATCATAACCCTGAGCGATAATTTCTTTAAACAAATCCTCAATATCACCCAAGATAGGCAAGGATGTTTTTAAAAGCTTACCATCCTTAATGAGATTGTAGGTATCAAGAATCGATATTTCGACCCCCTCACGATAAGATTTCTCCCCATCAATTACTTGTAGGGGTACGGTAAATAAGTCATTTGGTTTTTCTATTTTCTCATAGTAGATGTTCGACCCACTATCTGTTACGACAGCTGTTTTCATTGAATACCCTCCATTTGACTTTATTATATCGTATTTTAGAAAGCTTGTACCCTTTTTACAAACTGAATTCCAACCGTTCCAATACCCACGTGAGTCGCAATAACCCCTGGTAACATATTGTGACGCTTCTCAATGCCACCAAACGTTTCATCAATTCTTTCTTCCAATTCCTTAACCCTCTCTTTGGCATCCACGTTGAGGAAATACAATATATATTCATCCGCATTGACCCCTAATTCCAATAAGTGATCAATGATTGTGCTGTAGACCTTACGATCGCTACGCACTACTTCCAGCTTCTCAATCGCCGTCATATGATGTTCAAAATGCAAGACCGGCTTCAACTTCAGAAGTGATCCCACCACACCAGATGCCTTGGACATCCTGCCTGATTTAACCAAACGAGTCAGAGTAGCAGGTGAAATAATTGCTCCATTACTGTTGAGAGGAATTTCTAGCGCATTCATAATTGCCTCATGGGAGAGTCCCTTTTCATTCATAGCTAGAATGGCCTCAGCCATATAACCTATTGGACCGGCAATGGTAAACGTATCTAGTAATTCGTAGTTCTGTAGATCTGTCATTTCAATACCGATTGAAAAAGAATTCAACGTCCCTGATAGGTGTGAAGTAAGCGATAAAATGTAAACAAAATCATAGTCCTTTGTCTTAATTTCATTGAAGATGTCCACCACCACTTGTGTCTGTGGTTGAGACGTCGTCATAGTCGCATTCTCATTTAAAAAGGAAATCCAGTCCTCTTCTTTCAAATCAATTAAGTCCTGGTATTCTTTTTCATTTACAATAACCGAAAGAGGCGCCATATAGACGTTATCTTTCTCTTTAAGTTCTTTACTTAATAGTGTTGTGCTATCGACAACTATCGCGATATTTCTCATAATAATCCTCCTATACATAAGTATCTTACCATTGTCGCTTTGATAGTCAAATCTTTTGGTTAAACATTACAGAACCGTCACGTCAACTGTGCTAAAATAGTTATATGAACTATTTAATCGAACCTATTGAGCACGAACTCGAAATCAAGAAGTCCAAATTCATCACCTATCTTTTTCCTGTCGACTCAGAGATTGAGGCCAAACAGCTTCTTTCAACCATAAAAAAACAGCACCCCAAGGCGAACCACCATTGTAGTGCTATGATAATAGACGAAGTCGTACGTTCCAGTGATGATGGGGAACCTGCCAGTACGGCAGGCTTGCCCATGTTACAGACGCTCCAAGGTGAAGAGATGAACCACCTACTAGCTATCACGGTCCGCTACTTTGGCGGCACCAAGCTTGGTAAGGGTGGCTTAATACGAGCTTATTCCCAGAGTGTTAGTGAAGCTTTAAAGTACGCTACCTATTATGTCGAGAAAAAGATCTCACTCTACTTAGTGACGACCGACTTCTCCTTGATGCATGTGATTGAGTCCAAGGCAGAGTCCATCATCCATCGCGACTTTGGGGAGAAGGCCACCTTTACTCTTGAAGTGTATGACCCTACCATTCTGGATGAGCTTGTGGAACTTACCGCTGGTTCAGTTCAAATCACTCACTTGGAAGATGTGCTCAGATTGATTCCCAAAGTGACGGGGCAATGATCGGAGCCCATGATATCACTTAGAATGTCCGCGCTCACAATGTTGTTCTTTAATGACTCTGAGACAAGGAAGTAGTCAATTCTCCAGCCGACATTTCTCTCACGTGACGAGTGGAAGTTCGACCACCAACTATACCGCTCCGTAGCCTCTGGATAGAGGTACCTAAACGTATCAATAAAGCCGTATTTACCTAGGAATTGTGTCATTTTATCACGTTCTTCATCAGTAAAGCCTGCGGATAAGCGATTAGATTGCGGGTTTTTTAAATCGATTTTCTGGTGAGCCACATTGAGATCCCCACAGACAATGACCGGTTTCACTTGGCTTAGGCCATGACAGTATTCCTGAAAGAGATCCTCCCAGTCCATCCGGTAGGAGAGCCTTTCTAACTCTCGCTTGGAGTTAGGTGTATAGCACGTCACAACATAAACTTCTGGGTATTCGGCCGTGAGGACTCTTCCTTCGGTATCGTGTTCTGGATAACCCATGCCAGAGACTACGCTTAGGGGTTCGGTCTTACTGAAAAGAGCAACACCGGAGTAGCCTTTCTTCTGTGCGTAATTATAGTAGGCATAGTAACCTTCTGGATTGAAGTCGCTTTGCCCCTCTTGCATTTTGATTTCCTGGAGACAGAAAACATCGGCATCTAATGATTCAAAGATGTCACTGAATCCTTTTTTGAGGACGGAACGAAAACCGTTCACGTTCCATGAGACTAATTTTTTCATAAGTGTCCTAAGAAAAATAGGTCAATCGACCTATTTCATCCTCCACATTTCACTAAATGGAATATATGGTACTTGATCAACAAACTCTTTCGCTTTGGTGCGATGTGCTTTAGAGTCCCCTTGGCTTTCTTCACGTAGAAGATCGCGATTGGACATGTACTGCACATAGATCAATTTCTTGAATAAGAACCAAGTTGCGATATTTCTAAAGATAACCACCGAACGATCGTTAACCTTCTGAATGTCTTCCGCTGTGGTGTCATGTAACTCTTGGGAGAATTCCATGAGATACGACTGTAAGTCATAGAAGCCATTGTAATACTGGCGGTCCAACTTGCGTTGGAATGGGCCCACTCTGAAATTAGGTTGTGCGAACGAATTGAGTGTTTCGACAATGCCATCAATGTGTGCGTAAGTCATCACGATGATTTCGTTACGACATTCTTCAAACACAGCGTACTGTTCAGTTAATAAATAATACATTCCCTTAGCTAGGAAATAGTCAATCTTTCTTTCACCATCCGCAATGATGATGCCAAACTCTTTATCCTCAATGGCTCCATAAAGAATAACTGATACGTCAAAATAATTATAAGGTAATTTAAACACGTCTTTATAGCGGATGATTTGGTTACTGATCGTTTTCTTGTTGACGTTAAAACGATATTCCGTACAAATCATCAATTGAGGATACGCATCATGAATCGGTTGAAGTTTTTCCTTAAGCGCTTGATTTTCAGTCACATTAAGGAAATCTTCAAGGTAACCATTGAATATCGCTTGATTTGATCCTTTCCTACTGTCTTCAATTTCTTTAAGTATTTCTACTACTGCCATAAAACCCCTCCTGCTTCACTGTTAATTATGACATAAATAGGATAGGAATTAAAGATTTACACCACGATGTCTCTAAATACTGCTTCTATTCGCAAGCCTCATGATATAATTGTTGGAAAAGGAGAGCGGTAGCGATGAAGATTAACCATATCATAGATTCACAGTGGCGACACTTACTGATTCAGGAGTTAACCAAGGACCAGCCTATCCTCTTTAACCAACATTTCAAGAGCTTCCGTCAGGCTTTCTTTCCTTATGATGCGAAAGAGATCATTAAGCGCTTCAATCACGCCTTCATCCTCCTTCAAGCGTATCGCGAGACCCTCACCGAGCTTAGCGCCTCACTCGTTTATCCCTTGGCGACCCAACAACTGTTGGACTTTATCGATGAGTGTGACCAGTATCAAATCGATTTATCGACCTTCACACCCCACACCAGCATTGATGAGGAACGGATCAAACTCGCTCTGTATCTCAGCAACGAAATCAACTACCGTCCCTTCCTTCATCCCCGTCAGATTGAGAATCCGATTGTTTATCCACAGTATCTTAACCTCTTCCAACAGGATTATCTAAGTTCAAACTACATAGTTCAAAAGAATGCACCATCGACTAAACCTACCATTCACGCCTATCAGGCACTGAATAGCCGTCAGGAGATCGAGGCTCTTGCTCAGATGATCATCAACGAGCAAATCGAATCACTCGTCATACTCGTGGGCGATTTAGACCACTACAGTCAGGAAATCAAGCGCATCTTCTCCACCTACCAGATTCCTGTCACCCTTTCCTATCAGGAATATCCCACCCTGTTCCTGGTCTACTATCATTTGGTGATGTTTTCACTCACCAAAGAGAGCGAACACCTTAGTGCTTACCAGAATCTTACCAATCAGAACTTACCAGAGAACATGGATAATCTATCCCTTTCAGAGCTACTAGCAGCTGCGTACCAGGTAGTTAGAGAAACAGCCAACAGTCAACAGCTACAAGTACTCAAACAACGCATTGAATCATTAGTACCGATTCTCGATTCACCCTACTTCACGACACTCTTCGAGTATCATTTATTACAACCGATGTCAGTCAATACTCCACCAGCTTCGATCATTGTGACCGATTATCGAAGTGTACCACCACTTCCTGTCGATCGAATGGTAATCCTGGGTTTGACGACCCAGAGCTATCCAGCCTTTACTCCTAAACAGGGACTCATTAACGAGGAGTTCCTCAAGAAGATAGATTTATATCCACCCTTAGAACAACGGGTCGCTTTCCATAAACAACAGATGGAGGCCATCTTTACCAGAAGCCATGAGCTCATCCTCAGCTTCCCCCTGATGGACTATGAGGGTAATCCGAATGAGAAACCACTCGTGGTCGATGACATGAAGCTAAGTTTCAGGAAATGGCCCATCATTGAGGCGGTAACCCGTCCCTTATCGATTCGTAAGCTACCCGAAGACTTGGCCTCCAGACTCTTTTTCAAAGAAGGACAGCTCCGTGGTTCCATTTCTTCCTTTGAGACCTACTTCAAGAACTCCTACCAGTATTTCATCGAGCGTGGAATTCGTGTGAAACGACCTCGTTCCAATGAACCCGATGAAGCACTGATGGGGACTATTAACCACGAGGTGATGGAACATTTGGTAGAATCAGAACCAGATTACATCCATGCTAGCGATGAGACAATCATGAGGCACCTGATAGAGACCTACCAGAAGTATTTAGGTGATGAACCATTTCACCATTTCCTTTTACTGCGTAACCTGGAACAGATTAAGCTGGTCCTTAAGAAACTAACGAATTATGAAGACAAGAGTCCTTACCGAACCCTTGGCCATGAACAGCGCTTTTCCAATTACACTAAGTTACTGAGTGATGAGCGTATCCTGATTAATGGGATTGTGGATCGTATTGATGGTAATGATTCTGAAATGATTGTTTTAGACTACAAGTCCAGTGACCAATCCCTGCCACCTAAACAGGTCCTTAATGGCCAGAAACTACAGTTGATTACCTATGGCATGATCATTAGCGAGCTTGAGCACAAGCAATTAGTTGGGGCTTACTATATCAACATGCGTAGCAAGTATCTTAACTATCAGTTGAGTGATTACTCAATGAGAGATGGCCTCGTAGATGGGAAGTCACTCAGTGAACTTGCTCAAAGTGAGAATAGGCTCAAGGGCATTAGCTTTCATGTGCCTCAGACACATCCACTACTTGAAGAGTTACGTGTGAAGTACCAAAAGAATGGCAAGATTGTGGGTCTGTACGATTTCGAGAAGACAAAAGCCTATTTCACTCTGATTTACGAACACCTGTATCGTGCCCTCCTACAGGGTGATATTGCCCGCTATCAGGATAGCGAACTGTCTAAGTATTTTGAAATGAAGGATCTCCAACGGGTGAAACAACACCGCTTCAATAACACCAGCTTCACTGACTATGAAGGAATCGATGAGGATTTCAGCTTAGTGAAAGGAAATGAATCATGAAACATAATGCTCAACAACTCGAAATTATTAATGCGCTTGGTAAGGATATCATCGTCGCCGCGTCGGCCGGTGCCGGTAAGACGACCGTGCTCATTAGCCGTCTCATGAAACGCATTCAACAGGATCACCTGTCCGTCGATCAAATCTGCGCGATGACTTTCACCAAGAAGGCGGCCGCGGAAATGAAGAAACGGTTGGCCATCCAGCTCAATGTTGCCTATCAACAGGAGCGCTCACCTTTTCTGTATTCCCAGCTCCAACAATTAGAGACAGCACAGATTTCGACCATTCACTCCTTCTGTCTGTCGATCATTTCCGAGTTTGGTTACCTGATTGGTTTCGATTCGGCTCGTGCGAATAACCTGCTGGGTGATGATGCGCAGAGGCTCTTATCACAACAGGCGATCGATCAGGTCTTTGAAACGTATTATCGAAAGTCAGATAGAACATTTATTGAGTTGTCCCAGTGGTTTTCCGCTAGCCCGTTGAACATAAAAGAGTTTCAGAGTGCCATATTGAGGCTGTACACCACCTCACAGATTCATCTCGACTCTAGTCAATATCTCGATAATCTATTAGTACCCTATCTGGCTAGCTCGTTTGAACAACTGCCTGAAAGTTATCAGGAAACCTATCGCCATTACCAAACGATTATGGTTGAGAAATATCTCTACCTGTTGGAAGTTGCGGAGAATGCCTTCCTAGATGAGACGGAGAACCAGGTGGAGGCTGTCTATGCTCAGCTTCAGGAGATGGAGGCCGCGCTAACTGAACTGTTAGTAACAGTTAAGACTAAGTCTCTAGCTGAGATTGACGCACAGGCAAGGAAAACCTTTAATCTGACGATCAAGACAATTCGGGGTGAGACTGTTTTCAATGAGGCGAGGAAAGCCTTGTTGGAATCGTTTCAGAAGGGTAACCTTGACTCTTTCTTGTATGCTAAGGATTTAGAGATTGTCAATCCACGACAAGTAAGTCACATCACTTTAATGATTGAATTAACGAAGGCTTATGGGCTGGCGTTTGAGAGCTTGAAACAAGAGGCTGGCGCGATTGACTTCAATGATATTGAGCATCTTGCTTACCAGATCCTACAATACGATGAGGCGCGGGATACCCTGAAAAAGAGATACGAGGAGATCCTGGTGGACGAGTTTCAGGATTCCAACTTCTTCCAAGAGGCGATTGTGAACTTGATTTCCCGGGGTAATAATGTGTTCCGAGTGGGTGATGTGAAACAGTCCATTTATGGTTTTCGCCATGCGAAGCCGGATATCATGCGGGGACACTTGATTAATCCGATGAATGAGGTTTTCTACCTCTCGAATAACTTCCGTTCCAAGGAGAACATTGTCGAGTTCAATAATATGGTCTTTTCACAGGCTATGAATATTGACGAGTTCAAGGACACCTATGGTGAGAAGGATGCTGTGAGCGTTGGTATTGCTAGTCAAAGGGAAGACCAGCTGCCAGTCTTCATTCACTTGCCTGAGAATGATCAGACTATTACCTATGCGAGTGATGACTCGGAAGAGACGGTGAAGAGTACTCGACTGATTGCTATGAGTATCGCGAAGGATATCCAAAGGCAAGCCAATCGTGGCAAGTCCTATCGGGACATCTGTGTCTTGATTCGCTCCCATAGCCGGAAGGCCTTCTTGAAGGATGCTTTTGATGAGTTGGATATCCCATATTACTTCGATGCCCAGGAGGGTTTCACCCATGCTTATAGCGTGCAGGACATCCTGAATGCGATTAGGCTGTGTCTTGATCCTACTAATGAATTCTACCTAGCTTACTTCCTGTTGAGTCAGCTGGGTGGTTATGATGAGGTACAAGTCGCGAGTCTGAGACTTCATTCTTCTGATAGCTTATTAACCAATTTGAAGTCTACCGATCCTGATTTACATCATAAATTACAACTCTTAATCAACCAATTCAACACAGCTTCCATGTCACAAGCACTTACTCATTTATATGCGTTTAATGACTACTATCACGCTGCCTTACCTCTGGAACAAAAGAGCAACCTCGATTTGTTGTTTGAGCGGGTCACAAGCTACGAGTCTACCAAGCATGAGGGTTGGCCCGGCTTTATCTCACAGATGGAGTTCATTGAGGATGGGGATAAGAGTGCTAGTGCGGTGGCGATTGATGAGAATGAAGACGTGGTGAAGGTGTTGACGATTCACCAATCGAAGGGTCTTCAGTTTCCGATTGTCTATTATTTCAGTAGTTCTAATTTACGGATCAAGTCTTTGGATGATAACCTGTTAATTGATGGTGATATGGGCATTGCTTTTAAGTACTACCATGGCCAGGGTCAGCGTAAACACCTGTTGAGGCGAATCATTGAACAGAAGATTGAACTGGATGAGATTGAAGAGTCGCTTCGTCTGTTGTATGTGGCATTGACTAGAGCACAGAATGAACTTCATATCGTGGATGTGATGCCTCAGAAAGAACAAACTGAGCCTATTTCCTCGTACTCCTTATTGGCGAAGGAAGGTCATACCCCAACTATTTTAAGGAGCCTTGATAAGAACAAGCCAGAGCTTTACACCTTTCTGTCTGAACAGATTGAAATAATTCCTGAGAGGAAGTCAGCACCAACACCTGTACCAGCATTTAAAATTCCTGAATCTCCTCTTGAAATACCGAGAGTAACTCCTCAGATCGTTTCGGAACTTGATTTGAGTGATGCGCTGTCGTCGACTGAAAAAGGTACCTATCTTCACCAGTTGTTGGAGGCGTGGCCTGCCCATCATTTTTCGGATGAGTTTATTGAGGGACAGAACCTATCAAACACCTCATTGAAACAGTTACGATCTT
>LSQX01218075.1_pt2 | contig 22008 bp, 20 predicted proteins | sample 654561 | NCBI WGS metagenome assembly LSQX01 (sample SAMN04489861, study PRJNA283612) | anaerobic digester metagenome | isolation source: 4 biogas reactors fed with cattle manure at either 37C or 55C with and... | place: Denmark: Kongens Lyngby | collected 2014
TACATTTTGCCTGCAAGTGGATCAAGAATACGCCCGTTGGCATAGTTGTTGTTATCCACATGTTGTAAACCTTTAATAATTTCTAAGCCGACGAGTGGTTTATTGGTATATGGGGCAGGGCAATCGACACAAATGGTTTTAGGGGTGTAGCCTGCACGTGGTGTGACTTTGACAATTTTACCCGTAAACGTACCATTCTCCGCTTTGGTAATTTCAATTAAAGCCTTAGGTGAGCCAGTTTTGTCATCAATGCTTTGCCAAGTTCCAGTTAAGTCTGCAGCAAATAAACTGCCACTGAACATTAAGCTTGCAAATGCACCTATCAGTAAATTTTTCTTCATATCAGTTCCTTTGATTGCCGAAATTGATCACAGAGGTTTATTCAAGATATAAAGCGAGTTGTGGTAGGAGTCAAGCGATTTGAGAAAAAATTAATCTTAAAGTTGCGACTAAAATGTAAGAAAACCAATAAAAAATGCCACGAACGTGTGGAATTTTAAGTGAAAAGTGAAGCAATTAATTAGTCGCTTTTAATCCAAGTTTGGCTACGTCCTAAAGCAGATACGCCCACATAACCACGCATGGTCAGACGTTTACCATTGCTGCTTAATTTGGCTTTGGTGCTGTAGATATTGCCGTTTAATGGGTCAATAATTTTTCCACCAGAGAAGTTAGTACCACCTGTATGTTTTAAGCCTTTAAGTATATCCATTCCTAAAATAGGTTGGTTGGTATAGCGCAGGACAGTTGACACAGGTATCTTTAGGGGTGTAGCCAGGACGAGGGGTAACTTTGACAATTTTAGCCGTATAGGTGCCATTGGCTTCCTGACGAATTTCTAAAATTGCTTTTGATGAACCTGTTTTGTCATCAATATTTTTCCAAGTACCCGTAATATCTTGAGCTAGCGCAAAACTTCCTAACGCTGAGCAGATTAAGGCAACGGTGAGTTTCATCTTGACCATGTTCAATGTTCCTTGTTTTTGGCTAACTGGATATTTCATAGTAAAAAGAAAGTTAAAACTCGACAAGTCTAAATAAGTGATTGCTTAGTCACATTTTTTGTAAATACAGTATAAAAGTTGGCAGCCATACTGCGGTAAATACTGCATTGACGGCCATACCAAAGGCGGCATAACGTCCAGCTACGCTACCTCGTTGCCAAGCTTGGGCGGTACCAATTGCATGCGCAGCCAGACCTAGAGCCAAACCAGAGGCACGTTCATCATTGATGTGTCTTAAAATAAAAGGTGAGAAAGCAGCACCTACAACACCCGATAAAATCACAATCAAGACTGCCAGTTGAATTGGGGCTTCCAAAAGCGTGGCGATGTTAATGGCAATAGGCGTGGTTACGGCACGTGTGGCAAAGGCCATAATATCGGCACTAGACATGTGCAAGGCATAGGCCAGTCCCATAGGTAGGGCTACAGCACTGATGCTGGCAAACAGTAAAATACCTAAAATGGCTTTTAGTGGTAAATCATCATAACGCATGGCGGCTAGTGGGATGGCCAGTGCCACCGTCACATAACCCAATAATTGATTAAAAATAGGGTTGGTTTGCGCCATGTAATTTTCGTAAGGAATACCAAAAATGTATAACAGCAGCAGCACAAAGAACATGCCAAAGACAATCACAGGAATTTGCGGCACTTTTTGGTTGCAGGGTTTTGCCAGTACATAGGCAATGAGGGTAATTAAAAAGCCATATAAAACAGATAACATTTTAATCTCCTACAACCAGCGTTTTGCCATTTTGGCATAGAGCCAAAGCGGAATGAGGGTGCTGATACACAGTACAATCAGAAAGATTGGTATTTGTTTACCCATGTGGGTCAGCATGATCAGTGAACCAGCACTAATAGGTAAAAAGGCAAATGCACTTTCTTTCATGATTTTGTTGTTGGTATCGACCAAACGAGCAGGAATTTTGCTGAGTTTGCGCCAAGTAAATAATACCGCCAATAAACTGAGCAAACCCACTAAATTGCCAAGTTCTGGGTGATTAAACTGAGTCATGGTCCATACTGCGGCTTCACGAAACACAATAATCAAAAGGAGTGTGCCGATCCATGCTGGCCAGTCTATCTGTTTTATTCTGCTCATTTTGATCTTTCGTTAAAATTTCACTTATCACGTTTTAACCGATCTGATCGTCAATTTCAAATGCTTCTAACGGACGTTTAAATTGTTCCGCCTGCGCACCTAAAATTTCTTCAATCGGTAAATGTGCCTGTTTAATCAGTTGTTCCAGTTTGTGAGGCGCCATATTGACCTGTAGCAGCAATTGTCCCTGATCATCATAGTGTTCAGATTGAATGACGTTCAGTTCATACAGTTGATTGCGCAATTTGCCATAGGCAGGTTGTAATTTGAGTTCAAATGGCTGAATTTGTCCCATCAGACACTCATGCACGGCCTGTTTTAATAATTCCAGTCCTTGGCCTGAATGCGCTGAAACATAAACACGGTCAGGTTGATGCGGTTTGGCATAGACAATTTTAGCTGTTTCACCAGACACATCAATTTTATTGTAAACCCGAAGAATAGGCACATCTGCGCCAATTTCTTTGAGTACGCCTTCCACCGCTTCAATTTGTTCCATCAGGTCGGGGCTGCTTGAATCAATCACATGCAACAGCAAGCTGGCTTCTAAGGTTTCTTCCAATGTGGCTTTAAAAGATTCCACCAGTGAGTGAGAAAGATTGCGTACAAAACCCACGGTATCTGCGAGTACTAAGCGACCAATGCCATCCCATTCTAAGCGGCGTAGGGTGGGGTCAAGGGTTGCAAACAGTTGGTCTGCCGCATAGACATCACTTTGCGCCAAAATATTAAATAGGGTAGATTTTCCTGCGTTGGTATAGCCAACCAGCGATACGGTTGGAATAGCAGCTTTTTGTCGTGCCACTCTGCCTTGGGCACGGGTTTGACGCACTTTGTCGAGTTTGGCTTTGAGTTGCCCCATACGAATACGTAATAGGCGGCGGTCTGTTTCCAGTAAGGTTTCACCTGGGCCACGTAAGCCGATACCACCTTTTTGGCTGTCTAGGTTACTGCGACTGCGCACTAAGCGTGAAGATAGGTGTTGTAATTGTGCCAATTCAACTTGTAATTTACCTTCGTAAGTACGGGCGCGCTGGGCAAAAATATCTAAAATCAGTTCGGTACGATCGACCACACGGCACTGCATCACTTTTTCTAAATTACGTGCCTGCGCAGGGCTGAGTGCATGGTCAAAAATCACCAAATTAGCATCGTGCTGTTGCACCAATGCGGCAATTTCTTCGGCTTTGCCTGAGCCAATAAACAGTTTGGCATCGGGTTTGCTGCGTTGTGTGTAGACGTGTTGTACGACCTCTGCACCTGCAGATTCAGCCAAGAGCTGAAATTCTTCGGCATCTAAGTCTTCGAGTATTTGTACCTGAACACTCACCAGTACAACACGTTCGCCTTCTTGATGAGGCACAAAATTTTCCACTCAGCGCAATCTCCCTTCTAAAGCTTTATTCTAGTAGAAAAACTGATCGTGCAGGGAATTAGATGACTGGATTTTTTTGTGCCTATCTTTATTGCTATTTAGGCGTTGGTCACAGCAATTGGGGGATTTCTAGACTGAATTTGCCTCATTTAAATTTTGCAAAAAGTCGCATTTTTAGCGGGCAGATTCGGTTTTTATTATCAATGCAAGTTCAGATTGAACAGTATAGAATGAGCAAAATATGTGTTGTTCGATCTATAGACCAAGTTTACTTGCGACTTATATTCGATATTTTGCGTTTAACAATTAGTGATCACCTTATGAACCCAGCTGTTGAAACTCATTCCTCTCCAATTCATGGCTTTGCCAAGTTTGCCTTATACAGCAAAAAAGTACTGGCCACAGCGGGAGCTATTGGCGAAGGGTTTTATCTGGTCTATCGTCACCAATTGTATAAAGACACCAACAACCCGCATAACACCCGTTATGTGCAGTATTTTTGCCGTCAGTTGTGCAAAGTTTTTAATATTGAAGTGCAAGTTCATGGTGAAATTCCGCATGATCCTGCGCTATGGGTTAGTAATCATATTTCATGGTTAGATGTTGCTGTGTTGGGTTCAAGTGCTCGGGTCTTTTTTCTTGCCAAGGCTGAAATTGAAAAATGGCCGTTATTGGGTAAATTAGCCAAAGGTGGCGGGACGCTATTTATTAAGCGTGGTTCAGGAGATTCGGTCAAAATTCGTGAACAAATCACGCAATTTTCAAAGCAGGATATTCCGGTGTTATTTTTCCCTGAAGCAACGACTTCAGATGGTACTAAAATTAAAAAAGTACATGGTCGTATTTTAGGGGCTGCAATTGAAGCCAAACGCCCAGTACAAATTTGTTTGATTTGTTATGTAAATCAACAGGGCGAGCTAGATATCGTTGCTCCGTTCATTAATGACATGACTTTTGTAGACCATGTGAAAGATGTGTTGGAAATGCCTAAAGTAACGGCACATTTAATGGCACTGCCTGCAATTTCGGTAGAAGGTCACAACATAGAATCTTTAACTGCCGTGGTGCAAGCGAACATGACCGAAGGTTTGGCAGAGTTACATGCCAAAGTGTTGAAACCACAAGCGGCTGCATCATAAAAGCGGTATGAGCTGAGCTGATTTAAAAATCAGCTCATGCATATAAACAAGTTAAGACTACATAAAGCCTTCAATTGGCAGCCATGAGGCGACTTTCATGGCCGCACGTTGATACCATTTCATACCTGGCTCTTTTTTCAGAATTTTGGTTTCACCTTGTGGTGTTTTCATTTGCCACTGAATATTCTGCTGTGCATCTAGAACCAGTTTGTAGGCATATTTAGCCAAATTAGCATCCATAGTTTGGTGTACGGCACGGGCCAAAGGTGGGCTGTTTAAAATCACACCAATTTCGGTATTTAAATAAGCCGAACGTGGATCAAAATTAAAAGAACCAATAAAGACCTGTTTTTCATCTAAAGCCATGAGCTTGGCATGCAAGCTGGAACGGCTCAGACCTTTCATGCTGACTTTGGCTTTTTTGGAAATTTCATCGGTATGCGTGTTGAGGTTTTCCACTTCAGGGCGAGCCAAGAATTCATAAAGTTGCACATTGTTGGCCAGTAAATCCTGCCGATATTTGGCATAAAACGCATGTACCACAGGTACATCATTGGCTTTAAAGGAGTTGGTCAAGACACGTACCTGAATACCATCATCGGCTAAGTCTTTAAGTTTTTGAGCACCAGACTGTTCAGGGACGAAGTAGGCCGAAATAATATCGACACTATCGCTGGGCTTTTCCAAGTGATTGAGTAACTGAAAATTGAGATGCTCTTCTTTAGAGGCACGATCTTTAATTTTGCTTGGAGCATCTTTCACGACTTCGGCACTGACCCAATCAAACTGGATGTTGTGCATCATCCATTCTTCAATGGCTTTGGAGCGTCTAACCAAGTCTAGATAATTTTGTACAGTGGCTTCTTGGTAGTGTTGTTCGAGTTGTTGCTTTAGACCTTCATAACGCAAGGTGTAATGGCGTGGATTGACCAGTTGCTTGACTGAATAGGCATAGTCATCGTTCCAGTATTCATCAAATGAATGGATGATTTCATCGGAAGCTGAGCCGACCAGCATGACATCCACATCGGAAAATTGATAATTTTCACTGACGTTATAGTACTGATTACTCATATTGCGACCACCAATCAGAGAAATTTGGTTATCGGCAATAAAGCTTTTGTTGTGCATGCGACGGTTAATACGTTTTAAATCCAGAATCATGTCCATCGCACGATAATGACGAAAGCGATACGGGTTATATAGTTTGATGTCGATGTTGCTGTGCTGATCGAGTGCGAGATAAATGCCTTCCATTTTCTTGGCATTGTTATCATCTACCAGTAAACGTACTTTTACCCCACGATCTGCTGCGCGAATAATGGCATGTAGCGCAAGTGCGCCAATTTTGTCGTTATCCCAAATATAATATTGTAGGTCTAAAGATTTTTCTGCTCTATTAATCAGGTAGATACGAGCTGCTAAAGCTTCTAGCGGGTCATAAAGAACATGATAACCCGTCAGTTGTGGATTTTTTTCGCGTAGTGGCAACACAATTTTGGCCAAACTGGTTTGGTCGGTTGCAGTTTCAAACGCCATCTGAATTGGATGTTCAATTTGTTTGGGCAAGGTGCTGCAGCCTGAACTGGTCAGAATAAGGGCACAACTCAGCCATAACACATAGCGGCGTTGGAGGTTGCATCGAATGGATGAGCTGCGGTCTGCCAAATTCAATTCCTTTTTTTGCAGATGGGGAGAAAATAAGTCAAAAATAGAGTTTGAGTATAATTGTCAGCTATGAAAAGATAAATATGACAATGGTGTGTAGACGACGAGCAAAGGCACTGTGTTGCTATCTAAATAACAGCAACATTGAGCAGCTGCAGTATGACGTAACAGAGAACAATTATGTGGAATAATGATTCGGTGGTGTTGTATTTCTATATTGGCATGGCAATTTTAGCGGTGTGGGCGGTTTCGCAAGCATGGCGCAGTCAGGCCAATACCGAAACCATTCATCCGTTCAAAGCTTTTGTGCATTTATTAGCATTTTATTTGTCTTATCTGTTGCCGCCATTGGTGTTCTTTAGTGTCTATGCAGGAATGCAAGGCTATTATTCTGTTCACGAAGCGATTTTTGTATTTGTGGTTAGTGCCGTATTAAGTTATGCACGTTTTATAGAACCGCATTTAATTCAGGTTAAAACCACCAAATATCAGATTCATGCAGACCGCCGTTTATTAAAGCCTGTCAAAATTGCCTTAATTGCAGATTTACATATTGGTTTGTTTTCTGGGCATGAACGTCAACTCAAGCAAATTGTGAAAAAAATCAATTTGCAAAACCCCGATATTGTGGTCGTGGCAGGAGATTGGACCTATGAACCTGAAAATAAACTGGCTCAGGAACTTGCTGTATTAAAAGAGATTTGTGCACCTGTGTATTCGGTCAATGGGAACCATGACGAACAGTACCCAGGTCCGCCTATTCAAGAACTTTTACAAACGGCTTTGGCACAAAATAATGTAATTGATATTGAAGGGAAGATTGTCGAGTTTGACGAGTTCCGTTTGTTGGGTATTGGCGATTTGTGGGCAGGTAAAACCGACATGCGTTATATGCCCGATTTACCTCAAGACAAGCCGTGGGTGTTGTTATCACATAACCCAGATACAGTAGATATGGTACCTAAATTACCAACTCGTCCGCTGATGTTGGCAGGACATACCCATGGTGGGCAAGTTGAGTTGCCATGGTTAACCGATTATGTGATGAAAAAAGTATCGATTTTAGGGCATAAAAAAGGTTTATATCGGCATGATCATGCTGATGTTTTTGTGACGGTGGGCACGGGCATGGTGGGTGTGCCGTTTCGTTTTGGCGTGCCGCCTACCATTGATATTATTGAATTGTTATGACATTAATTTAAATAAAAAACCAGCCTCGGCTGGTTTTTTAATGTGATTTTATTTACTTAGATTTGATTGTTCACATCATCATGCTTGGTTTCACGAATCAGTAAAAAAGCCATTAAAGATAAGATAGATGCCGCACTCAGGTAATAGCCGACTGCTGCTAAGCCATAGCTGGTGGCAAGTTTAGTAGCAATGAGTGGGGCAAAAGATGCACCAAAAATACCTGCCAAGTTAAAGGTCAAGGCAGAACCTGTGTAGCGAACAGAAGTTGGAAAAATCTCGGATAAGACCGTACCAATTGGCCCATAGGTCAGTCCCATAATGGCCAAGCCAATGCACAGGAAAATAAAGACCACCCATGTACTGCCCGAAGCAAGCATATCGGCAAAGAATAAACCAAAAATCGCTGAGATAATACACACTGCAATTGACGTAGTTTTACGCCCAAATTTTTCTGCCAATACCGCAGACAAAGGAATAAAAGCCGCAAAGCATAAGGTGGCTAACAGTTGAAGTTTTAAAAACTCTTCACGTGAATAGCCTAATTGTTTGGTGCCCCATTGTAAGGCAAATACCGTGGTTAGATAAAACACCACAAAGGTACAAATAGCAGCTACGGTACCTAAAACCAGCATTTTAGAATGCTTTTTAAAGACCTGAATAAATGGCACATTCACTTCTTTTTGTTTATTGAGCACTTTTTGAAAGGCTGGGGTTTCATGTAATTTTAAGCGAATCCATAAACCTACAATGACCAGTAAGGCACTGGAAATAAATGGAATACGCCAACCCCACGCCATAAAGTCTTGTTCAGACATTAAAGCACCTAAAGTTAAGAAAGAGCCTGTCGCCAGAATGAAGCCAATGGGTGCGCCTAATTGCGGGAACATACCATACCAAGCTCGCTTGCCTTCGGGTGCATTTTCAGTGGCTAATAGTACTGCCCCCGACCATTCTCCACCTAAGCCTAAGCCTTGTCCTAAACGGCATAGTGCCAAAAGTAAGGGTGCAACAATACCAATTTGTGTATAAGTTGGCAGTAAGCCAATACAGACGGTGGAAATGCCCATGGTCAGTAAGGCTGCAACCAAGGTGGCTTTGCGCCCAATCCGATCACCCAAATGTCCAAACAGGGCTGCACCAATAGGACGTGCAATAAAGGCAATTGCAAAGGTGGCCAGTGACTGAATGGTGGCAGTCATTGGGTCGGTACTGGTCGGAAAGAACAGATAGGGGAAGATGATCACTGCCGCAGTGGCATAGATATAAAAGTCAAAAAACTCGATGGTTGTACCGACCAAGCTTGCAGTCAGTACTCGAAATTTAGAATTTTGAGTCGGCTGTTCAGCGGCAGCAGTAGATGAAGATGCCATACAGGACCTTATGTAAGTGAATTTGAAAATATAATTCAGCACAGACAGAAGAGGTGCAGCTGTAATCGCAAATACTTCTTGCAGTTATACTTTTTTGAACAAGAAATAAGTCAAAAGATGTTATCTCAGGACTTAATCAAATACTGAGAAATCCACACATGATGGATGACTGTATCTTTAGGGCGATTAAATCACATACAGATAAATTGACAAAAAGTGCGCTCCTGCACCAATCAAGACAAATACATGCCAAATTGCGTGGGTATATCTTACGCGTTTTAAGGCATAAAACAATGCACCCACCGTGTAAGCAAGGCCACCAATCAGTAAAAAAGTTAGTGCTTGGCTGCTTAAATAGGCCTGCATATCATCCATGACCAAAACGGCCAACCAGCCCATGACCAAATAAGCAATTAAAGAAATTTTATGAAAACGGTTGATAAATACCAGTTTGAACAAGGTGCCAATTAGGGCAATGATCCACAGTGCAATTAATAAATATTGTGCTTTGGGCGTAGGAATGGCAATAGAGAGAAAAGGGGTGTAGGTGCCTGCAATTAAATAATAAATGGCAGTGTGATCAAGCTTTTTATAAAAATAGCGGCGGTCTGCGGCAGTTGCCATGTGATACAGCATAGAGGCAGAAAAGAGCAACACCATACTAATGGCATAGGCCCATAAACCTAGCCATTGTCCTGTACTAAGGTATGCGCCTTTGATCAGTAAAAAAATACCGCCAATTAAGGCCAAAGCTGCACCAACACCGTGGCTCAGATAGTTAATCCGTTCCTCTTGATGGTCATAATCAGGCACTAAAGGCGCATTCAATTTCATAGGTGTTCTTTTTTATTTATACAAGTGTATAGTAATTCAATTTTGCTTTTAGGGTAATAACATTTAAACTTGAATTGTAATTTTTTCAGGTTTTCACTATGTCGACTTTGGCTTCTCCCTCTGCGCAGGAACAACAATTCTTGGAGGCTTTTCAGCAAGCCATTGATACACAAAAACTTGATCGTGTAGTGCTTAGCCAGTACAAAGGCGAATTGGAACAATTAGAAAAAATTACCCTGCGTATTATTCAACTCAATCAAGAGCAGGTGTTGAGTTGTTTGTATCGTCATAAAACGCAGGATATCACCAAAAATTATCCTTTGGCGCAAGCCCAGTCACAATTGAGTCAGTTATTGGCAGATTGTAAACAGGCGAATTTATTTACGCTCGATCAAGAAATTCAGCTTAAAAAGAATAAAAAGAAAGCCATGCTCAGTATGAGTAAAGCGGTAACAGCTGCTGCAAAACCCAAAGAGCAACAAGGGCATGATCGTGAAAAGCAACGCTATGTTGAGCAAAGTAGTCCTTTTTTACAGCCTCTAGGTATTACCGATGCGCAGGCGCAGATCATTCCAAGCATGGCGCGCAAGTGGAAACAGATTAATAAATTTATTGAAATTTTTGCGGGTGCATTGGCGCATATTCATCTTTCTGAGCAAAGCGTGCGTGTGGTGGATTTTGGTTCAGGTAAGGGCTATTTGACCTTTGCACTGTATGATTATTTGCAAAAGCAGCAATTGAAACCTTGGGTTACAGGGGTGGAATTGAATCCGAAAATGGTCGAGTTTTGTCAGTCTGTAGCAAAGGCGGCAGATTTTCAGCAGCTGGACTTTTTTCAGGGCGATGTGCGTACCTATCAACCTGAACATTTGGATGTCATGATTGCATTACATGCTTGCGATGTGGCTACAGATTTTGCAATTCATACGGGTATTCGCCTGAATGCACAAATGATTATGTGTGCACCGTGTTGTCATAAAGAATTGCGTCCACAATTGCAAAGTCCGAGTGTGCTTAAACCAATGTTGCAGTTTGGCATTCATGCAGGACAGCAAGCAGAAATGTTGACCGATACCATTCGTGCATTATTGCTTAAAGCCTATGGCTATGACACCAAAGTGTTTGAGTTTGTCTCGTTGGAGCATACCAGTAAAAATAAAATGATTTTGGCGACCAAGCGGGCAGATGTTCATCAACCTGATCAAGCAGTTTTGGCTCAAATTCGCGAACTGAAAGCCATGTATGGTATTCAGAAACATTCTTTGGAATTGTTGTTGAATGATCAGTGGGATCAGCAGGGGATTGGCTGTAAATGCTAAGGTCGATGGGCTTGGAGTAAATAATGCAAAATTATGAAATTCAGTCGGATGATTGGGCGCGCCTAGCTGCAGATGCTAAACCCATTCGTGAGCAGGTGTTTATACAAGAGCAGCACATTTCCCCTGAAGATGAGTGGGATGCACAAGACGCAATTGCCTTGCATTTTGTTGTTTATATAGCAGGGCAAGCCGTTGCAACAGCACGCTTGCTGGAAAATCATAGTATTGGTCGTGTGGCTGTATTGAAGTCGCAGCGTGGTTTAGGTCTCGGACGTCTGTTGATGCAGCATATTATTCAACTGGCACGGCAGCAGTGCCGCCCAGAGGTTAAGTTGTCTGCACAGGTGCATGCAATTCCGTTTTATCAAAGTTTAGGTTTTTACGTTGAAGGTGAATCATATTTAGACTGTGGTATTCCGCATGTGGATATGCGTTTAGTGTTTGAAAGTTGAATACAATGAAGATTGTGACATGGAATTGTAATGGTGCTTTTAGAAATAAAATTGAGCCTATTCTTCAATTTAATGCCGATATTTATATTATTCAGGAATGTGAGCATACGGAACAGGCAAAGAAAATTTATCGACAATATTTTTCTAATTTTGTTTGGAAAGGAAATAATAAGAATAAAGGCATAGGTATTTTTACAAAAGATGCTTTAACACTAGAAGTATTAGATTGGCAAGACAACAAACTAGAACTATTTTTACCTATTCAAGTTAATCAATCCTTTACGCTCCTTGCTGTATGGGCAAAACATGCAAACTCTCCAACTTTTGCTTATATTGGTCAAATTTGGAAATATTTACAGTTACATCAACTAAAAATGCAAAATATTCCGCTCATTATTGGTGGAGATTTTAACAGCAACTCACAGTGGGATGTTTGGGATCGGTGGTGGAATCACTCTGATGTCATACGTATATTTAATGATTTAAAAATAAAGAGTCTTTACCATCACATTTCTAATGAGAAACAAGGACAGGAAAGTCAAGCAACATTCTTTTTACAGCGAAATTTAGCGAAGGCATATCATATTGATTATATGTTTGCTTCTGAGCAATTTTGGAAAATAGATCAAGCTAGTATGCAGGTGGGAGATCAGACACCTTGGCTAAGTTTGAGTGATCATTTACCACTATATTTTGATTTAGCACCCAAGTTTGAAAAATAGACCCCAAGAGTAGAGTCTATTTTCAAATGGTATTTAATTAGTGCCCATGTGCAGGTACTTGCTCATGGCTTTCTGGCATAGCGGCATGTTCAGTTTCAGTCATAGCATGTGCGTCTGCTGTAGGTGCAGCTTTTAATGCTTCTCGAGCTTCACGGTCAGCTTGTGCCTTTGCAATCGCTTCTTGTGACATGGCAGGTGCATTTTTAAACGCATGTTGTTGGGTATTTTGCTTTTGTTGCTGGCTTGGCATGTAATCTGGTTCATTGGTAACGGCCAACCAGAAAATAAACATGAATATTCCACCCAAAATACAGAAAATAAAGAGTGCTTTCCAACCCCAAGGCGATTTTTCAGGAGTAAGGTGTTCAGTCATGTGTATCTACCCAATTTGAATCTATATCTTAAAATTATGTAACTTTATAACATAAAATGCATAAAAAACGGATTAAATTCTGTGCGTGTTAGCTTTTTGGGGTGATTTTAATCAAATAAAAAGAGGGATGGTGTATCCCTCTTGAATTGTGAAGTATGGGACTAAATGGCTAAATGACTTTAGCACCTGCAGCAACACGCTCTTGCAAGAGTTGAGGTGGGCTAAAGCGCTCACCATATTCTGCTGATAATTGCTGCGCGCGTACTAAAGCCTGATCTAAACCATATTGATTAAGGAATTGCAAAGCACCACCCGTCCATGCAGGGAAGCCAATACCAAAAATTGAACCAACATTGGCATCAACCACAGATTCTAAAACACCTTCTTCTAAGCAGCGTAAGCTGTCTAGCGCTTGCACAAATAAGAACCGATCAATCATGTCTTGTTCAGATATTTCAGTGTTTTTATACCAGTGGCTTAAGCCTGCCCACAGTTGTTTTTTGCCTTGTTCTGGGTAGTCATAAAAACCTGCACCTGCGGCTTTGCCTTGACGTGAAAACTGATGAATCATGGTTTGAATGACATCATCTGCAGGAGAAGCGGCGCGATCTTTCCCCTGTGCTTGCAATGCTTTACGCGCTTCTTGTGCCACGTGTTCCGACAGTGTTAAAGATACTTCATCTTGAATGGCAAGTGGACCTACAGGCATACCTGCTTTTAAAGCTGCCATTTCAATTTTTGCAGGGTGCACGCCTTCGGCCAGTAAACGCAAACCTTCTTGTACAAAGGTGCCAAACACCCGACTGGTAAAAAAGCCGCGACTGTCATTCACCACAATTGGGGTTTTGCCAATTTGTTGCACAAAATCGAAAGCCTTAGCCAACGTGGCTGCATCTGTATTTTTTCCTTTAATAATTTCCACCAGCGGCATTTTATCGACAGGGCTAAAGAAATGCAGACCAATAAAACGGTTTTGATTTTGTGCTGCTTGCGCCAACTCACTAATGGGTAAGGTCGAGGTATTAGAGGCCATCACACCATCTTCAGGCAAAAATACTTCTGCTTCCTGTGTAACTTGTGCTTTAAGTGCAGTATTTTCAAATACAGCTTCAATGATTAAGTCACAGCCTTGTAAATCTGTTGCCTGTGCGGTTGGATGGATCTGGGCAAGAATTTGTGCAGCACGTTCTGCATGGATACAGCCTTGGGCAACTTGTTTATCGAGCAGTTTTTGGCTGTATGCTTTGCCTTTTTCAGCCTGTTCAATAGACACATCTTTGAGCACCACCGCAATGCCTTTAGTTGCGGTTGCGTAGGCAATTCCTGCGCCCATCATGCCTGCACCTAAAATCCCGACTTTTTGTACTGAATTGACAGGAATCTCTTTAGGGCGGCTCATCCCAGATTTAATTGCATTTAAGCCATGCCAGAACGTGCCAATCATATTTTTAGAAATTTGGCCTGTCGCAAGCTGAGTAAAATAGCGTGATTCGATTCGCAGCGCCGTATCAACATCGACCTGAGCACCTTCAACCGCTGCCGCCAGAATTGCTTCAGGCGCAGGGTAACAGCCTTTGGTTTTATCACGTAAGATGGCAGGGGCAATTGAAAGCATTTGTGCTACAGCAGGTGTTGCAGGTGTTCCGCCTGGAATTTTATAGCCTTTGGCATCAAACACTTGTTGTGATTGTGGGTGTGCCAAAATCCATGTACTGGCTTTGCTGAGCAGTTCTGTTTCATTGTTAGCAAGCTCGTGCACCAAACCCAAACTTTGTGCTTTTTCTACACTCAGTTGTTTGCCTTCCATTAAAAGTGGCAGGGCAGTTTGTAAGCCTAGTAAGCGCACCATCCGCACAATTCCGCCACCGCCTGGTAATAAGCCTAGCGTTACTTCAGGCAGACCAAATTTAGTTTTGGGGTTATGAATAGCAATACGATGATGACAGCACAATGCCAGTTCCCAACCACCGCCAAGTGCTGTGCCATTCAAGGCAGCCACCACAGGAATACCACGGGTTTCGATATAACGTAGCTGCGCTTTTAAGCTTTCAATCATCTCAAAAAAAGCTGTGGCCTGTTCAGGTTGAGTCTGAATCAGTTCATCTAAGTCACCGCCTGCAAAAAAGGTTTTTTTTGCAGAGGCCATGATAATGCCCGCTACTTGTTCATCAGCCTGTAATTGTTGTATGACCTGTTGCAGCGCATCTCGAAAGTCTGCATTCATAGTGTTGGCAGATTGATTTGGCGAGTCAAAAGTTAGAATGACAATATTATCGGCATTTTTTTGATAGTGAATGGCGCTCATTTTATACTCCTTATACTCGCTCAATAATGGTGGCAATTCCCATACCACCACCCACACATAAAGTGGCCATGCCGCGTTTTTTATCTTGTCGTTCTAACTCATCCAATAAAGTGCCTAAAATCATGGCACCTGTCGCACCTAAAGGGTGCCCCAAGGCAATTGCACCACCATTTACGTTCACTTTGGCAGGGTCAACTTTCAGTTCCGTGATAAAACGCATCACCACAGCGGCAAAGGCTTCATTCACTTCAAACAGGTCAATATCTTCAATGTTGAGTCCTGCTTTGGCCAAGGCTTTACGTGCCGCAGGTGCTGGTCCTGTCAGCATGATCGCAGGGTCTGTACCAACCAATGCTGTGGCTAAAACTTTAGCGCGAGGTTTTAAGTTTTGTTGTTGTACCGCTTGTTCAGATGCAATCAAGACCAGTGCTGCACCATCTACAATACCCGATGAATTGCCTGCATGATGCACATGATTGACTTGTCCAGCTTCAGGGTATTTTTGCAGGGCGATGGCATCAAACCCCATTTGCCCCATCATTGCGAAACTTGGTTTAAGCTGAGCCAAGCTTTCTGCTGTGGTCTGTGGTTTGATAAATTCATCTTGTGCCAAAATGACCACACCCGCCTGATCTTTAACAGGTACGATGGAGCGCTCAAAATAGCCTAAAGCTTGGGCTGCGGCTGCTTTTTGTTGAGATGCAGCTGCAAATTGATCGACCTCGGTGCGGCTATAATCATCGAGTGTGGCAATTAAGTCAGCCCCGATACCTTGTGGAATAAAGTCACAGGCCATATTGGTTTCAGGATCAAATGCCCAAGCACCGCCATCTGAACCCATTGTCACACGTGACATAGACTCCACACCGCCCGCAACAATTAAATCTTCCCAACCTGAACGAACTTTTTGTGCTGCTAAATTAACGGCTTCTAAGCCTGAAGCACAAAAGCGATTGATTTGTACCCCTGCAACATCATTGTCCCAACCTGCGGCAATTGCTGCAGTTTTGGCAATATCTGCACCTTGATCACCTATAGGTGTGACGCAGCCTAAAACAATATCATCGACTTGAGAGGTGTCTAAGTTATGTCTCTGCTGTAATTCATTCAATAAGGTGGTGAGTAGGCGAATAGGTTTTACTTCATGTAAAGCACCATCTTTTTTTCCTTTGCCGCGCGGGGTGCGAATGGCATCAATGATATAGGCCTCGCTCATAATCAATCCTTTGTCGATAGTTTTCTTAGTGATTGCTTTTGAGTGTAAACAGAAAATGCTGAAGTGCAATGATGAGAACGGTACAGGTCAGTGAAGTTTTTTGCCAATACTGCAGTATGGTTTGATTACTGTTGTGGATGAGGAGAGTGCTGTGTGGTACTTAAAAAAAGCCCTTGCAGTGTGCAAGGGCGATTAACTGGAATCACTGGTGAGAGTGAATTTTTAGTTGTGAATTAATGATAACCATGCAACTGACGATATAAACCAGGGGTTACACCAGTCCACTTTTTAAATGCACGGTGGAAAGTACTGGTTTCACTAAAGCCAACTTGTTGTGCGACATCTTCAAGGGTCAGTTCAGGATTGAGTAGCAAGTGAATTGCCGCATCACGACGCAAGGCATCTTTCACCCCTTGATAGCTTTTACCTTCTGCTGCCAAACGACGACGCAAGGTTTGTGGCGATAAGTACAGCATAGAGGCAACATCGTTCAGGGTTGGCATTTCTTCGCCAATCTGACTCTTTAACACATCGCGAATACGTGAAGTTAAAGAATTGGTGTTTTTAAATTTCACCAACAATTGTGCAGGTGCAGTTTTTAAGAACTCGTCTAAAGTTTCCTGCGTTTGACGAATTGGTAAATCCAAATAGTCGGCAGCAAAGGTAATTTCGGTACGTGGCATATCAAATTGCATTACAGGTGCAAAGAATAGCGCATCGTATTCATCTGCATGTGCAGGACGAGGATAGCCAAAATGCACACGCTCTAAAGGCAAACGACGCTCAATTAGCCAAGAGGCCAAGCCGTGCCAAATCATTAACATACTTTCAGTAATGAAGTGATCAGGGTCCATAGATTGTGGAATAGTCGGCACTAGACGTGCTTCGTGTTTGTCACGTTCTAAGGTCACAGACCAGTCATCACCAAACAGTTTGTAGAATTGAGAGGAGAGTTCTAAGGCATCGCCCAGTGTTTTGGCGTGAATCACCAATTGACACATAATTGCGAATGTCCCTAAACGACGTGGTTGGCTGTCAAAGCCAACGTGCTCGTCTTGAGTCACCATCCACAACATTTTTATAAAGCGCGTGTATTGTTCAGGTGAAATACGTGCTTTCGGTTGGCGCAGCAGTTCCGCCTCAATACCGACATGAGATAATAAGGTTTCGACATCCATACCGAGTCGTTTGACACCTGTGAGCGCAGCATTGACAAAATGGATACTAATGGTATCTCGGCTCATGTTAAATCCTTCAGTCTCTTTTGTATTCACGTAAGCTTGACCTAAATGACGCTAAAAAATTGAAATTGGCAATTTACAATACCAATTTTACTTATTTTACATAATAAATTGCCGAAATGATCAAGGTAAATGGCTGAAGATGACATTGTGTTACAGTTTTAGTGTTTATAAGATAAACGGAAAATCAGAAAAAATGGCGTAATCACAACAATGACACATGCACTGAACGGTTTAAAAGTTTTAGATTTTTCCACCTTGTTGCCTGGCCCATTTGCAAGTTTATATTTGGCAGATATGGGTGCAGAGGTGATTCATATTGAGTCTGCGACAAGGCCTGACTTAATTCGTATGTTTCCGCCCTATGCCAATGGACAGGCCACTTCACACAGTTATTTAAACCGCAACAAACAGTCCATTACTCTCGATTTAAAATCGCCAGACAGCATTCAATTGATTTTGGACAAAATTGGTGAGTTCGATATTGTATTGGAGCAATTTAGGCCTGGTGTGATGCAGCGTTTAGGGCTGGACTATGCCAGCTTGGCAAAAATTAATCCACGACTGATCTATTGTTCCATTACAGGTTATGGGCAAACGGGCGATTATAAACATCGGGCAGGGCATGACATTAATTATTTAGCCTTGGCGGGAATTGCAGGGCACAGCGGACGTCAAGCAGGCGGGCCGCCACCGCTAGGTATTCAGGTGGCCGATGTAGCAGGTGGTTCATTGCATGCTTTGGTTGGAATTTTGAGTGCGGTGATTGAGCGTCAGCGCAGTGGCTTAGGGCAATATATTGATATTTCGATGACCGATTGTGCTGCCACATTAAATAATATGGCAGCTTCTGCTGTTTTGGCGGCACAGCTGCCTCAATATGCTGAGCAATCTTACTTAAATGGAGGCAGTTATTATGACTATTATGAAACGGCCGATGGTCGTTATCTTTCGGTGGGCAGCTTAGAGCCACAATTTATGCAAGGCTTGGCACAAATTTTAGATTTGCCCATTTTGCTCGAAAAAGGCACATCTTTAGACCCGCAAGACCATATACAAGTGAAACAAGCCATTCAGGCCAAGATTAAAGCGCAAAATTTTGCCACGTGGCAGCATATCTTTGCACAACACGATGTTTGTGTAGAACCAGTTTTAACTTTAGATGAAGCTTTACATTCCCCCTTGGCACAGCAGCGTGGTTGGACTGTAAATGTTCCAATCCAAGGCAATGCCACACAAACCGAAACTCAGTTGGCTTGTCCTATTAAATTTTCACGTTCAAAAATGCGCTATGACTATATTGGGCAGGCTTTAGGTGTAGGACAATGGTGATCATGCTCAATAGCTAAAAATATGTAGGAAACTCAACTTAAACACGAAATAAAAACGAAGATAGATGCTTTAGCATAAAAAGTGCTAAAGCATGCATTATTTTGTGATAGCTATGTAAAAGGTCTGGAAATTTCGGCAAAGGCTTGCAGGCTGTGCCATTGCAATGTCTTATCAATAAAATCGCTAAGAAATATGTAAAAAACACATTTTGTTGATAGATTGAATCTCGCTATGCTGTCAGCCGTGATAATAGAAATGACTAGCTGTACGCCATGTATTTATATACTGATTTCGATCAGCAACTGATTAATGAACGTGTTGCACAGTTCCGTGACCAAACGGAACGTTATTTAGCAGGCAAATTGACTGAAGACGAATATCGTCCATTACGTCTGCAAAATGGTTTGTATGTACAACGCTATGCGCCAATGTTGCGTATTGCTGTGCCTTACGGTCTGATGAACTCTAAGCAGTTGCGTAAAGTGGCGCAACTGGCCAAAGACTATGACCGTGGTTATGCACACGTATCAACACGTCAAAATATTCAGTTTAACTGGCCTGCACTGGAAAATGTGCCAGATATGCTAGCTGAGCTTGCAACAGTACAAATGCATGCTATTCAAACCTCAGGCAACTGTATTCGTAACACCACTACAGACCAATATGCAGGCGTTGTGGCAGGTGAAATTGCAGATCCACGTCCGACTTGTGAATTAATTCGTCAGTGGTCTACCTTCCACCCTGAATTTGCATTCTTGCCACGTAAGTTCAAAATTGCTGTTTCAGCACTTGAAGAAGTGGATCGTGCAGCGACTGCGTTCCACGACATTGGCGTATATATTGTTAAAAATGCGGCAGGTGAAACGGGTTACCAAATTAAAGTGGGTGGCGGTTTAGGCCGTACGCCAATTATTGGTAGTGTGATTCGTGAATTCTTGCCACGTGAAGATTTGATTGCTTATTTAGAAGCAGTATTGCGTGTATATAACTTACACGGTCGCCGTGACAATAAATATAAAGCACGTATCAAGATTTTGGTAAAAGCGTTAACACCAGCCGTATTTGCAGAAAAAGTTGAAGCTGAATTTGCACATACAGTGAAAACTTTAAAAATTGATGCAGAAACTTTGCAGAAAATGGATGAAAACTTCACGCCATTTGCTTATCAAAACTATGCCGATGAAGATTTTAGCGAACTGTTTGCACAGTATCCAAAATTCAAGCAATGGTTCAACATCAATACCAATGCGCATAAAGTACAGGGTTACCGCATTGTCACGATTTCTTTAAAACGTGCGGGTATTGCACCAGGTGACATGAGCACCGAAGAAATGAATTTGATTGCAGACTTGGCCGATCAATATACCTTTGGTGAGTTGCGTACCACACATGAGCAAAACATTGCTTTGGTGGATGTACCACAAAAAGACTTATTTGCCTTGTGGCAAGTGTTAGATGCTAACAACTTAGCGCGTGCGCATATTGGCTTTATTACCGATATTATTTGCTGCCCAGGCGGTGATTTCTGCTCGCTTGCTAATGCAAAATCAATTCCAATTTCAGAAGCGATTTCACGCCGTTTTGATGATCTAGATACCATCTACAATCTTGGCAAATTGGATTTGAATATTTCAGGCTGTATGAATGCGTGTGGTCACCACCACGTGGGGAATATCGGAATTTTAGGTGTTGATAAAAAAGGCGCAGAATTCTACCAAATTACCTTAGGTGGTCATGCCGATCATGATGCTTCAATTGGTGATATTTTAGGGCCATCATTTGCTGCTGAAGTGATTCCAGATATTGTGGAAGAAATTTTAAATACCTATTTAGACTTGCGTACTGAGGGTGAAGATTTTATCGACACTTATCGTCGTGTCGGCATCCAGCCATTTAAGGAGCGTGCTTATGCTTAATACCGCACTGCCTGTGCTCGCAAAAGATGGCACGATTGCAGACAATACTTATCAAGTGATTGCTGAAGATGCTGCATTACCTCAAGGTGATGTAGTGTTAAGCGTTGAGCAACTTGATCAGTTGACACAAGTTTCAGGTAAAAAAGCGTTGTACCTCACCGTAGATGCTTCTCCAGAAAACCATGAATTTCCGCTTGCTGAACTAGATGCGATTTTTATTGAATTCGCTGGTTTTAATGATGGGCGTGGTTATTCATTTGCAGCGTTATTGCGCCGTCAGGGTTTTCAGGGCGAACTTCGTGCGGTAGGTGATGTATTTAAAGATGTACTGAACTACATGAAGCGTGCAGGTTTTGATACTTTCGTGATCAAAGAAGGTAAAGATGTCAGTGAGGCTGCTGCGGGCTTAGCCGACTTTACCCATCCTTATCAAGCATCGACTGCTGTACCAAAACCGAATTATCAGACAGGTGCTTAAGTTTAAACACTCAAGTATTAGACCTGAAAACAGTATTGATTCTGTTGCAAAAAAAGCCTGCATTGCAGGCTTTTTGTTTGTTTGAGATTTAGAGTACGGATTGTTTTTCCGTTATTCTTCATGCTTTAATTTGGTGCAAAGTACTGTAGTATAAACACGCTTCTGCACCTCGAAATTCTGCTGTGGTGTTGTGTGCTGCATGCAAAACGCATCAAGATGGTGATTTGAAATAGATCATCATCTGATTTGTTTTTTAATTTTTTCATGATGAAGTGATTTGTCTTTATGCAAAATTCTATCCGTATTGGTATTGCTGGTTATGGCAATTTAGGTCGTGGTGTTGAAACGGCTATCCAGAAAAACCCAGATTTACAATTGGTGGGTATTTTTACTCGTCGTGCACCTGAAGCGGTTTCGCCTTGTTTTGCTGAAACACAAGTGTTTCACGTAGATTCATTGTCAGATTTCCAAGACAAAATTGACGTGCTTATTTTATGTGGTGGTTCAAAAGACGATTTACCACAGCAAGGCCCTGTATTGGCTAGCCAGTTCAATATTGTCGATAGTTTCGATACCCATGCGCGTATTCCTGAATATTATGCTGCTGTAGATGCACCAGCTACAGCTAATCAGAAAACTGCCATGATTTCTATTGGTTGGGATCCAGGCATGTTCTCAATCAACCGCTTATTTGGTGAAGCATTGTTGCCCGATGGCGAAACGTATACCTTTTGGGGTAAGGGCTTAAGTCAGGGGCACTCAGACGCAATTCGTCGTGTGGATGGCGTTAAAGCGGGTGTGCAATACACCATTCCTTCAACTGAAGCGATGGAAAAAGTACGCAGTGGTTCGCGTCCTGAATTAAGCACCAAAGACAAACATACCCGTGAGTGTTATGTGGTACTTGAAGATGGTGCAGATGCAGCAGCTGTGGAACAAGCAATTGTGACCATGCCTGATTACTTTGC
>LSQX01351846.1_pt1 | contig 22008 bp, 15 predicted proteins | sample 654561 | NCBI WGS metagenome assembly LSQX01 (sample SAMN04489861, study PRJNA283612) | anaerobic digester metagenome | isolation source: 4 biogas reactors fed with cattle manure at either 37C or 55C with and... | place: Denmark: Kongens Lyngby | collected 2014
GCATGACGGCCGTATTTTCTTGAGACATACACTTCTTTATACGATCCGCGGAATGTCACGAGTCCGACTCGCGTCAGGCCTTTCTGGATCGAAAAGATGTGTGCGACGTTCGCGATCGACGAACGGGAGATGCGGACAAACGATCCGGGAAGCATCGACTCGAGCTCATAAAGCCTCTGCTTCGTCTCGTAAGAATCCGTCGCCGTATGCGCGATCACCTTTTCACCCTCCGTCTCGAAAAAAAGGATCTCGGAAAAGCTCAGATAGTACTGTTCCTCACCTTTATAAAACTCGGGCGTCGGGATCGCGTTCAGCGGACCTCCGATTCGTTGAGAAGGGCGGTTCGGACTCGCGTTACGATCCGGTTCCGATGGTGCTCGCCGGATGAGCGATTCAATATCGGAGCAGATCGATCGGATCTCCGGAGTATCCTTACGGCAACGGACAATAATCTCGTCCGATTCGTTTTCGGGTATTTCCTCGATCCGAACACGCATTCGAAGCCCTCCTTTCGCTTACGGTTTTATTATAAATTCGGATAATCGGGTGTAAACCGTTCTCCGGCTGAGTGGGCGAAAAACGACGGTGAGTGGTCAGGAAAAGAGTCCCAGAAGGTATCCGTAGCCTTCGTCCTCGAATTTCTCGAGAGGAATAAAGCGCAAAGCCGCGCTGTTGATGCAATATCTCAGGCCGCCCTTCTCGCGCGGACCGTCGTTAAAAACATGCCCGAGATGCGCGTCGCCGACCCGGCTCCGGGTCTCGATCCGTCGCATGAAAAGCGACTCGTCTTCTTTCTCGGCAATGACATTCGGATCGATCGGCTTGCTGAAACTCGGCCAGCCGCACCCCGATTCAAACTTATCCCGCGAAGAGAAAAGCGGTTCACCGGTCGTGATGTCCACATAAATTCCTTCCTCGAAATGACTGCTGTACTGACCGGTATACGGCCTCTCCGTAGCATTTTGCATCGTCACCCTCCACGCTTCACCCGACAATTCCGCCCGGAGTTCAGACAACGGCGGGCGGGCGTATCGTGACGGGTCAACGATTGCCCTCGCCGCGCGATCCATTTTCGCGGAACCGATATGGCAATATCCGTTCGGATGTTTATCCAGATACTTTTGATGGTACTCCTCCGCCGGGTAATACGAGTGAAGCGGCCCGACCTCGATCGCGCTCTTCCTCTTGATTTTTTCTTCCAGGAATTCGATCTCCGTCCGGATCACAGGCAAATCTTCCTCGTTTCGATAATAGATCCCGGAGCGGTATTGCTTCCCGACATCGTTTCCCTGACGATTCAGGGAGGTCGGGTCGATCGCGTCGAAAAACATCCGGATCAGAAAGCCGAGCGTCGCCTTGTCCGGATCATACACCACGCGGACGGTCTCGGTGTGACCCGTGCTTCCCGTGCAAACCTGCTCGTATGTCGGATTCTCCACACTTCCGTTTGCATACCCCGACTCGGTTTCCGAGACACCGGGAAGCAATGACATATATTTCTCAAGACCCCAGAAGCAACCGCCGGCCAAGTATATTTCTTTCATATTCCGACCCTCCCTTTCCTCCCCATTGTACCATCCGGCAAGGGTTCCCGACGAAGGGACAGCGGTCGGGAGAAGAAAATTGTTATTTTGTTTTTGTACCGATATAATGGCTTCTATATGAAACCGATACAAAATTATCTGTTCTGTATTTTTTCGAATCTGGTACCGATCTATCCCGTGTACCTCTTGCTTTTCGAGCATAAGGGTCTGTCCCTTTCCGAGATTTCTCTTCTGCTGATGATCTGGTCCGTGCCTGTCGTCTTTCTTGAACTGCCTTCCGGCGTTCTGGCGGATCGTTGGAGCCGCAAGAACCTCTTGCTGATTTCCGTGTTTCTTCAGGCGGCGTGCTTTGCGGTCTGGCTTTTCGCGGACGGTTTTTCACTCTTTGCGGCCGGATTTGTGCTATGGGGTGTCGCCGAGGCTATGGGCTCCGGAGCGCGCGAGGCACTGCTTTTCGATTCACTGAAAAAGGCCGGTCAGAAAGACCGGTTTGATCGCATTTACGGCCGGGGCGAGATGTTCGGGCGAATTTCTCTGGCCGCGGCGATGTTGTTGGGCGGAATTCTTACACATTTCGGAGGATTTTCAACGGCACTGATCGTTTCCGTTTTGTCACTTCTTCTGAGCTCCGCGATTGTTTTGGGTTTCACGGAGGTCAACCTCTATCTGGAGGCACGCTCGGACAAAGATCCGGAATCCGAGACGGTAAATCCGCAAACACTCCGGGGAGCGGCGGTGTTTCTTCTCGGCACACCGATCATACTCCTGCCGGTACTCCTCTCGGTATTGGCCGTCGGGATGTACGGCACATTGGATGAATACGATCCGGCGGTCGCGTCCCGATACGTACCCGGTGTCTTTTTCGTTGCTCTATGGGGGATGGGGCGCTTCATCTTCGAAGGGATCGGTGCGGAATTAATTCCGAAGTTCCGACTCCTTTGGCGGAAGAAACGTGAGATCGGCGGCGTGCGTCTGATCGTAACCCTGAGCCTGCTCGGCGCCCTTTTCTTATTGTGCTTCGCTCTTTTCGATAGGGCCCTGCTGATCCCTCTGTACGGGCTGTATTTTGCGTCCAGCGCGGGTATTCAGGTCTTGATCGAAGACCATATTCAACAGAGGATCGAGTCGCAAGGTCGCTCGACCGTTCATTCGATCGTATCGCTCGCGGCAAACCTATATGGTATTATGGTCACGCTTGCTTTTTCCGGGCTTTTCGCGTTTCTCGGGATCATGCAGGTATTGATCGTTGTTTCAATATATCTGTTGGCCGTGACGGGTGTCGTCGGCTTTTTGATTGTTCGAAAGGAAAAGACATATGCCAAGACATGACCCACCTGCACCGAATCTCCGGAGAGCGAATCTTTTCGGCAGAAGGATGTTGGTTCGGGCAGTGATCACACTGATTGCGGGAATCATTCTGTCCGGCTGCTCCGTCTCCGCGGAAGAACTGGTCGATGTCTTGAACCAATGGGCGGAAGCGCAATCCTCATTCGCCGCCGACCCGACTTCGGGGGAGGAGACGGTATCCTCGAACGAAGGACTGTCCTCCGATGCCCCGGTCACAAAACCGTTTACCGTAACCCGGGTGGTGGACGGTGATACGATCTGGGTGGAAGACGATCATGGTGAAAAATTTAAAGTTCGCATTATCGGCGTCGATGCCCCGGAGACCGAGAAAGAGGATCAGGACGGCGAGCCGTTTGCCGAAGAGGCCTATGCGTTTGCGCAACAGACCCTCTCGAACCGTATCGTTTATCTGGAGAGAGACGTTTCGGATGTCGATCAATATGATCGACTTCTTCGTTATGTATGGTTGGACAAGCCGGCGAACGGCGACAAGGAGACTTTTGAGCGTCTCAATTTCAGCGCGTTGTTGATTCGCGGCGGTTATGCCCGCGCTGTCGCGTACGGTGAAGACACGCGTTACGAGAGCGAGCTGAGGGCACTTGAACGACTCGCTCGCACGGACAATTTGGGAATGTGGGCGTATTCCTGACGCAACCCCGGCCGCCTCTGTTTTGTTTGGTTTTGAATCTTCGTCCGCCCTTTTTTCGCGAATGCGGATGATGTTTTGTTTGATAAAATCATTCGGCCGGCTGTTATTGGCTTTATTTCATTCATAAACGTGCTATATAATATTAATGAAGAATCGGTTTGCTATTTTGCGCGGGGTATTTTTTATGTCCGAGAAACACAAAGGAGAACCTTTAAGTAAACGGATCAGCGCCTTTTTTCGTCCTTTCTTTGTAAGAGCGGAGTACCGAAGCGATTTCATTGCTGTCGTTCCGGCGCTCAAGATAACCTTGATTTATCTCCTGATCAGCGTGATCTGGATCATTGTTTCCGACAAGGTGATCGAAACGCTTCTACCCAACCATCACCAATTGGTTTTTGTCTCCATTATTAAAGGATTAGTATTCGTTACGGCGACCTCTCTTTTTATTTTCTGGCGTTCTTCCCACGAGTTGATGCATGCGTCCGGTCTTAAATCCGGCAAGGAGGAACTTCATGCCGAGCTGGATCAGACGAATACGATCTTTTCCGCTGTGCTGGAAAGTTCTCCGGATATCATGGTTTTTTCCCTGGATCGCGATTACCGATACACATCATTTAACAGCCGGCACAAATACTCTGTCCTTCGTATTTTCGGGAAAGAGATCAGTATCGGAGCCGATATCCTTCAGTGCGTGAAAAAACCGGAGCACGCAGAACTTCTTCGCTCAGAGTTTGACCGGGCCTTTTCGGGAGAGTACTTTTCCGTCACCGAGGAGTTCGGCGAGACGGAGGAAGCCCGCGCGTACTGGCAGAAATTTTTATCTCCGATCATGGATAAGAACCGGAACGTCATCGGACTGACCTGCTTTATTCTGAACATCACGCCGCTTAAGAAAGCGCAGGAAAGCAACCTTTACATCAGTTATCACGATCTTCTGACCGGTCTATATAACCGACGGTATTCCGAGGAAATCATCAAACGTACGGACCGGGTCGAGAATCTTCCGATATCCGTCGTTCTCGGAGACGTGAACGGTTTGAAACTCGTCAACGATGCCTTCGGACATCACACCGGAGACGCGATTCTTAAAAAGGGTGCGGATGTTATCTCCGTCTCCAGCGAAGGACGAGGAATCGTCTCCCGTTGGGGCAGTGACGAATTCATGCTTATTCTGCCCAATACGTCCGAGAAGGAAGCGGACACGTTGGTTTCGCGGATCAAGCTGGCCTTGGCGCAAACGCAGGTCAACACGATTCCGGTCGATATATCTTTTGGAGTGGCAACCAAAACGATCGCGGAAGAGTCGATTCTGTCAGCAATCAAATCCGCCGAGGATCACATGAATAAGAGCAAAATCGCCGAGAGCAAAAGCATGCGCAACACGATCATTAAGGCGATCATGCATACCCTTCACGAGAAGAACCCCCGTGAGGAAGCCCACTCGAAGAGAGTCGGCGAGCTCTGTAAAAAGATCGCCAGAGAGCTGAACCTGTCCGAGACCGAAGTAAACCTTCTGAACCTTGCCGGTTTTGTACATGATATCGGGAAAATCGCAATTGACGACAGGCTCTTAAGCAGTACAACGGATCTGAGCGCCGAGGATATGGACATAATTCACACGCACCCGGAGATCGGTTGTCGGATCCTTCGCTCCTCTTATGATATCGCGGAGCTGGCCGAAGCGGTGTTGTGTCACCATGAGCGTTGGGACGGTTCCGGCTATCCCAAGGGGCTCAAAGGCGAAGAAATCCCACGCTTTGCCTCGGTGATCGCGGTAGCGGACAGTTTTGACGCGATGACCGGGAAACGATCATACCGGAAAATTTTGACAACCGAACAGGCCGCGGAAGAAATCCGATCCGGCTCGGGCTCCCTTTACGATCCTGCTGTTGTAGACGCATTTTTGAAAGTGGTTCTGAATTACGACTGGGATATAGAACCATGGGACATCTAGGGAAAGGCAGAATGAGAAATTGCAAGAAAAAAAGTATGATGAGAAATTGAACCGAATCCTCACCTTTTGTAAGGCCGGATATTTGTTGGTGTCTCTTTTGTTTGTCGTTCGCGGCTTAATCGAGGATCACACCGCAACATGGAGCGAGCGAAGCGTCCTGATTATATCCGTTTCCTCCGTACTCGCGGCAGTGCTCATCTGTTATTTTCACACATGGATCCTCCTGAAGTACCGGCCGCGAGAGACGGACGAAGGCATACGAAGGCTTTTGGTTTTCGAATCTTTCGTGCTTCTTGCGGCATCCGCCGCGCTGATTTGGTTCACCGACAAAAACAACAGTTATTTTCTTATCGCCGCGCTCCTGTTTCTGGTACCGGTCACGATTCAAATCGGTCTGCGACAGGCTTATCTGATCATTTCGCTCCTTTCGATCTACATTTTGGTCCTGGATATCGTCTACTCTTTCTCCACCATCACCCTTTTTCTCGAAAAGCACCTGATCTCCATTGCGGTACTCTTCCTGACGACTTGGATTCTGGATCGGTTCGTGATGACGGACCGGGATCGAATTCTGGCGCTCGAGGAAAAGGCAAACCAAGACGGTCTCACCGGGCTGTTCAATCATCGATATTTTCACAGCACTCTGAATTACGAGATCAAGGCCTGCCACCGCCTCCGGCAACCGCTTACGCTTCTTTTTCTCGATATCGACGCGTTCAAGGAATTCAACGACACCTTCGGCCATTTAAACGGCGACAGGCTTCTGAGCACCGTCGCACGACTAATGACCGAGCATAAGCCCGAAGGCGCCATTCTCGCCCGTTACGGAGGAGACGAATTTGCCGTCATCATGCCGAATCTGACAAAAGACGATGCGGTCAGTTATGGCGAGAAAATAAGAAGTTCATTCCAGAATCTGGATCTTCGGGCCGATATGTTGATATCGGATAAAGAGGATCGCGAAAAGCTTCCGTCCGTCGATCCCATGACTCTCTCGGTTGGTATCGCGCAATGGAACTCTCATACGGACAATGCGCTTGCCCTGATCAAAAATGCCGACGACGCCCTATACCGGGCCAAACTTTTCCGCAAGAACCGAGTCGAGGTATATGACTCGATTCTCGACACGATCGAACTGGACATGGAGAAGGATGATTACGACCTTCTTAACTCTCTGCAGGCCCTGATCAACATCATCAACGCGCGCGATCGCTACACTTCCGGACACGTCGAGCGCGTCGTCATGTACTCAAAAGCCCTTGCTCAACAACTCTGTCTGGCGGAAGACGAACGAAGATCTCTGTCGCTCGCCGCTTACATGCATGATATCGGGAAGGTGAATCTGACGGAGAAAGTACTTAACAAATCAACCCCTCTGAACGAAAAGGAATGGAGCGATATCCGCGACCACTCCGTCGTCGGAGCCCATATATTGAGAGAAGTCGCGATTCTTGCCGAAATCGCTCCGCTCGTCCTTCATCATCACGAACGATACGACGGAACCGGTTACCCCAACAAACTGAAGGGCAAAGAAATCCCGTTCCTGTCCCGCGTACTGACCGTCGTGGACAGTTTTGACGCGATGACCTTTGATCGGCCGTATAAGGCAGGAATGTCCTGGGCGCAGGCAATCGTAGAACTTCGCGCCAACAAGGGTACGCAATTCGATCCGGACATCGTCGAGGCGTTTATCAGTGTGATCGAAGAATCGCTGAGAAATGACCCGGAACGAAAGTCACTTAAGAAATAAGTATCCCGATTCGGTAAGCGATAAACGCCATCACCCAAGCAAACCCGGTCTGATACAACACTGCCGCGAAGGCCAGAAGCCTGCTGTTCAATTCGCGCCGAATCGTGGCGACCGCCGCAACGCAAGGGGTATAAAGCAGAGTGAAAACCAAAAAGGCATAAGCGGAAGCCGGGCTGAAAATTGCACGGAGTGCCCTCGGAAGTTCGGAAGAACCGGAACCGGTCAAGACCGCAAAAGTGCTCACCACCGCCTCCTTGGCCATGAATCCGGTCAGCAATGCTGTGACCGCCTTCCAGTCGCCAAAACCTAAAGGTGCGAATACCGGTATCAGTATTTTGGAAATACCGGCCAACAAACTTTGCGAATCATCGGATACAAGGTTAAAGGTCAGGTCAAAGGATCTCAAGAGCCAAATGACCAGTGACGCGATAAAAATCAACGTGAACGCCCGAACCAGGAAATCCTTGGTCTTGTCCCACAAGAGCATCGCGACCGATTTGATCCCCGGTAATCGGTAGTTTGGCAGTTCCATAACGAAGGGAACCGGTTTACCTCGAAAAACGACATGCTTCATCATAAGGCCGGTCAGCACCGCCAGCACCATACCCAAGACATATAATGAGATCATGACCACGGCGGCGTGATCCGGGAAAAAGGCAAGAGTAAACATCCCGTAGATCGGGAGTTTAGCGGTACAACTCATGAACGGAACCAAAAATATGGTCATCTTACGGTCCCGCTCACTCTGAAGCGTACGAGTGGACATAATTGCGGGTACCGAGCATCCGAAACCGATCAGCATCGGAACGAAGCTTCTGCCGGAAAGCCCGATTTTACGAAGGAGCTTATCCATGACAAAGGCGACCCTTGCCATGTAGCCGCTGTCTTCCAACAACGAAAGAAAGAAGAACAGAAGCATAATGGTCGGAATGAATGTTAATACGCTTCCGACACCGGCGAAAACTCCGTCTACTACAAGAGATACGACAGTCGGATTGACCGATGCCGAGGCCATCGCCTCCTCCGTTAATCCGCTCAGCGCGTCGATTCCGCTTCCGAGTAAATCGCTCAGGAAGCTTCCGATCACACCGAAAGTGATCCAGAAAATAAACCCCATGATGGACAAAAATATCGGGATCGCCAAGTATTTATGGGTTAACAGTTTATCGATGCGCAGAGTTCTTTCGCGTCCCTTGTCCACCTTGGGTCGAACGACACTTCCGCACACCACCTTCTCGATATAGGAATATCGCATGTCCGCGATCGCCGACTTCCGATCGGTCCCGATCTCGTCTTCCATTTCCTTAACGGCGTGCTCGATCATGTCGATCTCGTTGTTGTTCAGATCCAACTCACCGCGAAGCGAAATGTCCCCCTCGGCGAGCTTAGTCGCAAGAAACTTGGATGGGATGCCGATTTTTTCCGCATGGTCTTCGATCAAGTGCGCGATGGAGTGAATCGTACGGTGAACCTCGCCGGAGCAATAATCGGTCTGTCGGGGGAAAACACGATCCCGGAAGGTCCGGTGTGCAACCTCGATCAACTCCGCTACGCCTTCATTCCGGCTTGCGGATATCGGGACGACCGGAACGCCCAGGCAACAACTGAGCTCTTCGATCCGGATCGTTCCGCCGCTCTCCCGAACCTCGTCCATCATATTGAGCGCGATCACCATCGGGACATGCAATTCGATCAATTGCATGCTCAAATAGAGATTGCGCTCGATATTGCTGGCATCGACGATATTGATGATGCCGTCGGGTTTGTTTTTGACAATAAAATCACGAGCCACCTTCTCCTCGCTGGAATAAGGAGCAAGTGAATAAATGCCGGGCAAATCGACGACATTCATGTCCTTTTTATAGCGGACTGTCCCTTCTTTGCGCTCCACCGTAACACCCGGAAAATTTCCGACATGCTGATTCGAACCGGTCAGTTGATTGAAAAGCGTCGTTTTCCCGGAGTTCTGGTTCCCGACCAGCGCGATATTCATACCTCGAATTCCTCCGGTCTGCTGTTTCTTCCGAATCCTCGAAAAGCCCTTCTGTTTCTTCTCTGAAGCCTTTTGCATGTCGGAGGGTTTCCGTCGCGAATGATCTCAATATTATCGGCGTCTTCTTTACGAAGAGTCAGTTCATAACACCGAAGAGAGATCTCGATCGGATCGCCCATCGGTGCGGTTTTACGAATCATGACCCGGGTTCTGGGTGTAAGTCCCATGTCGAGCAGTCGATCTCGCAGCGCGCCTTGTCCGTGAACCGCTACGATCACCCCGGAACCGCCGACTTCCAAATCCTTTAATGTCATCTGAATCACGTCCAATCCTTTATAAAATCGCGTCGTTGATCATGTAAATGTTAGACGCGTCTAACCTCTGTATTAATCTTATCTTCTTCTGCTCTCAAATGCAAGTTGCAAAGCAAAATAACTTGCACAAAAAGAGCCTCCGTTTCCCTCTGCCGCTTATGGAACCGACACGAAATGCGGCAATACGGGATATCGCACACTCAATACGACGATTTTGTCTTCCGCCGGAATCGTGTATACATGATTCCCTTTACGAGGGAATGGCGGAAAGGTAGAATGAAACTAATATTATAACGAATCGGGGTGGCGTTCATGAAGTCATGGTGGCGTGACCGGGTTGCGTATCAGATTTATCCCAGAAGCTTTCAGGACACAGACGGGAACGGGATCGGCGATCTTCGCGGAATCATCAAACGTCTCCCTTATCTGAAGGAACTCGGTATCGGTATCCTCTGGCTTTCTCCGGTCTACCGCTCGCCGAACGACGATAACGGGTACGATATCAGCGACTACCGGAGCATCCATCCCGATTTCGGTACCATGTCCGAGATGGATAAGCTCCTGCAACTCGCGGAGAAGCTTGATATCAAGGTGATCATGGATCTTGTGATCAACCACACCTCCGACGAGCATGAGTGGTTTAAAGAAAGCCGAAACCCCGACAGCCCTTATCGCGATTACTATATCTGGCGGCCGGGCAAGAACGGAAAGAAGCCCAACAACTGGACGAGCTTTTTCGCCGAAGACTGTTGGGAGTTCGACGAGCGAAGCGGCGAATATTTCCTGCATCTCTTTTCAAAGAAACAGCCGGATCTCAATTACCGAAACCCCAAAGTCATTGAGGAAGTAAAGGACATCATGCGTTTCTGGCTCGAAAAGGGCGTCGCCGGCTTCCGCTGTGACGTGATCAACGTCATCTGGAAGGAATCCCTGGCGAACGGCCGCAAGCGCTTCATCCTGACCGGACGCGAACATTACCTGACCAACGACGGAACACACGAGATCCTTCGGGAGCTCCGGCGCGACGTTTTGTCGCAGTTTGATTGTTTTGCCGTCGGCGAGACCGTCATGGTCACCCCCAAGTCTGCCTTTGACCTTTCCGACCCATCACGGGGAGAACTCGATATGCTCTTTTCGTTCGAGCATATGGATACCGATTCGATCATCGTAAAGTGGTTCAAGAAGCGTTTTAAGCCGCAAAAATTCTGCGAGGTGATCGCCAAGTGGCAGACCGCGCTCGAATGGAACGCCAATTACTTCGAGAACCACGATCAGCCCCGAAGCGTCTCGCGATTCGGCGACGATCAGAACTTTCATGACGAATCCGCCAGGATGCTGTGTGTGCTTCTCCTCAGCTTGCGCGGCACGCCGTTTATCTACCAGGGGCAGGAGATCGGGATGACCGACTTCGACTTCACTTCGATGGATCAAATCCGCGATGTCGAGTCGCTGAACGTGTATCGATTGGCAACGCGACTCCATATTCCGAAATCGTATCGTTGGAAAATGATCCTCCGGAGCGGGCGCGACAACGCGCGAACGCCGATGCAATGGAGCGCGGGGAAGAATGCCGGCTTTTCGACCGGTACGCCGTGGCTCGGCATCAACGGGAACCATACGAAGATCAATGTTGAGGCGCAGGACAAGGATCCGAATTCCGTCCTTGCTTTTTATCGCAAGATGATCCGGCTTCGGAACCACAACAAGCTTCTCCGTTCCGGTGCGTTTCGAAGCGTCGAGATCTCAAGAAAGCTGTTCGTTTTCGAGCGGATTCACGACAAAGAGAAAATCACGGTCGTCATCAATTTTTCCGGAAATCCGGGCCGGTATAATGCGTCCGGCAAACTCCTGCTCTCCACGTACGAACGAATCGACTACGACGGATCGCTGGCTCCTTACGAAGCGGTCTTGCTGAGCGGGAGGAACGAAGGATGATTCGATACGATAACGGCATCTTCTTTCTGAACACGAATAAAACGAGCTATATTTTCCGCATCACCGACCGCGGACATCCGGAGCATATATACTACGGCTCGCGTTTGGATGATCCGGATGTCGCATCTTTGGAACTCAAGCGCACCGCCGCCGTCGGCGGCACGGTCGTCTATGACGAGTCGGATCCGATGTACTGCCTCGATATCCTGCCGCTCGAATGGTCCGGGATCGGCAAAGGCGATTTTCGACAAAGCCCCTGTGAGTTGAAAATGCCGGATGGGACCTTTGTCACGGATTTTGTGTATCAGTCCCATGAGATCATTGACGGTCCGATTCCGATGTCAGGGTTGCCCGGCGCTTACGCGGATCCGGCCGAGACGAAGACGCTGTCCGTCGTTCTGACGGATCGGCTTTTCGATCTTGACCTCCGCCTGTTCTACACTGTTTTTCCCGCAGTCGACGTGATCACGCGTCGCGCGGAACTCCGGAACCGGTGCGACCGACCGGTGATAATCCGGAAAATGATGAGTCTGATGATCGACCTTCCCCCCACCTGCACCGAACGCACCACACTCCACGGCGGCTGGATCAAAGAAGCGCACAAGCAAACAGAGCCGATCGGAAACGGCATCTACGTACTCGAAAATACGACCGGTGCCTCGGGGAACCGGACCAATACCGGTTTTCTGATTTCGGATCCGCGCGCGTCCGAATCGTTCGGCGGTGTTTACGGATTCAATCTGATATACAGCGGCAACCACTACTCGGCGATCGAGCGATCGCACGCGGGCACGGTGCGCGTCATGACCGGTATCAGCCCGCATTGCTTCGAGTGGCCCCTGGGTGAAGAGGATGTTTTCGAGACGCCGGAAGCGGTGATGACATATAGCGACGGCGGTTTCAACGGAACGAGCGGAAATTTCCACGATTTTATCAACCGGCATATCGTCCGGGGCGATTGGAAGGATCGGGAGCGGCCGGTGCTCTATAACACCTGGGAGTCGTTTTTTTTCGATGTAAATGAGCGTAAACTGCTCGGAGCCGCACGGCGCGCCGCGAAGCTTGGGGCGGAGCTCTTCGTCCTCGACGACGGCTGGTTTGCCGGCCGCAAAGACGATACCGCGGGCCTGGGCGACTACGAGCCGGATCCTCGTAAATTTCCCCACGGACTCGCCCGTTTTGCGGAGCGGATCGAGAGGATCGGTATGAAGTTCGGCATATGGGTTGAACCGGAAATGGTCAATCCGCGAAGCCGGCTTTTCCGGGAGCACCCGGATTACGCGATCCGTATTCCCGGTCGCCCGGAATCCTACGGGCGTAACCAGCTGGTTCTGGATCTGACCCGATCCGAGGTTCGCGATTATATCGTCGACCGTCTGGCCGAGCTTCTCGACGGTGCCGCAATCACCTACGTGAAATGGGATATGAACCGCCATATCACGGATATGTACTCCTCTGTTCTTCCGGATATGGGCATGTTCTTTCATTCATATATACTCGGCCTCTATGACGTTCTCGCACGCGTTTTCGGACCGCGACCGCACATTCTTCTGGAATCGTGCAGCAGCGGGGGGAATCGTTTCGATATGGGGATGCTCTGCTTTTCGCCGCAGATCTGGGCATCGGACAACACCGATCCGATCGAGCGACTCGCGATTCAGTCCGGGCTCTCTTACCTCTATCCGCTTTCGACGATCGGTGCGCATATCTCCTGTTCTCCGCATCAGCAGACGCTTCGGGACACACCGATCGCCACGCGCTTTAATGTCTCCGCTTTCGGTGTTCTCGGCTGTGAGCTCGACCCGTCGCATTTGACTGTTCCGGAGCGCAGAGAGATCCGGTGCATGATCGATTTTTATAAGGAAAACCGGCGGCTGTTCCAATTCGGACGCTTCCTGCGTCATGACATGAGTAAGGATAACAAAGTCTGCTGGCAGGTCGCGGATCCCGAGGGTGAATCTTCGATCGCCGGACTTTTCAACCTTCTCGGTCATGCGGCCGACACACCGGATATTTTACCGCTCGGAGGTCTTGTTCCCGACCGGGACTACAAGATTCGTACAATCCCGAGAGCGATTCGGGCAAAGCGTTTCGGCGGTCTGATCAACCACATCCTTCCGATTCGCGTCGACCCCAACGGTTTCTTGTTTCGCCTGATCGACCGTTTTCACAAGATGTCGGACTGTGTCGAGTCCTATTCCGGCAAAGGACATCAGCTGATGAGCGGGATCGCTCTCTCCACACCGTTCATCGGAACCTATTATAACGAGCATACCCGGCTTCTCGGCGACTATGATTCCAACCTTTACATCATCACCGATCCCCGATAATATCCCCCACCCGCGAAAGGAGATAAGCACCATGGACAAAAGGACATCCCGCAACCGGTTTTTCTTCAGCGTCGGAACCATCGGAAGAGATATGCAGTACACGTTGGTCTCGATGTTCCTCAATGTGTATCTGACGGAGGTTCTGAACCTTCCGGACCAAACGCTGTGGTGGACCACGGGTATTACGCTCGCCGTCCGCATATATGATGCGGTCAATGACCCGTTGATGGGTCTTTTCGTCGATAACACGAAGACACGGTTCGGCAAGTTCAAGCCCTGGATCGCGATCGGCGGCTTGTTGTCCGCTATATTTACCGTCTTGTTTTTTACGGATATCGGACTTCGGGGCACCGCATACATTATCTCTTTCACGGTAATCTATCTTCTCTGGGAAGTCACCTTTTCCGGAAACGATATCGGATACTGGTCGATGCTCCCCACCCTTTCGATTGATCAGAAGACGCGCGAAAAGATCGGCTCGACCGCAAGAATCTGCGCGAATATCGGCCTCTTCATTACCGTTGTCGCCATTCTGCCGGTCACCAATGCGATCGGAAACGTTACCGGAGGTCGGAAAGTCGGCTTCTTTATCGTAGCGGTCGCCATCGTGCTGATTTCAATATTTACGCAAGCCTTCACGGTGTTCGGTGTCAAAGAGCAACGCTCGGTTTTTAAGAAAGAAGAGAAAACTTCGCTCAGAGAGCTTGCGCGGGCGATTTTCAAAAACGACCAGCTGATCTTCACTCTGATATCCCTTGCGCTCTTTATGATCGGATATACAACGACGACAAGCTTCGGTACGTACTTCTTCATTTACGCGTACCGTGACGAGGGAATGTACAGTATTTTCGCGGCGATTCTCGGCGTGTCCCAGTTGGCCGCTTTGATGGTCTTCCCGTTCTTCAGTAAGCGATTTTCGAGAAAACAGCTCTACTTCGCCGCGACGATTCTGGTCGTCATCGGTTATATAGTGTTCTTCTTCGCGCCGATGAATATGCTGTTTATCGGGGCGGCCGGGATCCCGCTGTTTGTCGGACAAGCCTTCATTCAACTCTTAATGCTGATGTTTCTGGCGGACACGATCGAGTACGGTCAGTGGAAGCTCGGCAGGCGCAATGAGAGCATCACCTTCTCGGTTCAGCCTTTCATCAATAAAATCGGCGGAGCGGTCGGGAACGCGGTCGTCGGCGCGGTCGTGATCATGTCCGGTATCAGTGCGGCGGACGGCGATCCGGACAAGGTGTCCGAGTCCGGTCTTTTAATGATGAAGTCGGCAATGCTCATTATTCCGCTGATCCTGATCGTTCTCGGTTTCATTGTCTATAAGCTTTTCTTCCGGATCGACAAGGAAAAATATGATCTCATCATTACGGACCTCAAGGCAAGAGGCGATATTTCTGAGGATGCGAACTAGATCGATCACCGATGGATGCCCCTCTCTCCGGGTCGATGTTTGGTTGAAATCACTCTCGGATCATCGCATCTTTAAGACGAGTTTACCTTTTTGTTGTATAATAGTCGGGTTCGCATAAGCGAACGAAACCGATACGAGAGGAGACGCTTTAAAGCGACGATTCCGAATATGAATATTCAAGATTACGAAAGCCGGCGCAATCGCAAGAGAGCCATTGCGCGTCAACGCCTGATTATTTTGGGACTATGCGCGTTTATGTGTATCGTTCTTATCATCGTTGGCGCAATCCTGATCCGGAACATCTTACCCGGAGATGCCAAACCGACAAAGCAACCGACGATGCTTCCTTCGATCTCCGGAACCGACCCTTCCGGCACGACGACCGATCCCTCCGCAAGCGTCGAAACGACCGGTACCGAAGGGGTTTCCGACGAGGAGCGCGCCGCTCTTCTGGCTCAGCTTCAGAAAGACGTAACCGCTTATCTTGATTCGAAGGCAGGGCGTTTTTCCGTCTGTTATATCAACCCTTCAAACGGAGAAACGATTGTTTACAATGAGACCGCACCGATGGTCGCCGCGAGCTCCGTGAAGATCGCATACAACACCTACCTTTATAAGCAAGCCGCGGCGGGTGTGTTCTCGATGGATGAGAAAATGTCTTATAATTCGGCCGCCTACCCGAACGGAGACTATGAGGCCGGTACCGGAACCATCCAGAATTCCGCGAACGGGACCGAATATACCATCCGCGAGGTCAGTAAACTCTCCATCCGCATCAGCGATAACTGCGGGACCAATATGGTCCTCCGGAAGCTCGGCGGGATTGACGCCGTCAACAACGGTTTCATGGTGCCGATCAGCGCGGTTGTGAATTACCGCAGTGCGGTCACATACAAAGACTACGCCGGCGGAACCCAGAGCGGCCGGCACCGAAGCTCCGCGAAGGACCTTGCCGAATACGCCCGGGAACTCTACGACCTTTATTGTACGGATCCGGATTCCTATCAGGGATTGATCGATGACCTGAGCAATACCGAGTTCTCTTGGGGGATTCCCGCAGGACTGTCCGGCGGAGAACAGGTCGCGCACAAGGTCGGATTCAACACTGCTTACGCGACCTATAACGACGTTGCTATCGTATTCGGAACGGAGGATTATATCCTCTGTGTGATGACCGAATCCGGCAACGCGGAGACCGCGAAGCAAATCATCGCCGAGGTTTCCCGAATGGTCGGTAAATACATCAGAGACTGCCACCCGGGAGCTTAGGAATCGTATAGTTAAACGTGTCGACACCGCCACGCTGAACAACAATTGATCGTATCCCGACAAATATAAAGAAGCTGTTTCACTGCGGGACAGCTTCTTTTCTTAAGCCGGACAAGTTAATCACCCTCTCGAAAGCGATCAGAGTAATTCCGTACACCACCTGACGATCTGTTCCCCCGGTTCCTCAGCCTCGCCGAGAGAATACGGGAATCCGAGCTCGGCCCATTTATGCTCGCCCATCTTGTGGAACGGCAAGAGTTCGATTTTGCTTACGCAGGAATATCCTTTCAAACGGCATATCCCCGCAACGAGTCCTTCGTTGTACGCAAGAAAAGACTCCCGATCCGTGATCCCGGTCCCGTCCTCTTTTTTATCGAAAACCGTCGCACCCGGCAAAAGAACATGACGGATCCATACCGGGATGCCCTGCTTTTCGCAAAAATCGAGCAATCCCCATGCGTGATCGGTGTCGAGCGCACACATTTCGAGTGCCTTCTTTCGATCGAAAGACTTGATATCCAGAAGGATCAGATCCGCCTCGTGAATCGCAGACTCCCTGCCCTCGATCGGCAGACCTCCGGACGTGTCGATCGCCGTATGTATGCCTGCGGCACGGCATTTGGAAAGCAGTGCCCTGACAAATTCCGCCTGAAGAAGCGGTTCACCGCCGGAAACGGTCACCCCTCCGGAAAGATAATTCTTGTATCGGATCATTTCCGAAAATTGCTCCGCTGCGGACACCTCCCGCCCGCCGTGCGGCGCCCATGTATCGGGATTATGACAATACGAGCACCGAAAGGGACAGCCCTGAAGAAACAAGACGTACCGAAGACCCGGGCCGTCCAGTGCGCCGAGGGTCTCGACGGAATGGATCCGACCGATCACATCGTCCGTTCCGGCGACACGGTCTCTTGCGGTACCCGTATCGCTCAGGTCATCCCATGCTTCAGGAAAATCAGATCTTGGCATGAACCGTCCGCCTCACGACTTCCATCTGTTGCTCATGCGTCAATCGCACGAATCGTACGGCATAACCGGAAACCCGGATCGTTAACTGCGGATATTTCTCGGGGTGCTCCATCGCGTCCAAAAGCGTTTTTCTCTGGAAGACGTTGACGTTGATATGTTGTCCTCCGTCCGAAAAATACCCGTCCATAAGCGCATACAAATTGACCTCTTGATCCTCTGTCGTTTTGCCGAGTGTATTCGGCAGGATCGAAAAAGTATAGGAGATCCCGTCTTCGCTGTAATCATAAGGAAGCCCGGCAACCGAGCGCATCGAGGCGACGGCGCCCTTGGCGTCTCTGCCGTGCATCGGGTTCGCTCCAGGTGCGAAGGCTTCGCCTTCTTTGCGCCCGTCCGGCGTCGAGCCGGTCTTTTTCCCGTAAACGACATTGGACGTGATCGTCAGGATTGAAAGCGTCGGCTTGGCGTTCCGATAGGTCTTATGCTTCGAGAGTTCGTTCATGAATTTCTTCAGCACTTCGGTCGCGATTCTGTCGACTCTCGGATCGTCGTTCCCGAACGCCGGATATGCTCCGTGGACGTCAAAATCAACCGCCAGACCTTCCGCGTTGCGAATGGGGCACACTTCCGCGAATTTGATCGCACTCAGGCTGTCCGCGACCACCGATAAGCCCGCAAGGCCGCAGGCCATCGTTCGGAGGATCTCTTCGTCATGAAGCGCCATCTCCAGTTTCTCATAGCAATATTTATCGTGCATGTAGTGGATGACGTTGAGCGTATTGATATAGAGTTTGCACATCCACTTCATCATCTCGTCAAAACGCGACACGACTTCATCGTAATCAAGAACCTTGGATTTCAAAGGCTCGCGGACCGGCCCGACCTGTTCGCCGGTATTTTCATCCCGACCGCCGTTGATCGCGTACAGGAGGAGTTTGGCAAGATTGGCGCGGGCTCCGAAAAACTGCATCTGCTTGCCGACGCGCATGGCCGATACACAGCAGGCAATGGCATAATCGTCGCCGAACTTTTCGCGCATCAAATCATCGTTCTCGTATTGGATCGAGGACGTACGAATCGAAACCTCCGCGCAGAATCGTTTAAAGTTCTCCGGAAGATTGGGACTCCACAGAACGGTCATATTCGGCTCCGGGGCCGGTCCGAGATTGGTCAGTGTATGAAGAAAGCGGTAGGACATCTTCGTGACCATGTGACGGCCGTCCAAGCCCATTCCCGCGATCGCCTCGGTCACCCATGTCGGGTCTCCGGAGAAAAGCTCGTCGTATGCCGGTGTTCGCAGGAATCGCACCATCCTCAGTTTCATAATGAAATGATCGACGATTTCCTGAACCTCCGGTTCCGTCAGACGGCCTTCCTCGAGGTCCTTCTGCGCGTATATGTCGAGAAACGTCGAAACACGTCCAAGCGACATCGCCGCCCCGTTTTGCTCTTTCACCGCACCTAAATACGCGAAATACAGCCACTGCACCGCTTCCGTAAAATTGCGCGCCGCTCTCGATATATCATATCCGTAACTCCGGGCCATCTTTGTGAGTTCGTAAAGACCGCGGATCTGATCGGACATCTCCTCGCGTTGCTGAATCGTCTCGATGTCCATCACATCGGGAATTACGGAATCCTTGGATTTTCTCTTCCGGGCGATGAGGAACGCGGTTCCGTAAAGCGGCACCCGCCGATAGTCGCCGATGATCCTGCCTCTGCCGTACGCATCGGGCAAACCAGTGACCAGACCCGCGTGTCTCGCCCTCTGCATCTCCGGTGTATACGCATCGAAAACTCCGTCATTATGCGTTTTCCGATACTTGAAGATATTATCGATGACCGGATCCATTTCATATCCGTATGCCGTCAGAGATGTTCGGACCAGCCGAATCCCGCCAAAAGGCATAATGGCTCGTTTGAGCGGTTTATCGGTTTGAAGCCCGACAATTTTCTCGAGGCTCTTATCGATATAGCCGGGTTCGTGGGAGGTGATAGTCGATACCGTATTCGGATCAACATCCAGGACGCCGCCGGCCTCACGCTCCCGCTCCTGAAGGGCAAGCACTTGATCCCAAAGCGCCCGGGTCGCGTCAGAAACCGGTGCCAGAAACGAGTCGTCTCCGTCATACGGCGTATAGTTCCGGTTAATAAAATCCCGGACATGTATTTCCTCGCACCACTTGCCCGATGTAAACATGCGCTCCGTCCTCTTCGAAATTGCGACTGCTAATTGTATTGTATACAACTTTGGCTGTTATACAAATAGCATAACCGATAATATCTCTTGTATCACTATTTTTTTGAAAACAGAACGACCATTTTTCCCCGTATTCCCCCTTCGCGGTTCGGGCAAAATAACGATAATCCCTTTTCTGCACGAAAAGCGCCGGCTCCTCCCGGACATCCGTGATGAGCCGATGCTTTTCGCGCGTACCGAACCTATGTTTTTCAAGTTTTGCGTTCTGTGTTATAATCACTGTGATTTTGTTCGACGTTCATGGTTCATACACGACCGGATCCTCGGGTTTGGCTGATTTCATTATAAGGTACCGTCCTCGGTTTTACCGCGAGAGACTAACGCAATATGAAGTTTATCGGAATATCAAAGGAATACAGCAGTCCCGGTGAGGGCTTACGAACCGCTTTGGGTGTAGGCCTTCTGCTGGCGCTCGCCTTCATATCGATCCTCGGCGCTGACGCGATGTTCTCGAATCCCCGGGCTACCACCGAATCAACGAGCCTCGAAGCATCCGCCTCCGGCGACGGGACGGACACTTCCGCGGTGATCTTGCCCCCAACCGACCCGATCCCCACGGATGCGATTCCGACCGTCGGTGCTACCGACCCTTCCGGTTCGGAGCCGACCGACGCGACCGCGCCCTCATTTACGGAGACCAGTGAATCCGCGACATACTACGCGACCGGGGAGATCAACGTTCGCTCCGGTCCCGGAACCGACTACGACATAGTCGACACTCTCGAATGGGGCGACAAGATCGACGTCGTCGCCGCGACCGACAACGACTGGAAGAAGATCGGTGAGAGCCGCTATGTCACCTCCGACTTCATTACGAAGATAATACCCGAGAAACCGATGTCCGGCACTTTTTACGCAAAGGGTGAATTGAATGTCCGAAGCGGCCCGGGAACCGACTTTTCGATCACGAAAGAACTCACGAAGGGCAGTGCGATCGAAGTCGTTGCGATCACCGCCAACGACTGGTATCGTACGGTCAAGGACACCTACGTTCTGGCTTCGCTCTGCGATGATGAGAAGCCTCTGACCCCGACGCCGAAGCCGACCTCCAAGCCGACTCCCACGAAGAAGCCAACCCCGACGCCCAAGCCGATCCCGGAAGGTGCTGCGGAACAAGCCGCCTTGGTCAATTTATCGGTTGATGATTTTCTGTTGATGGCGGGGATCGTTGAGGCGGAGTGCCCGACACATATGGGATACACGGCACAGACCTGGGGCGCACAGGTCATTTGGAATCGCGTGAAGTCTTCTCGTTGGCCGAATACCGTTTTTGGAGTGATTTCTCAAGGGAATGGGGGGCAGTTCTCTACTTACACAGCAGGCGAAGAGGAGAAAATCCGCGGCTGGGCGACCAAATCTTCCAGAAAAGCCGTCGTCCAAGCTTACTGGGACTTCAATCCTCCGATTCCTGACGGAGTCCTATTCTTTGACAGTCGTAATCTGGCCGACCCGACTCCACCCGGATACTATGGCTCCAAGGGCGGAAACCATTACTATTATTATAAATAAACTTTTTGGGGACTTCTTTTCGAGAAAAAGGAGCAGTCTCATGAATCCGACCGGCATTCCGGTCGATTGCTTGATATGAAAATAAACATATATATTCACCCACGTGAAAGGAAAACTACATGACAGAAAATCCTACATCTCAGAACCGTTCCCCGAATAAGGGCCGCGCGGCCGCCGGGGAGCCGAACAATCGCGTTAAATTGACCCTAAAACCTACTGCATCGACTGCATCGACTGCATCCACTGCGCCGACCGAATCCGTCCGGAAAAAAAAGAGGCCGAACCGGAATGCCGGAAATAAGCCCGTTTTGCGCGTGATTCCGCTGGGCGGGCTCGGCGAAATCGGTAAGAACATGACGGTTTTCGAGTACGGAGACGATCTCATCATTATCGATTGCGGCGTCGCCTTTCCCGAGGAGTATATGCCGGGAATCGACGCGGTCATTCAGGACTTCTCCTATGTGCTCGGGCGCAAAGACAAGGTCCGCGGCATCTTTCTGACGCACGGACACGAGGATCACATCGGTGCTCTTCCCTATCTGATGCAAGAGCTGAAGTGCCCGATCTACGGCGGGCGACTGACAATCGAATTGGTTCGAAGAAAGTTGGCCGAATATCCGGGCCTGAAAAGCGTTGAACTGCACGATTGCGTCGCAGGCGACGAGATCCGTGCCTGCGCATCCTTCACGATCGAGTTTATCCGCGTCAATCACAGTATTGCGGATGCTTTTGCCGTCGCAATCCGTACACCGATCGGAAACATCATTCACACCG
>LSQX01274742.1_pt1 | contig 22006 bp, 15 predicted proteins | sample 654561 | NCBI WGS metagenome assembly LSQX01 (sample SAMN04489861, study PRJNA283612) | anaerobic digester metagenome | isolation source: 4 biogas reactors fed with cattle manure at either 37C or 55C with and... | place: Denmark: Kongens Lyngby | collected 2014
TGAAAGCCGAGGATTTGATTGACCCCGCAAGTTTTTGGGAGGGGGATTATTGTGTGCAAAAAACCGCGCAAACACCCGCTGCGGGAGCAAGCAGCATCCGCGCTCAAGTTGAAGGTCAATGGCAGGAATTCCCGCTGGTGGATTTCCCCGTTGAATTTTGGGAATGGAACTGTTCACGGCGTCAGGAATATCTGGATATCTTCCGCGAAATGCTGGAAAAAGGGCCAGAAGCCACGCGCAGCCCTCAACTTTCCGGACCACACAACGGCATAGTCGCCACTTGGGCAGCCAACAGGGAAGACTCCCGCTTCAAGCTGAACAACGCCGTGAAAGGCATGGGTTTCCTGCCCCCGGAAGAGCGCATTGGTGAACTTATCAAGCTTTTACAGGACAAAATGGACGCGGGTATGGCTGAAAAGCTGGATATTTTGGATAGTCTCTATACCCATGCCACCAAAAACTTTAGCCCCAACCGCCTGGGCTCGCTGGAACTGTATTCCCAGCCCGGAACCACCACCCAGACTTTTCTAAACCAGATGCTGGAACCTTCTTGCGTAACGGTTTGGCTGGATATTCCCACCTACAAGATTAAACAAATCGCGCGCCTGCTTCATCCTCTGGATCCAAATTTGAGCCAATATGAAAAAGACGTGGTGAGCTACATTAACCTGGTTCACAGCTTTTTCCATGGCGAATTCCCGCGCGACTATATTGCGGTAATCTATTACAACGTTGAGATATACGACAGCTCACCCGGCAAGAAAGGAGCGATGGGCACCAAGATCAGCCCTTGACTCCAACTGCGGATTATCTTGATATCAACCCTCGATCATCCTATTTGGGACAGGGGATGATAATGAGAAGCTTTTCTGTAACACATGAGCCAGACTCCAGTAAGGAACTACTTGCGGTTGGCCAAGTTGGAGGCTGCACCAAAAAATAAAGGAAAAAAATGCAATACGACGAAAAAGACTGGTTGATGGACGATTATGAACTGGAAGGCGAAGAGTGGGAAGAGTTGGAACGCGAGGGAGATACCGCGTTTTTGGCCGCCATCATTCGTCAGGGTGAAACAGACCAGGAAGCCCAATCCAGCCTGCGTGAATTGGAGCGGCTTGCCGATACCGCAGGCATCGAAGCCATCGGCTTTTACACCCAAAGACGGCAGCATCCAGAACGCGCCACTTTCTTCGGTAAAGGTTTTTTGTCCGAAATCAGCCAAAAAATGCACCAAGCTCGTGCCGACTTGTTGATTATAAATGAAGAACTTAATCCCATTCAGGCACGCAATATCGAAAATGATTATGGCATCCGCGTGATCGACCGTACCGAAGTGATCCTTTCCATTTTCCACGATCATGCCCGCACCCGCGAAGCCAAGCTGCAGGTGCGTTTGGCGGAACTGCAATACCAGCTTCCCCGGCTGCGACGGCTTTGGGGACACTTCGACAAAGAACGGGGCTCAGCTCGCTCTGCAGGCGGCACCGCCACTCGCGGCATGGGTGAAAAGCAAATTGAAATCGATAAGCGCTTGATCCGTGATCAGATACGAAAGATCACCAGAAGCATCGACGCCATCACCAAACAAAAGGAAACGCAGCGCAAACAACGCGGGCGCACCAAAAAAATCTGTCTGGTGGGTTATACCAACGCCGGAAAATCCACGCTGTTCAACGCGCTCACGGAAGCGGGGGTGCTGGTTGAAGACAGGCTTTTCGCCACCCTGGATTCCACATCCAGACAGTTGAAGCTGAACACTTCTTTTCCCGTGGTTCTTTCCGACACCGTGGGCTTCATTTCGAACCTGCCGCCCCATTTGGTGGCTTCCTTTCGCGCCACTTTGATGGAAGTACAGGATGCAGACCTGCTGTTACATATTGTGGACTTATCAGATGAACGCTATGAATATTACATCGAACAGGTGAACAGCATTTTGAAGGATATCGAAGCCGATAACATCCCACAACTGCTGGTTTTGAACAAAAGTGATATGGTTGAGCTAAGTTTTGCCACCTTGGCGAAGCGGCGACATCCCGATGCGGCGCTGATTTCAGCCCTCAAGCACGAGCATGTTGACGAACTGACGCGGCTTTTGGAAGAATCGCTCTTTGAGGGTCAGGAATGCAAGGTTTTTCTACCTTACGATCAAGGCGCACTGGCCTCGCTTTTACACGAAATCGCCGAAATCAAAAAAGAGGAATATCGAGCGGATGGAATCTATCTGGAAATCGTGATCAGCAGCCGCGATATCCACCATGTGCGAGATTATTTATTGAAAAAATAGGCTCAAGTTCAGCCATCGTGGGTAAAAAATACGAGCTTGATTCCTCTCAAGTATTTTCTATCCACTTTGCTGAAGCCAAAAACTATATTCTTTACTACAGCCTTCCATCCGATTTAAAGAGAATGACCTCAATTCTTCTATTCCTTGGTTCTGGGGTTGGTGTTTTGTGGTGAATTTTTGGATCGTGCTCACCATATCCAATGGCCCTGATCCGCTTTTGTGGAATGCCTTTTTGTATCAGATAATCTACTACACTAAGTGCTCTGGCGGCTGACAAATCCCAATTGCTTTTATACTTTGCATTTTTAATTGGTTTGTTGTCAGTGTGTCCTTTAACCACAACCACCCAGGAATCGTCATTTTTCCACTCGGGCTTGGATATTATATCATTGTATATCTCATCAATTTTCTGTTTGTATTCTTCGCCAAGATCAGCCTCTCCTGATTTAAACAGAGCTATTTTATCGTCCGCAAGTTCTCCGATACGGATTTCCTGAGGCAACAAGCTGATCAGAAAGATGGAAAAAATCAGGAAGAAGATCATGGCGCAAACAGATACGTCTGCAAATGAAGGCCAGATCTGCAGCCATTCTTTGCCTTCGTTGAACTTATCCATTTAGCACCTCTGCCAAGTTTTCAAAGACCTTGCCTAGGTTCCGATTGATTAGATCGATCCGACCGGTCATTTCGTTCATGGTGCTGGTCACGTCAATTATGGTGTTGACGGAACTGCCAAGGGCAGACATGGCTTCCTGCACCTTCTCCACATGGCTGGGAGTGACGGCTTTGTCCTGCACTTCTTCGATTTTTTCCTTTAACGAGGAAAGTCCATCGGTTATTTGCGCAGTATGGAGGTTGAGGATTTCACCCATATTTTGCTGGGAGAAAGTGGTTTTAACTGTGCTGATAAACTGCCCCAAATATTCTTTGAGGTCGCTCAAAATTGCCTGGTTGCTGGCACCACTTTCGGAAAGCAGGTTTTCAAAGCGTTCATGGGTTTTGTCCATAAAATCTTTGTTTGAGTTCACAATGAGATTCTGGTTGTTCACCATCTCCTGGATGCTGGTATAAAGGTTGGTAAGGAGCTGTGAAGGCTGGCTCACTTGATCGACAACGGTGCTGATCTGTGAAAACAGGTTGCCAAATTCCTGGGCAAAAGAATCAATTTTCTCAAGGAGACTTTCATAGGCGGAACCGTAGTTCCGAATCACATCGGAGAAAGAGTCGAGCTTGGATACCACTCCATCCAAAATGGTGGAAATCTTCACATTGTCTTTTGCAATGCCTCGCAGAGCCTTATACTCCTTGCTGAGTTCTTCGGTTACAGCCTGTAATTTGAGGTTGTTGGCCTCAACATATTCCCGCACCATGTTCGTATGGCTGGTGATGATGCCTTCGCCCCAAGCCTGGAGCTTGTTGTGGCTTTTGATGATCTCCTCTTCATATTGTTTGAGACCTTCAATGAAGTAGGTTTGGATCTCTTTGTAAAAGGCAACCGGATCGTATGCCACATTCTCTGTTTTGGTGGCTTTGACAATTGCTGGCAGATATACTGAATTAAAAGCCGCTCTGAGTTTTTTGATGTGCTGCCTGTAGATGTGATAGACAAACGAGCATATAAGCCCTGCAATAATACCAGTTATACTGGTATAAAAAGCTGTTTTAAACCCCGCAGTAATTTTGGAGAACACATCCTGAATTTTTGCAACGTTATACACATTATTCATAGAAGAGGATAAGGCTTTAAAATTTGGGACAATTAAAACAGCCAACCCGATGAAGGTACCCAACAGCCCCAGAATGGTGAGGCTGGTGATCAGGAAACGAATCACCTCATCATAGGCTAACAAACTATTCGAAAAATAGTTATCAACATAACCTATGATCACTTGCTCATCCAATACACCCGATTTTTTAACGAAATCAGTCAACTCTTCCTGGAGCTTTTCCGGAGTGTATTTTGATCTTTTTATCAACTGGAGAATTCCCAGAATGGCAGCCAAAAAAACGAATATTCCAATGAGCCAGTAGGTAAAAGCAGCCCAGGATCCAGTTTCTTGAGAAGCTCCGGCTTGTAACAGGATATAATAATACATATGGTGCATCCTTACTGATATATTTTTACTTCCGATTTAAAAATGATGGGGCCTTCCGACCCGTCTTTTAATATCTCAATTACTCCCCAGCTAACAACGGAGGATACGATTCCCCGAGCGCCGCCTGTTTCATAGCCAACCACCTTGTGTCGAGAGGGTTCGGCAGTTTGGCTGGTTGAGGGAATATAGATTTGCAGTCCGTAGTTTTTCAATTCACCATTAAGAGCATTTGGGTCGGATATTTTGGTCTTTCTGAGCTCGGGATTGGAAAGACGTCCGCGGATAGCGTCGCGAATAATAAATGTGATATCCACGGTTTGAAGGCCTTTGTCAAGTTTATCCACTGCATCGTTAACAGAGCCTCTAAGATCCCCAAACAGCTTTGTGAACAGAGTGAGATCTTTGCCGTCGTAGGCTCTCAGCTTGTTGATGCTCTCCATTTTATCGTAGGATTCTTTCATGGTTTTCAAAAAAGTCCCAAACTCTTCAGCACTTATCTCTGCCAGATCTTTGTTTGGAGAATCTGGATCCCCAAATTGATTTTTCAGATGGTCGATCTTTTCTTTTATAGTCTCCTGATTTTCACCCAAAGGTTTGGTGATATCTGTAATCTGCTTTAGCTCGTTTTGCACCTTACCCAAATCGTTTTTAAGTTCCCGCACTTTATCAAGAAGGTTATCACTTTCATCAAGATTTAGTTTGCGACGGATATTTTCCACCAAAGCTTGCAATTCTTTGTGTTTCCTTTCCTTTTCGGAGATTTCTTCCCCTCTTTTTTTCAGCTTAGCTTCTAAAGAAGCTAAGCTATTTTTCTCTTTTTCCAGCTCTTCCTTATTTATGTTTCCAGACACCATCACAGACCAAAAACACTCACCATTGGATTCCTTCTTCTCGAAATTTATGTTAAGCTGTTGATATATTTGATATCTGGCGATCTCATTCAGCAGGAAGCCAGTGTTTTTAGGCTTGAAGCAAGACTCCAATTCCCTGATGATCTCGTCAAATGTTTTTAGGTTGACGAACTTCTCTTCTAACCAAGATTCATCATCATTTTCTTTTTTAAATACAAGCTCAAATTGTCCGTTATTTTCACCCTTGCTTGGTTTCAGATGGGTATAGTATTTTTTATACCTTGGAAGCAAAGGAAGTTCTTTAACAGCTTCATCATTTCCAATATCCTTTTGTTGAATGCTTGGCTGGGTAGTCTCGTCACTTTCTTCAGCTTTTGAGATAGGTAGAGGTATTTCTTTCTCATCATTCATTGGTGGCTTGTCATTGCTTGATGATGGTTTAAAAAACTCTTCGAGGTCTTTTTTTATCTCCTTATCATAATCTAGGACAAACTGTTTTAACTCTTTTATTTCGTTCTGGGCTCCCTTATATTTTATGGAATTAAAGGTAATCTCAAGACTGGGGGAACAATCTGAATTTTTTTGGCCGATCTTGAGTTCATTAATTACAAAGTTAATTAGAATTTCAATGGGCTCTTTGATAAAAAAGGGGCTAATATCTGATAATTTAATATATTCATATTGGCGTAAGTTTTCGTCAATTTTATCTTTGAGACTTTTTCCATCATTGAATTCAAACTCTATCTTCTTTTTTCTCTCCAAGTAGTTTTTGCTCTCGTATCTGAGTTCGCCGGACTTATCCTTATAAATCAAGTAATACTTTGTATCATTTTTTCTTTCGAAATTAGGGATCAAATCTAATCTGATCATATTTTCCATGCTTGTGCCTTTGATCTTCATGGATTTGTGTTTGTGCAGCATCAGGCATCTTTCTGGATCGAGACAGACCAGCATTTCAAAATTATCGTCAATAAGCTCTTTTAACTCCTTTCTATTACCATCTTCAATATATTCAACGGCATCGGATTCCAACCGTAACACGCCACCTTTTTCTTCTACTTCAGCCAAAATTTTTTCAAAAGTGTGGAATGGATGCCTCTCATTCAATTTGTCTTTCAATGTTTCAGTTGTATAAGTTTCTTGTGTGTTTGTCCCCGATTTCCAATGTCTATGTCCGTCATAACAAACGTTTATGCGAGGTTGTTCAGCCATGAATATCCGCTCCAAAATTAGTAATTTTTCTGATGGATCTTTCAACCGACATGAACATCCGCCTTGAGGATAACAGCATCGTTGTGACGAATTCCAAAGTAGAGGATCTTCGATACTTTCTGAGAAGAAGAAAGCTGTTTTTTAACAGACATGGTATCCTCGTTAAGAGGTTGTCCAAGCTTGGGAGAGAAAATCACCATTCCATGTCGGCTTAGGAAATCGCTCACATATTGACAGAAGTCGTCTTTTTTTGCTTCGCTCATGGAAGAAAAATCCGTATCCATATTGATTTCGATCACGCGGGTTTTTAGTGCAGACTGCTCACCAATAGAATTTGGCAGTGCGGTGATATTTCGCATAATTTCGGAATCTTTGGAAGGAAAGTTCAGATGTAGATAGCGCTCCAAGTTTTTTTTATAGTTCGGTATTTCTCTGGTATCAGCTGCCCTTGTGGTGGGCGACTGGCTGGGCAAGGCAGCCTGTTGAAAGCCGATTTCACCAAGCCTGTCTTCCATAGATTTTTGAAGTGAAGAAAGCTGATCCTGGTTATTCTGAATCATTTTGGCAAGATTATCAAGTTTACCGTTTTCAATGGCTGCTGTTTTTCCAGACGAATTGCCAGGCAATTTGTTCAAGCTTTCTTCAATTTTATTCTGCGTACTTTGGAGCCTGTCCAATTTTCTAATTACGATCAGCAACATCACCAAAATACAAATCAAAGCCAAGGACGTGGCAATGGGGTTCAACATTGATAGTATAAATTCTTGGTGTGTCATCAATACTCCCAATCTATAGGCTTCATTTTTACTTTCTTTCTTGAAGAAACATCTCCGACGCGGGGTTGTGATGATGGGTTTGTGCTGCCGGAATTTCTTTTAATACCATCAATTCGATTTTTAACAGTGTTTACCATATCCAGGATCTTTCCTGTTTTTTTCGATATTTTTATGAAAAACAACAGCAGCAGGATAAAGTTTACCAGGCTAAGAAATAGCAAAGCGATGACCATGTAGGGCAGAAAAGACGAAAGTTTGGCCAATAGTAAGGACATTATGTATCTCCGATCACGTTTCAGTGTGAATGGCTTGAAATTCTGTTTCTTCTGTCTGGTCGCCATTGTTGGACACCCAGGCATAAGAAATGGTATTGTTTACAAAACGAAGTTTAAATTGATATTTGAATCCCTCGTTAATTTCCGGAGGTGGCGGCAAGGTAAAAACGATCACAGGTTGAGTTTGCACATCGTCCACCATGTGACGCCCCAAGATCGGTATACTTCTGGGGTTTACTCTGTTGCTGATGATACTCCCCCCCTCTTGCATATCCAATAGGGGCTCAAACAGGGTTACCATATTCAAGCCATGGCGATAGAGGTATTCATATTTGCTCCTGGATGTGCCTTTGATATTTAGTGATCCTGCCAATTCATGAGCTTTGAGAGCGCCCAAGGCAACGGCTTTTTTCCCGTCTTCAGGTTTCCAAATTATCTCAGAATCACCAAAAATTTCCTGTGCCACTTCGTTGAACAAAGAAAGTCTGCATGAGTTTCCAGCCAGGATGAAGAAATCTGTATCTGTTTTATCGAGTGCTCCACTCATGAACAACTTGTATAGAATGTTTTCGGCAATCAGATTAAATAAGGATCTGATTTCCTGCCGAATCGATTCTTCCAAGTCTTGATACTGGATTTGTTCCGAATATTCTCCTAAGGAATTTATTTTGATGGCTTCGTAATTTTGCATATACTTGAAATATTCCTTAAGTTCTTCATTGTTGGCAGTGTAGAGCATGGAAAAATTTTGGGGAAACCAGTCTGATTGTCCATCTATGCTTTTACCAATCATATAGGTGAGATAGTTTCCTGAAAAATCATCGGTTCCCCAAGTGGCAAGAATATCAAAGGATACCTGCTCTTCTTGAGAAACCCGAACAATACTGATGTCGGTGGTACCCCCTCCACAGTCGAATACGCAAATTGTTGTGGATCCCTTTTCATCGATTCTTTTTTTGATGGTAGAGTCGGGCTCAAGAGCAAAGTATAGTGCTATGTTTTCCGGCTCGGTTAGGGTTGCATTTAACCCAGAAGTTAAGCCAACAAGGTCTCCAACAATCTCATGTACCAAATGCCTTGTTCTATCCGGGAAATCAGCAGGATAACTGATCAGGGCTCTCCCCGGCTTGGGATTCACGTTCCACAATAACCTGTCCAGCAGGTTTTCCAGATACAATTTTGTGAGGCTGCTGGGTTTAAAAGCTTGAGTGTTTCTTGGGATCTGTCGGTCGAAATAGTACAGTTCCTCATCACGGTTAAGCCTGGGTTTGAAGTTTGTGGCAAAGGTGAGGGGTTGATCGTTGTCGCCAACATCCTCACCATACGTTATTGCGTGGGGGGATGTTGCTGTGAAATTATGGAACTTTAGGACGGAGGGTTCCTGTATTAATATGGATTCACCAGCCGAATCAACATAGGACATCACAGTGTTTGAAGTGCCAAAATCTATTGCTATAACCTTGTTGATATCTCCAGTAACTCGTTCTCTTGTTTGACGTCGGAAAACAAAGGGAATGTCAAAATAGCGACATAATTCTTCTTCGCTGTCCGCAAGCTTATAGAGCGCTTGAAACTCTATTCTGGATGTGATATCGGTGGATTCCCCAGCTTGAGAGAATCTCCCAGTATCAATTTCCACGTCGAAACGGGCCCTCTGCTCATTATCAAAGAATTTATCAATATTTTGATCTGTAACAAAATCCGAAAGAAATCTAAGCTGGATTTGGTTCAATGGCCGTTCCATGTCTTCATCCACATGAGTATAGGACAAGGTGAAAGAGATAACTTTGTTGTAACTACTCAAAGGTGCATCATTAACGTAATCCGAAGAAGACAGCTTGATGTCTGGCAGCTGGGGAGAGTAAACAAACAGAAGATTCCTGATTTGCAGGATATAGTTTTCTGATGTCACCACCTTGATTTCAGCATTTGATTTCTCCTGAAGTTCAAACAAGTCGAAAAAATCATCCGGAATCTGAAATCCACTCGGGGTTTGAACACAGGCATACTCTAAATTCTCAGCCAAAATCGATATCCTCCTGATATCGAGCCAGCTTTGGGTATTTCGACTTGGCAGAATGCTGTTGCTGGACAGCTCTCGGGAAACATAAATTTTCCTGTTTATTTCGCCATCACCAAGTTCCAGAACCTGGTTATTTTGCCAGTTCAGGGAGAAATAGCCCAAATTTACACTGCGCAAGGTGTATGATTGTTCACCCGCAGCTGTTTTAACGGTGACCGTATGGATACCGGGAGACTCGACCCTCATTTCGAGGGACCAGCTATTCCCTGGAGCAATGCTGACCGCCTCCATATCCAGAGGCTCTCCATTCAACAAAATGGATTCTATTATTATGCTTTCGGTGCCTCTGGCAAAACAAGTAACCAGGAAGGTGATTCCGGCATATACTCTTTCTGGGCAGACAATTTCCAGCTTCCTAATAGTCTGTTGGCAATAAGGACAGAAGCTGTAGCTCTTATCGCTGATCAAGAGCCTGCAGTTTGGGCAGTTGTTCATATCAATCCCTATTGGGGTAAATCTTAACTCCAGTTTGATGTACCAAATCCTTATACCCCGAGCTGATCGTCACCACTCCTTGATATGCACCAGTAAGTTCATTTCTGCCTTCACTGGCATCTTTATCTGCCGCACGGGAATATCTGTCCAAGTATTTGGTAAGTAATTTTTGCAGCACATATTCTTGAGGTATCTTGGGTTTGTTATCTTGGAACTGGTCGTTAATAAATTTGACAACATCTTCATAGTTTGAATATAAGGCATACCAGATCTGTGCTATGGAATCCTTGTTATTGAACCTATTAGCAAACCGGTCACTCGTTATGTCCTTGACCATTTCAAGCAGCCTGGGAGTGTTCTTGAGCTTCATGATGGCTGCTTCCAAGGTTCGGCCAAAAGTGATGCTTTCTTCCACGTCGAATCTATCCGGGTTTGCTATGGAAGCTGCCCAATTTTTCTTCTCGTATTGAATTACCCGCAGAGCAATGGCTTCATATAGCACTTCCCAGCAATGGAGATACATCTGCATATCTTCCGAGGATTGCGGAATAACCAGAGGTTTCAAATAGTCGGTCACGATATCTGTATATCTGTGGTATTTATTGTTTCCACTGGCTTGGCAATTCTTGGCAAACTCAGATCTCAAATTCTCTATATTTCTCAGCATGAATAAAGGAAACCCAAAAGTCTCGGAATAGAAAAGAATCCCTTCGTTGGATCCATGATATTGAATGTTTTGGACCTTGCCAAGACCGGAAAGGAATTGCTCAACAGAAGGGTTGGGTTCCGGCAAACCCACTATCCTTACCATGGAGGTGGTTTCGATTCTGTTCTTGATTTGGGTGTAAGCCAAAGACAATGCAAGGCGGAAGTTGAAGTTGTCCAGCATGTTGCCAATCGCCTGACGGTAATATGTTTCATCTGTTCTAATGGACTCCACCAATTGATCCAGAACTGATCTGTCTTCCATAAATCTGTCAAATTCACTGCGGCAAGCTTTCCTTAGTGCAGGTTTCAGCTCCAGATTAACCTTGCTTCCCATCTGCTGGTAGAATATAAGAATCTTGACAAACTGCTCCATGCTGTCCGACAGATCTTCGTTTACGTTGTGAACATCATTTACATAAGGCAAATACCAGTTTGAAATTTGAGAGGCAAACCAATCATCGCCACTAAGCCTGCGTATGAAGTTTTGATACAGATTGTCTTTGTCAACGTCTTTGTCCAAAATCATTTTGCGATTTAGGCTAATGGTAATCTCTGTTCTCAGGCTCTCTTCAAATCTTTTAAAATAGTCTTTCAGGCTTGTAAGGTGGGTTCTGAATTCTCTCACCTGCTTTTGCATTCCCAGGGGGTTGTTCACATTGCGCAGAGGCACTTCAGCACTGTCTATCACTTCAATGATTCTATTTCTGTATTGTTGGACCAATTCACCCACTTTTTCTTTGTAACTAACTTCAAATCGTCTGATTATATTGTTCAGGTAACTGTTGAAGTACGATCCTATCTGGTTTCTTATCTCCCGGTTCATGTTGTCTATTTCGCGTGATAGAATCCGGTCATAGTATTTTTTTGCCTTATCCTTGTAGAGAGGAAAAACCCAAGGTATCTCATCACAATCCTGAATTCTTTGGAGAAGGCCTTCGATGCTCCTGTCTATTTGGATTTCAGGATGCTCTGGGGTTCTTTCCACCAAATTTTCCCTCAGTCTTTTCACATCCTTTCTGTAATTATCTTGATCGACATCCATTTGGATTACCAAAGCTTTTACACGATCCAACATTTGGGTGGCAACTGTGATACCGCCGCTATTATACTCTGCCAGTATATCATACAAAAGCTTTTCAATATCGGCATACATTTTTAGAAGACCGTTGAACAAATTGGTGTTCAAATTATCAAGAGTGGGCCCCGGGACGTTGCCAAATTCTATCAATTCCCTGTTTATCTTCCCAAGTTCATTCTGGACAAAAGAGTCTACTTCCTGCAATTGCTTCTGGCATACTTCCTGAACCTGAGAGATATTGGTGTGATCGAAGGATATCTTTCCCTCGATCTCCATCAGTTTATTTTGTTTCCTGGAGTACAGGTTTTTGATATACTCTTCGTAAAGCGAGCTTGACCTGTTCCCATAGTCGATCTGCCTTAGCAGTTCTTCAAATTTTAAACTGCCAATGCGAAATTCGCCATCGGGGTTTTCAAACATTTCACGGTTGTGCGGATTATCTTTTAACAAATTTGAAAGAAGATCCACAATATATTTATAGGAAGCCCAGGTTTTCATCTTTTCCACATTGAGGAAAATACCAGCCAATGCGAAGGAAGAATAGTCCGAATGGTAGGAACTTTCCACACCCACTTCTTGGCCCGTGATGGAATCGGCCAAAATATATTCCACAGAGGCCTGAGACCCCACAATTCTGGTATTTACGGTATTGGAGCGTTTAAAAGTTCCAAACGCAGATTTATCGAAATCATAATAGAATATTTCAGCCACCATTTCGAAGGGATCCGAGAACAAATCCTCCTTTGGGGCTTTGTAGTATTCATTGGTTATTAAAAATACGTTGCTATAAAGAGGAAGATTGAAATTTTTTGTTGTCCCCCCAGAATCGATAAATTCGAACATGTGACGTTCTTTGCTAATGAGGGGGTCAAATTTGTTGGCCGCGGTCTGATAAAAATCCAACTCTTGAAGCGCCGCATAGCAATTTGCATCTCGGTATTCGTTGTCTCCTTTATCAGCAAACATATCAGAAAGAAAGAATACTCCATACACGGAGTTGGCTGGCCAATTTGCTTTTAAAAGTTTCGCCAGTTCCAAAAACATGCCAGAACCGGTGCCTCCAGCCAAAGATCCAATAATGTATACATCTATACCGGTATCCAAGTCAACGCCTTGGGCATCAAATTGTCTATCCAGTTTTGAGATGTTTTGCTGTAAAGATTGAAGGATTTCAGATGAATGCCAGGAAAATGCGAGACGTCCCAAGGGTCGTATCCCTTTGGCCCCGTGCAATAACGCCTCATATCCAAGCTGCCTGAGAGCATCTTTTGGAAACCAATACTTGATATGTGGATAAGTATCAAAATTATTGTAAAAACTGTTTAGAACATCCTTGTCGATACAGGCGTTAAAAACTTCATTGATTGTGTCTCTCACTCCAAAGCGAATGTTTTCTCCGATGACCTCCCAATTTTCATCACAAATTGCAGGTCCATCCGTATCTGTATCGATCCAAAGATACCGAATGAAGTCAAAGCCGTATTTATCTTCTTTTACACTGTAAAATTTCCTTCTGAGGCGCATCAGAACTTCTTTTCCGGATCCTCCCAAGCCAATGAACAAAGTCTTTTTCATGGCTGTGCTGGCTGCCCGTTGTTGTCCAGTACCTTCTCTAACTTTATCTCGCAAGTTCATTTTGATGCTCCCTTGTTTTTGTTTGATACAGAAATTATGAAATATAAAAACCAGACAACAGCTATGAAAATAACCAAGCCGCTGTTATTCATCAGCGTGGCTCCTATATTCGAAAAGTGAAATCCACTCATGGCAAATAGCGCCAGCAAAATGACGGCAGCAGATATCAAGGAAAAATTCAGGCACTGAGAGGCAGCGGCTGTCAGGGGGTTCACACCCCTTGCTAATAGGTTTGGATATTGGCTTAACAAAAGAAAGTAAAAGCCAATTAAAATGAAGAGGCTGAGAGCAAGTATAAGATACTTGTTTGGTGGGCTTGGAACGCCAACCTCCGCGGTATCGTTTTCATCAGAATAGTAATCATCATCTGCTGTTTGGGCACCAAGAAACCCAATCCCCACAATGAAGATTAGGAACACAATAAATAATTTACGCATCTTTCCTCCTGTTTTTACTGATACTTATAATGATTTTTTTGTTAGTTTCTCTTTCGTTTATTTCACGCGTCACCTTCAAGGGAAGATCAATCACAGGAAAAATGGAATCAGCAAAATAGAAGCGATTTTTATCATTTAACCTAATGATCGTTCCAGTCAGTTTTCGTTTAACGGTACAGGACTCCAAGGGCAGGCTGCCTAGCCTGGGTAATTCTTTTTCCATTATATCGCCAAGAGGCCGCGTTTCAATTGTCACAAACAGCTTGTTTGGAGTTTGATTCCAACGATAAATGAAATATGTGACGGCGATTAAAGCCAGAACAATTCCCACTAAAACAAGAAAGAACCATAGGTTATCGTACATTAACCGTATTTGGGTGCTTGCGTCCTGAGGATTGTTTTTGTTTTCCACATGGAAAATGATCCTGTTGTTCTGAGGGTTGAAGTGAGAAATCATATCCTGTGGTCTTGAGTATATTTTATCGTATTGAGAAAGCTTATCGGTAAAATACTGGTTTTTCTTGGCTTCAACCATGTAGATGCTGTTGTCCGAAGTTTTTAATGATATATCAAAAGATACAACGTATCTTTTGGGGTTGAACATAGCAAACAAACGTTCTCGCAGAGACGGTTTAATGGGTTTCAACAAGAGTTTAATATCAAATTTTTGTACTCCTCCCTTTTCCAGAGATTTGGGTAATTGTGTTGGATTGATGGAAATTTTGGGCCTTTCCATCTTTAAGGGTGAGCCATTATGAGAAATGGTAAAGTTGTCTATCTCAACATCAGTGTTTTCTCTGATGCCTATATAATTGTAGTGGGAATGCATCAGAATACTAAACTCAATAGGGATTTCTTTATCGATCTGAAACACGGGAACATTTTTAGCCTCAGACCTTATTTTCAAATGGTATTTACCCTTCTCAGAATAGATTACAAACGGGCTTTTATTATCCTTTGGAGATGTCAACCTTATGTGATCGGAAGTGATAGGCCTCAAATGAAAAATATCATAACCTTGGCTTTCCAAGCTTTGCAACAATGAGTTTCGTTCTCTGGTGTAATCTTGATGTGAACCAACTGTTATGAAATAGACCAACATCCCAAAATCTCCAGAATGGAGGTTGCTTCCGCCCCTATGGGGGTTTCCATAAAACTGTGTGATCCTTGGACTTATGTCAACGCTGCTTATTTGAGGTGACTCCATCAAAGTCTTGTAAAATTTTGTAACATCACCTTTGGTGGCGCTATCGTCTTCCACGTTATCTGTAATCAGCACATAATTTCCAGGCTGTGACAAAACCTTGTTTGCTGTCTTGCTAAGCAGTGTATGTTTTCCAGAAAAACGAGAAGGGTTGTCCAGATCGGACAGGTCGATTTCCCGCAAATCTACATCGGTGGTGTCTTTTGATATGAAAAGCTGGATTCTGCCTGGAGAGGATGTTTTTTTGCTTGCATTGATGATATCCTCAACCTGTGTTTTGACTGAACCTTCCCTTGCAAATCCTTTCATGCTCCCGGAACCGTCCACTATATAGGTTATCCCACCAAGCATACAAAACAATATCAATAACGAGAAAGTTAGATAGTAGCGTTTATTGTTCATTTATGGTCTCCCGGGAAAGCATAAACTCTCCATCTCTTTTTAGCACCGCCGCCAAAAGTCCGTTTACCCAACTATAACTTTCTATCATGAATCCGGGAATTGGCAACCCCGTGTATTCCTCACGCAGGTTTTTTGACAACAAATAAATCTGCGATGTTTCATGTCCAGCGTTGGAGGAGCCTCTTTTGCCAATTGAAATATATTTGCCGTCCAGCGAAATACACAAATCTTGGGAAGTCATGTCGGGAACTTGCCTAACTTGGTTCATAATGCCGGCTGTTATATTGTTAATATCTTTAACCTCGATCCTGTCGGCAAATTGGATGAAGACAAGATCCTCAGCTCCCACTCTTAAAGTGTGCAAAATACCCTGATTTTGAACTTCATCCCAGTTTGCCGCATTTATTGACAAATTTCTCCATTTGCCTGCTGTCAACAAAACACGATTTCCCTTTTTTATTGCAACAGACAAATAGTCATCGTTGGCTGATGCAGCTATCGTATCAGGATTGTTTGTCAAAGTTATTGTTTTTCTGCTGAGTTGACCAGATGATAAAGATTCTACTAGATAATAAAGGATCTCAGCTTCTTTCGCTGCATAAAATAAGTAGTCATTTTTCAAAATCATTTGCAATATTGTGCCATCCACAGCAATATGCTCAGTTTCATGTGTTTGACGCTGCACCACAATCTTGTTTCTCTGAGCATATGCCAGATTGTCTCGGCTGTAATCATAAGCAAATGCACTAACATTGTCACCAACTTTTTCAGCTTGCCCCTGTTGAAAAAGAGAGTTCAGATTTAGTTGGTAAAGGGATTTTTTATTCGTGAGAAAAACCAGTTTTTTAAGCCCGTAAATCAAAGACAAAATCTTTTCTTGGCGATTCAAATTCAGCGCATATAAATCCACTAGATTGTTATCCCTGAAAACTGCACATTCTCCCCGATCACTAATTAAAATCAGGAACGAATCAAACAAAACATGAAAAACATTGCTGCAATTTTTGAAACCAATTCTTTGTGGTTCCGTCCAATGTGTTGGCCGTGACTGTGGTTCCAAGAATCGAGACATTTCCATGTTTGAAGCTGAGTCTCTTTCAGCCCCGCAGATCGGACAAAAAAGCACATTACAGTAGGTGGCATGACGCTCTTTCCCATGTCCACAAACCCTGAAAACTGTCATGCAGGAAGGACAGCTGCCATATGTGAACTCAGCCTGGGGGAGATCAATTTCTGATTTGCAATTAGGGCATTTCATCGCCGGCTACCATATTGTCTGCTAAAAGATGATTCTAATGATGTGTTCATAATTTCAGGAAACCTTCCAAAAATTATTATGTATCCATTGGAACTATTCAACGACAGGTGACTCACTTGACCTCCCCGAATATAAATTGGGAAATATGGCTCTTCCCAGCTCAACCTGACATCGCCTCATAGCAATGTCCCAAAATTAGTAATAGCCATATAATCCGCCATTGAGAATGCAAATCGTATAACTGTCATTTTCTATAATGACTATTGGTTTACCCAGAAATTCACTAAATTGAAACATTCGATCCATACGACGTTTTTACCTCGCGAGCAACATAGGAAAGACGGATGTTTTTGTCAATCTAAAAATCCCTTAATCTAGTGCGGCAAATCATAAGTATTTCACTAATTTTTGCTGTGCAGTGACAATTTTTTATTCTTACATCCATTCCCTGATATTGGACCATAGCTTGAATCTTGCCGCTGCACTGAAACAGCAGCCTATCAAGAGCAACAAAGATAGAAGATAAATTTATAATAGCTCTCCTTTTTTTTATGGAGTATGATTATATTGGAGAATGGATTCAATTCATTCCATTCTTGTGCGGAGACAAACAGAATAACCAAGACGCACGATCGACCGCTGTCTTTTATCCTCCACCCTGGTGTGGCTCTTCTACTTGACAAAAGGACAGTCATTTTAAACTTGATTTTTTTCTGCACTTGCGGAATTGAAACACATTGGCACAAGAATAGACAACAGAGTCCGCCATGGCAATGAAAGGAATTTGATCATGCCCAATTGCTTGCGTGTCATCCGTTGCAGATTATTTTGTCTGACGGATGGATTACATTCAACCGGAATCCTGTGTCATGAGGAAATAATGTTCGAAATATCAGATAAATCCAATAGGAGTAGCAATGTTCAAGCAAATCACGGCGGCTGAAGCTGCCGCAATGATCCAGCCTCACAGTCGTTTGGCCATTGGCGGTTTTTTGGCTGTGGGTGCCCCTGAAGGCATCATCGATGCCATTGTCGCAGCCGGAACCAGGGATCTGCACATGATCGTGATCGCCTCGGACTGGGAAGACCGCGGCGTTGGCAAACTGGTTGTGAATCATCAGCTTAAGAGCGCCCAAGTTTCCCACACTGGCACAAACAGAGAAATCCAAAACCAGATGAATTCCGGCGAAATCCAGGTGGAACTGGTTCCCCAGGGCACCCTGATGGAACGCTGCCGCGCTTTCGGCATGGGTTTGGGCGGGGTTTTGACCCCCACCGGGCTCGGCACCGTGGTGGAAGAAGGAAAGCAAATCATCAATCTGAACGGTCAAGATTACATTCTTGAAGAAGCCATCCCCAGCGATTTTGCTCTCGTTCGTGCCCACAAGGCCGACAGATCCGGAAACCTGATCTACAGCAAAACCGCGCGCAACAGCAACCCCATCATGGCGATGGCAGGCAAAATTACCATCGTTGAAGTGGATGAGATCGTCGAAAGCGGCGAACTGGATCCCGAAGCCATTGTGACGCCCGGGGTTTTTGTTGATTACATCGTTGTGAAGGAGGCTTGAAATGGCATTGGATAAACGCGCACGCATTGGAGCCCGCATCGCTCAAGAATTGAAAGATGGCGATTACGTGAACCTGGGCATTGGATTGCCCACCGAAACCGCAAACCACATCCCGCCCGGAGTACACGTGATTTTCCAAAGCGAAAATGGTATCATGGGAACCGGACCCGCTCCGGCGGAAGGTGAAGAAGATCAAGACATGATCAATGCCGGTGGCGGCTTCATTACAGCCCTGCCCGGAGCTTCCTTTTTCGACTCTGCAACCAGTTTTGGCATCATCCGCGGTGGTCACCTCGATTTCACCGTCCTGGGTGCCCTACAGGTTGATCAACACGGCAATCTGGCGAATTGGATGATCCCCGGAAAGATAATTCCCGGCATGGGCGGAGCAATGGATTTGGTCACCGGAGCGAAAACAGTGATTGTGGCTATGGAGCATCTGGATAAACGCGGTAATTCCAAAGTTTTGAAGGAATGCACCCTGCCGCTCACCGCGAAAGGTCGTGTGAGCCTGATTATCACAGATATGGCTGTGATGGAGGTGACCCCTGAAGGCCTGCTGCTAAAAGAAGTTAGCGAAGACTTCACGGTGGAGGATGTGGTGAAAGCAACTGAAGCTGACCTCATCATCGCCGACAACCTGAAATAAACATAAACATTTGGGATCCCGGGGCTTTTGGAAAACATCAGTCTGGGATCCCATTTCTTAAAATGGACAGAATTTTCCCGCCGGGAAAAAATGTGGTGGGCGCTCAAGCTGTGCCAAGATTGAAGATTGGCGTGAGCGCCTGTCTGTTGGGAAACAAGGTGCGCTACGATGGAGGACATAAATTGGAACCTTGGCTGCTGGAAGCCCTTGGTCTTCATGTAACTTACGTACCTGTTTGCCCGGAGGTGGAATGTGGGCTTTGTATTCCCCGTGAACCGATGGTGTTGGTTGGAGAACGGGATAATCCACGTTTGCTGACGCTAAACACCGGCATTGACCTCAGCAAGCAAATCTGGGATTGGCTGGAAAAAAGGATAACCGAGCTGGCTTGTGAAGGGCTCAGCGGTTTTGTGTTTAAAAGCAAATCCCCTTCCTGCGGTTTGCGCAATGTGGAGCTTTTTCCCCGGCTTGGTGGGACTTGCAGTAAAAATGGAACGGGTATCTTCGCAGCGGCGTTCATGAAGGCTTTTCCTCAGTTGCCCGTGATTGATGAAATCCAGTTATCCGAACGGGCAGCACGGGAAAACTTCCTGCGGGCACTCGGTTTGGATTTCTTTAAAAATAGATAAAACGGATCACCTTGCAAGCCTAAAACTGCTGAAAACTCCCGCTCGCAAAAAATCAGGGAACATAAACCTGAGTCAACGAAGAAACACAATTTTTCGCCAAATCTGGCTCTATCCGATATTAAAGTATTGACACAAAAAGCAGAGATGATTTTCTGGCGCAACCATTTTTTAAGAAGCCCATCCGTCCATAAACAGCGGATACGATAAAGGAAGCAAGTTATGCTGGAGAAATTACTTCGCAAGATATTTGGCGATAAATCCACCCGTGACCTGAACCAATACACACCACTGGTGGAAACCATCAACCGCATTTTCGCGGACCTGCACCAATATGAAGACGATCAACTGCGGGAACGGGTCACAGCCATCAAAACCGAGATCGCGGAAAAACTGCAAGGCAGCCGGGAAACCCTGACGGAATTGGAACACAAATTTCGCGAGGAAGCCGATGAGGGCGAAAGAAACCGAATAGACAACCGCATAGATGAAGCCAAAAAGCAGCTCAAAACATTGACTAAGACAACGTTGGACGAATACTTGCCCGAGGTTTTTGCGTTGGTAAAAGAAACCTGTCGCCGCATGGTGGGTCAAGAATTTGAAGTGCGTGGGCATATGCTGAAATGGAACATGGTGCCCTTCGACGTTCAGCTTATTGGCGGCATGGCCTTGCACGATGGCAAAATAGCTGAAATGGCCACTGGAGAGGGAAAAACTCTGGTTGCCACCCTGCCGCTTTTTTTGAACGCGCTGGTGGGACGCGGAGCACACTTGGTTACGGTGAATGATTACCTTGCCTCGCGTGACGCCGAATGGATGTCCCCCATCTTTAATTTTCATGGAATGCAGGTGGGCTGCATCACCACGGGCATGAGCTTTGAAGAGCGTAAGGAAGCCTATCTCTGCGACGTCACCTACGGCATGAACAGCGAATTCGGCTTCGACTACCTCCGCGATAATATGGCCGTTTCACCACAACAATTGGTGCAGCGTGATTTCTTTTTCACCATCGTGGACGAAGTGGACAGCATCCTCATCGACGAAGCCCGAACCCCGCTCATTATCAGCGGTCCCATTGCCCAAGACAAAAATTTCTATCAGGAACTGCGGCCGCGCATCAACCAACTGGTTCAAGCTCAAAACACCATGGTGCAAAAAATTTTAAGCGAAATACGCGAAGACACAAAAGAGGACAACCAGAATGCGGACCCTGACCGCTTGGCCACAAATCTACTCATCGTGCAGCGTGCCGCGCCACACAACAAAGCTTTCACCAAGCTGATGCAGGAAAACCGGCTGAAGAAAATGGTGAGCGACATCGAAGGTATCTACCTGCGTGATAAAAAGATGCACGAATTGGATGACATGCTTTTTTATGTGGTGGAAGAGCGACACAACAGCGTTGATCTCTGCGAAAAGGGGCGTGAGCTGCTTTCCCGCAGTGAGCAGGACCTCTTTTTGGTGGAAAGTCTGGATGAAGTTTTGGAGCGCGTGGACGAAGATAAAAGCCTCTCCGAAGAGGAAAAAAGCAAGCGTAAACAACTAGAAACAAACCGCTTTATGGACAAAAGCGAAAAGCTGCACAACATAAACCAACTGCTGAAAGCCTACACACTTTTTGAAAACGACAAGGAATATGTGGTAATCGACAACAAGGTGATTATCGTGGATGAATTCACGGGACGCCAGATGCCGGGACGCAGATTTTCTGATGGTCTGCATCAGGCCTTGGAAGCCAAGGAAAACGTGACCATCGAAGCCGGCACCCAAACCTTTGCCACCATTACTCTTCAAAACTATTTTCGCATGTATGAACGGCTTTCGGGCATGACCGGCACGGCAGTGACCGAAGAAGCTGAATTCATAGAGATTTACCAGCTTCCAGTGATGACCATTCCCACCAACGTCCCCATCACGCGCGTGGATCATGAAGACGTGATTTATATGACCAAGAACGAGAAATATCAAGCCCTCATGGACGAGATAATCTATTGGCACGAAAAGAAAAAGCCGGTGTTGGTGGGCACTGTGAGCGTTGAGGTTTCCGAAACCATCAGCCGCCTTTTGCGCCGGCGAAATATCCCTCACAATGTTCTCAACGCCAGGCAGCACCAGCGTGAAGCGGAAATCGTGACTTCGGCTGGAGAGCCAGGCGCGGTCACCATCGCCACAAACATGGCGGGACGCGGCACGGACATCAAACTGGGCAATGGTGTGGTCACCCAAAACACTGAAGATTATAGAGATATCGATTCCGCCGTAACGGAAGAATTTCCATACGGATTGCCATTGGATGGCTTGCACGTGATTGGCAGCGAACGCCACGAAAGCCGTCGCATCGACCGCCAGCTTCGAGGCCGCGCGGGACGCCAGGGCGACCCCGGCACCTCCAGATTTTTCCTTTCCCTGGAAGACGATCTGATGCG
>LSQX01005615.1_pt1 | contig 21994 bp, 11 predicted proteins | sample 654561 | NCBI WGS metagenome assembly LSQX01 (sample SAMN04489861, study PRJNA283612) | anaerobic digester metagenome | isolation source: 4 biogas reactors fed with cattle manure at either 37C or 55C with and... | place: Denmark: Kongens Lyngby | collected 2014
CATCGCCAACTGCAACACCAAAAAGAACTGATCGTATTGGATTAATATCAATCCGTTTCGGGTTGTCATTCGGGTGGTTTTGCCCAGTCGTTTTTTGTTGCTACTTCACTCATTTTATGCTCTTACGCTGTTGTATCTGTTTTGTTTGTTGGTAACGGTTTGTGTATGTGTAGTGCGGGAATAAAAGTACGAAACTTTCAAACAAGCACGGAGCCAATTCATTTACTCAGTATTTCAATTAGTTTTTTATTGATATATAATGTTTCTCTGCCTACTTTTTGAGATTCTAAAACGCCAATCTTTTCCAGTTCTTTTAAATATCGTGATGCCGCTTTCCTCTCTACTTTCAATTGATTAACCACAAACTCAATTTTTGAATAAGGTTGTTCAAAAAGCAATTCCACTAATTCTTTTTTATAAATTTTCGGTGCATCAGTCTGAACTTTCCCGATTGTTTTGTCGAGTAAGTTTCTAATTGTATTTATTTTTTCAATTGTCTGACTTGAAGTCGTTTCTACAGCTTTTAACATGAATAAAATCCATTCTTCCCATTCACCAATTTTGTTTTTTTGATTTAACAGTCGGTAATAATCGGGTTTATTTTCAATAATATAGGAGCTGAGATATAAAATTGGAATGTCAATCAAGTCATTTAAAATCAGATACAAAATATTTAAAATCCTTCCAGTTCTGCCATTTCCATCATAAAATGGGTGGATGCTTTCAAATTGGTGATGAAGTATTGCAAGATTAATTAAAGGCGAAATTTCATTTTGGTTTTGATTAAAATACTCGATGAAATTCGATAATAAATCCAATATTTCTTTTTTATCTTGAGGTGGAGGGTAGACGACTTCTCCTGTCGTATCGTTTTTCAAAACTGTGCCTGGCATACTTCTTATTCCTGCATTGTTTCCAATTAACTCATGTTGAATTTCTATGATGTCATTTACCCGTAAAAACCCTTGTTTTTTAATTAAGTCAAATCCACGAAAAATTGCTTTTCGATAATTTACAACCTCTTTTGTTTCAGGTGAAATATTTGATTTGTTAATTGTGAGTGCTTTATAAAGTTCGTCCTGATTTGTGATAATGTTTTCAATTTCAGAACTTCCTTTTGCCTCTTGCAATACAATTGCATTTACCAACATTGATTGGTTTGGAATTGTATTTGCAATTCCCTTCAATTCAGCTAAAGCAGCAGTTGCTTTATTGGTTTCTCTTAAAATTTCAAGAGTTTCAACTTTCTCCCTCTGAGGCGGAAGTTTATCTAAAATCCGATATGGTGCATCTTGTCCCATGTTTTTCTAATTTGTACCAAAAATACAAAAAATAGTACACATTTCGTTGTGCGGCTTTTTTAGCATTTGCGGTCACTTCTTTTTATGACCCCTTCTTGTCTTTTAAATGTTCTTTTTTTACCACATTATGAAGACGGTTTGTCTTTTTGTCGGAGTTGCCATTTATTCTGCGTTTTTGTTTCACCCCACAAAAATAACTAACTTTCCAAATTATCCGGCAATTTGGACATCTTTTTTGTTTTTGTGGCTAACCCGCGTTTAAGTTCGTTCACCGAAAGTCAAACCATGAACAGCTCCAAGGTTCTCAGTCGGCAGGCGGAGAAATGAGCGGTGAGTAGTAAGCGGTGAGTAGTGAGCGATGAGTAGTAAGCGGTGAGTAGTGAGCGGTGAGAAAGATAGGCGGTGAGAAAATGAGTAGTGAATGGGATTTATCAATGATTTTTTGGCAGTGGCTAAATTTAAAAGCCAAGCCGTGAGCAACGCCAGGCCAGCAAACCGATGTTCGAGCCAATGATTCAGGTCTTTAGAGCATTCGCGGTGTGACCGGGGGATGCGTAAGATTTTCGCTGGTATTTCGTTTGGCGATTTTACTTTAGAAAATCTAAACAACGGCTGCTCGGCTGAAAATGTTTATTTTCGCCCGCAAAATAGTAAAAGGCACAAAATCGACATCTGATGAAACAATACAACAAGCTCAACACCCTGATAGGCTGGGGTGTCTGGTTGATCGCCACGGTGGTTTACCTGCTCACAGTAGAACCTACCGCCAGTTGGTGGGACTGCGGAGAATACATTGCCACAGCTTACAAATTACAGGTAGGCCATCCGCCGGGAGCGCCTTTTTTCCAGTTAGTGGGACGCATCTTCTCCTTATTTGCCTTTGGCGACGTGAGCAAGGTGGCGCTGATGATCAACGTGATGTCGGCGCTTTCGAGCAGCTTCACTATCTTGTTTTTGTTCTGGACCATCACCATCCTGGCACGCAAAGCCGCGCTGCTGGGCGGCGAAATGAACACCGGACGCATGATCGCCATCTTTGGCAGTGGCATCGTAGGAGCGCTGGCTTACACTTTTAGCGACACGTTTTGGTTCTCGGCAGAAGAAGGCGAGGTGTACGCCATGTCGTCGTTTTTCACGGCCTTTGTGTTTTGGGCCATCCTCAAGTGGGACGAAGTGGCCGACCAACAACACTCGGCGCGCTGGCTGGTACTCATCGCCTACATGGTAGGGCTTTCGGTGGGTGTGCACATGCTCAACCTGCTGGCCATTCCAGCCATCACTTTTGTGGTTTACTTCCGTAAATACAAACCCACCACCAAGGGCATGCTTGTGGCCGGCGGTATCTCATTGATCGTTCTTAGCTTTATCATGTATGGCATCATACCCGAAATTGTTTCGTTGTTTGCCCATTCAGAACTTATTTTTGTAAATACTTTGGGGCTTCCTTTCAACAGCGGCACCATCTTCCTGGCTCTATTGCTGATTGCGCTCATCGTTTTTGCTATTAAAGCTACCAACAGCGTTAACGTACGCGATGCAAAAATTGCCATCGGACTTGCCGGTTTACTCTTTCTGTTGATATTGCTCGAAAGTCGCGGTGCCGGGAGTTTCTTCCTGCGACTTTTAGTGGGCGGAGGAGCAGCTTTCCTGATCTATTATTTCCGCAAACAAAAAGCGCTGCTCAACACAGCCGTACTTTCCATCGCTTTTATCCTCATCGGCTATTCTACTTTTTTACTTATCGTAATACGTGCCAACACCAATACTCCTATCAACGAAAATGCGCCTAAAGATGCCGTGAGCCTGCTGTCGTATCTCAATCGGGAGCAATATGGCGACTGGCCAATCTTTCATGGCCAATATTACAATTCGCCGGTGAGTGGATCGGAGGATGGTTCGCCGGTGTATATCCGCAGCGACAAAGCCAAAAAATATGTGGTGGCCGACAGCCGCGAAGGCACCGTCCCGGTTTATGACCCTGAGTTTACCACAATTTTCCCACGCATGTGGAGCAGCTCCAAAGAAACACACATTCGCGAATACAAGGAGTGGGGAAAAATAAAAGGCGTGCCCATACCCCACACCAACCGGGAAGGTAAGGTAGAAACCATTATGAAACCTACCTTTGGTGAGAACCTGACCTACTTTTTCCGCTACCAGGTGGGCTTTATGTATTTCCGCTATTTTATGTGGAACTACTCCGGGCGTCAAAATGACATTCAAGGCCATGGTGGTATCGAAAACGGCAATTGGATAACGGGCATAGAGGCCATAGATGGCAAACGCCTGGGTAGTCAGGATAACCTGCCGGCTACCCGCCAAAGCCGTGCTAACAACAAACTTTACATGCTGCCACTGCTGCTGGGGCTGGCAGGTCTGTTTTTCCAGCTCAACCGCGACTATCGCAATACCATCGTAGTAGGGCTGTTGTTTTTGATGACGGGTATAGCCATCGTGGTCTATCTCAACCAACATCCCTATCAGCCGCGTGAACGCGACTACGCCTATGCCGGCTCCACCTACGCCTTTGCCATCTGGATAGGGCTGGGGGTGCTGGCTATTTATAATCTTTTGCGCAAAGCACTAAAACCACAATTGTCAGCCATTATCGCCACAGTGCTGACGCTTGTGCTGGTGCCAGGTATCATGGCCTCCGAAGAGTGGGATGACCACGACCGCTCCGGAAAATATGCCGCCCGCGACTTTGCCATCAACTATCTGGAATCGTGCGAACCCAACGCCATCCTTTTCACCAATGGCGACAACGACACTTTCCCGCTTTGGTACGTGCAGGAAGTAGAAGGCATCCGCACCGACGTGCGCGTGGTGAATTTTATGCTCGCTTCAGGCGAATGGTACATCCACCAGATGATGCGTAAAATTTACGACTCCGAAAAACTGCCCTTTACGCTTAAAGCGGAAGACTACGAAAAAGGGACAAACAATTTTGTGCCCGTGATTGAAAAGTTAAAAGGTGCTGTGGAGCTTAAGCAGGTGATTAATTTTATTGCCAGTGCAAGAGCTGATACACAAATACCCTACGGCGACGGCACTTTTATAAACTATGCCCCCACGCGAAATTTTAAACTCACCGTCGACTCGGCTTATCTGGTTAATAATAAATTGATTCCCGAAGATATGTACAGCCGCATTGAGCCGGAGATCACCTGGAAGGTGAAGGGACAAAACTATCTTTATAAAAATGATTTGATGCTCCTCGACTTTATCGCCAGCAACAACTGGGAGCGCCCCATTTATTTTACCAGCCCGGCTGCCATCGAAAATGTGCTGAATGTAGATGAATATTGCCACCTCGAAGGCATCGTGTACAGGTTTTTGCCCGTAAAGGCCGACCACATGTACAAAGGGCTGGGAGGTATTGATACCGATCAAGCCTACGACCTGCTGGTGAACAAGGCCAAATGGGGAAACCTGAACGACCCGAAAGTATATCTGGATCCCGAAAGCCGCCGCAACTCCATTATGCCTATGCAGAATTATCTGCGGCTGGCACAGGCGCTTATCGCGGAAGGCATGAACGATTCTGCCGTAGCAGCCCTCGACACCATGCAGAAGTTCTTCCCCGACAGCAAGTTTCATTACGATCTATACACCTTGTCGTTGGTGCAAAACTACTACGATGCCGGCGCCCTGGAGAAAGGCAATGCTGCTGCCGATCTTTTTATTGATAATTACGCCGGCGATCTGGAGTATTATGCCTCTTTAGCCCCATCGTTTAAGCAATATTACCGGCAGGAAACAGAGCAGGCTTTCATGGTATTACAGCGCATGGCGATGCTTGCAAGAGAATACAAACAGACTGAACAGGCCACCAAGACCGAACAGATTCTCAACGAGCTGTTGGAGAAGTTTTAGCTCCTCCCATAGTCCACGAAAAAAATGCCGGCAAACAGAAACTCTGTTTGCCGGCATTTTTTTTGATTTTCTACATCAATTTATTTTGGGTTTCATCAGCACGATTACCAATCCCGCAGCAATAAACGGCAGGCTGAGCCATTGACCCATGTTGAGTGTCATGGTAGTTTCGAAAGCTACCTGTGGCACTTTTAAAAATTCGATCAGAAAACGGGCTGTGAAAAGTAAAATCAAAAATATTCCAAAAATGAATCCCGGTCTGGGTTTTCCATCATTGCGCCAGTAAATCCAATACAATAATCCAAAGATGGCCAGATAGCTCAACGCTTCATAAAGTTGGGTGGGATGGCGTGGCGCGTCATCGTAGCTCGTAAAAATAAATGCCCAGGGCACGTTGGTGATGTTACCGAATATTTCGGAGTTCATCAGGTTGCCCAATCGGATAAAAACACCGCCCAACGCAACCACAATTACAATGCGGTCGAGAACCCAGAAATAGGATTTTTTGGTTTTGCGTACAAAGAGCCACAAGCCCACCAGAATGCCAATAGCAGCACCATGCGAGGCCAACCCGCCGTTCCACACTTTTAATACTTCCCATGGATTGGCCAGGTAATAATCTGCTTCGTAAAAAATAATATGCCCCAGCCTTGCGCCTATTACCGTGGCGACAAGCATGTACATCGAAAGCTTGTCGAGCAGACTTACCGGTAGCTTCTCGTGCTTAAAAATGCGTAGCATTACCAGATAACCAAAAAAGAAAGCCGCGGCAAACAAAACGCCATACCAGCGCACAGGAATTGCGGTTCCGGGAAATATTTCAGGATTTACACTCCAGACAATGTATTGTAACAGCATTTCTTATTGTTTTTTAAAAATTTCGGCAAAGATACTTTATCCCGAATTAAAATACCATCGCCCGGCTCGATTCCGGGGGGGCGGCATTGTTTTTATTTAAAAAACAAATTCTTAAATTATCAGCAAGAGAATTTAAATGGCGAAGAGCGTATCGGGAACTGCCATCTGAGGGCTGCTGGCTGCCGATTTCTTCCGCTGCTGCTGATAGACCTCCTGGTGAAAACCAACAATCAGATCGTTCATCACGTCGGCTACGGTATTAATTTCGGTGGCCCGCCAGGCATTGGTGCCGGCAAAAGCAAATCCCTGGTCCATATCGCCGATGGCAGAGTTGTAGAGCGCCTGGGCGATGCAGTAGGGAGCCTCCTTGTAGTTGCAACTGCTCATGCATTTCACCGGGCAATAGATAGGCTTGGTTTCGCCACGCATGATTTGCTCGACGAATTTGGTTTTTACAACCCTTCCCGGTAATCCTAACGGACTGTCGATGATAACGATATCTTCCTCTTTAGCATTGATGTAGGCTTGTTTGTAGGCATCTGATGCATCGCACTCTTGTGTAGTGACGAAGCGGGTTCCTATTTTTACGGCCTGTGCGCCGGCCTGCATCACCTGGTACATGTCGCTTCCGGTGTGCACGCCACCACCTGCAATGACAGGAATATTGCGGTTGAACGCCGTCCGGTAGTTTTGCATCACGGCCACGGTATCTTTTACGAGTTGCGTCAGTGGCACACGGTTTTCGTCCAGTTTGTCTTTGGCAAAACCCAGGTGCCCACCCGCCATCGGACCTTCTATTACAACAGCATCCGGAATCGTATTATATTTTTCAGCCCAATACCTGAAAATGAGATGAGCAGCTTTGGCTGAGGAGACTTTAGGAATTATTTTGGTGCGATGCCCGCTCAGGCCGGCTTCTCGGATCATGCGCGGGATGTGCAGTGGCAGCCCGGCGCCGATAACGATCAAATCGACCTCTTCTTCGATGGCCACCTTAATCAACGCTTCGTGATCGGTGAGTGCCATCATGATGTTTACGCCAATCACGCCTTTGGTCTGGCTGCGCGCCTGACGTATCTCGCGGCGCAGTGCGCGAATGTTGGCTTCATGAAATTTCTTGCGATAGCCAGGCTCCGTCATGCCTATGGCTGCTGCCGAAATAATACCGACACCTCCCTGGTTTGCTACTGCCGAGGCAAGCCCCGACAGCGACACTGCCACACCCATTCCGCCCTGAATGATGGGCGCGTCGATTTTTAAATCTCCAATAAAAAGTGGTTTCATCATAATTGTGATATCTGATTAAGCCACAAAAATATACTCCATGCAGCGGCAAAAAAAATAATAGGGATTAGCCGGATAAGAAAGATTTAGGCGGAGTGGGTCAGGGATGAAATACCGGAATACAGGTACCGATGCCGCTGGAGAAAGGACGGAGTTTAGATTAATTCGCGGAGTTTATTAACATAACTTTTGGAAACAGGAATGGCAAAATCGATCGTTTCGAAATAAATACGATATCCTTGCGAGTTTCCCTCCACCCGATCGAGATGATTTACATTAACCAAAAACGACCGATGACAGCGCATGATAAATTTGTATTCTTTGAGTACCTCTTCGGCATTGGTAAGGGTAAGGCGAATCAACTGGTGGCTGGCTTCGGCGCCCTGCCTCCAAAACACTTCGATGTAGTTGCCGGCAGAGCGGATCAGCATTATCTGGCTCACTTTTACCGAAAGGGTATCTTTTTGATAATCCGAGACAAAATGCACCAGTTTTTCAGTTATCTCGCGGTTATCCTGAAGTTTGCGGTTGATTTCCCGGGCTGTGCGCAAATGCGTTCGCAGCAAGCGATTGCGGTTGATGCTGATGAGCACCGAGGTAGGGATGATGGCAATAAGAATGAGCTTGATGATGACTTCGAACCCAAAAACCATGATGCCCAGAGCTTTGTAATAAAGATAATAGCCCACCGACACAGTGAAGAGAATCCATAAATCCCAAAGGATTTCTTTTTTGATATTCCAGGTGCGGTTTACAAAAATCCTGGGCAGAAGCTGCGGTAGAATTAGCAGGTTGAGGCTAAACGACAGAAATGTGATAACACCCAGACCGATTACCAGGAAATATTTTTCGCGCGTAGCCAGCACGTCGATTTGCAAAGGCTGGAAAAGGAAAAGGAAGACAAAAACGCCAATGCTGATGATAAATATCACCTGCGCGTTTTGCTTCACGTCATCGTTGAATGGGTAGGGATTTCTTAAGAACTTCAACATTTGCTCTGGTTATCGTCCCGGTACAAAAAATGCTCTTTAGCGTGCCTGCAATCGTGCCAGATATTGCGCCTTGGCCTGCTCAGGATCGGCATCAGGTGCAATGTAGATGCGCGTGCGCAAATCGATCACAACCTCTTGCATTTTGGAAATATCGGGCGATTTGAAAGTAATAGTTTTTTTCTCGGGAAGAGTTCTGCTTTTTTTGCTCATTATCTGAAAATTATAGGTTTGTAAAACGCATGAAAGTCAACAAATTATTAATGACCTTTGTATTTAACAATTGTTTAACATGAAAAGTTTGTGGTTTTTAGTTATCCAATTTTTTTTAGCCCGGGAGTTTGCACGTCGGCAGCAGCATTCGACCGCTTGCTTTCTTTATTAAGAAAACGAATCCCCTGTTTTCCTGCCGGTACTGTTGTTACCAAATATCCCTTTTAATAAATTCAGGGCTAAATTACAGAAAATAAATTACTTATCGTTGTAAAACACAAAATAGTTGGAAAATGTTAACAGGATGATCACTTTTCTTATCATCCAAAATAACGATAACACTCTAACGATTTTTATTAATTTTATGCCGTTTCGAAGCAACGAATTTTATGGCAAAACATTAAAAATTATTTGTTTACTCCGCAACAGTGCCGTTTAAATAATTGAGAAACTATGACTGCAAAATACCGCCAAACACCGCTGGTGCGTTTTGTGATGATATGCGCCCTGCTGATGCTATCGACGATGGCGCGGGCGCTGCCGGTAATTTTTAGCGTTACCGCAAATAGCCCCACCGTTGCCCGCTATGAGAAGCTGGAGCTTACCGTTGTGTTTTCGGCCACTTTTACCAATCCATTCGATTTTAATCAGGTAAATCTGAAAGCCAGATTCTTTTCGCCCTCAGGCAAGCAATATGTGAGGGACGGTTTTTACATGCAGGATTATGTGATGAATGCTCCCAACCAGCTCACGCCTTCGGGGCAGCCCAAATGGCTCTTGCGCTTTGCTCCCGACGAAACGGGCACCTGGATTTACCAGGTGAGCGTTACCGATGGCGCGGGAACAACCAATTTTGAAAACCGTCAGTTTGTGTGTACAGCTTCTACGCATAAAGGTTTCATAAAACGCGATGGCAGCAAGTTAAAATACGACAATGGACAGATTTTTCAGGCGCTGGGCGTCAATCTGGCTTTTCAATGGTGGTGGGATGGTTTTGCTATTTACCAAGATTGGATTGACGAACTTGCTGACAATGGGGGCAACTTTACCAAACTCTCGATGGCTCCCTGGATTTTTGAAATTGAATGGCAACAGACAGGAACGGGGCAATACAAGCAGCGCCAGAATTATGCCTGGGTGCTCGATTGGGTTTTCGATCAGTTGATGGAGAAACAGATTTATTGTCAGTTTAATGTGTTGATACACGACGAGCTGCGCACGGATGTAAGTATTGGCTGGAGCCAAAATCCCTATAACAACGCCCTGGGGGGACCTTGTAATGAACCTCAAAACTTTTTTGTAAATCCTGCCGCCATCAGTCTTTACAAACGTAAGCTGCGCTACATCAATGCCCGATGGGGCTACTCGCCACAGCTTGCGATGTGGGAGCACATTTCCGAAGCTGATGCCACCGGGCTTTATGAGAGCTTTGGCAGTCAAACAACCCAGTGGAACAACAACATGACGGATTACATCCAAACCATCGACACCTACCAACGACCCGTTTCTACGGGCTTTGCCATCCCACAGCACGGCTGGGATATCTGGAATTATGTTGGCACCGGATTTACACAACTCCATGTGTACGATTTCATCCCCGACCTGGAGATGAAGATTTACAACTATTCGCGGTGGGCTATCCAAACGTGGAACAAACCCTTTATCATCAGCGAATTTGCGTTGGGGCACAATTCCGCGGAAGTTTTTCAAAACGACCCGACAGGAATTACTTTTCATAATGTTTTGTGGTCGTCGATGTTTTCGGGCGCTTTCGGATCGGCGATGTCGTGGTACTGGGACAACTATTTATACCCAAACGGATTGTTTTCGTATTTCAAACCCGTCGCCGATTTTTTTGCCGATGCACAGCCCAACCTTGCTACTTTGCAGCCCGAAGTTCCTTTGTGTACCTCCGCCAATTACGAAACCATCCCGGTAAAACCCAGCTACAACAATGGCAACAGCAAAGCGCCACAGAGCTATTTCGAACTAAGCCCGGCGGGAACCCTGGCGCCACCCGATATTTTTGTCGGATATTTTCTGTATGGCAGTTTGTACGGCAGCCGGCGCAATCCGCCCACTTTCAAAGTGAACTATATCGCCGGTGGTAGTTTCAAAGTTCATACGGATAACATTGCTTTGTTTTCTAAAATAAAAATCAAAATTGATGGTGCTACCGTGCTGGATCAAACGGCAAGCCCCAACAGCACCTACAGCGTAAATGTGCCGGCAGGGCAGCACGAGATTCGCATCGAAAATTCGGGCAGTAGCATGGTGCGGATTAAGCGATATGATTTTGCCGGCTATGCGCCACAGTTGCGCACCTTTGTGCTGCGCAACGACAAATATGTGGCGGGGTGGATGCAAAATCGCAAATACAACTGGCAATATTTGCAGCAGTTTGGGACGCCATTGCCGGCGGGGCAAGCTAAAATTTATCTCAACGATCTGACGCCGGGTAAATATGAAATAACCTGGTACAACAGCAACAGCGAAGTGGATTCGGTGCAACCAATTTTTACAACTTCCGGCGATCTGGTGCTAAAAGCGCCGGCAATAGTTTGGGATGGCGCTTTTAAAGCAGAATATTGTGGTGCAGCCCAGCTAGCTTTTAAAGCTTCGTCGGTGAGCGGATTGGCTCCCCTGGCGGTGCAGTTTACCGATCAATCGGTGTACGCCGGCGGTTCTGCCAGCACCTGGCTCTGGAACTTTGGCGACGGAAGCACCTCTACATCGCAAAACCCTTTTCATATTTATCAGCAAGCCGGCAGCTACTCTGTGAGCCTTACGGTGATAACCGGGCAATATTCGCAAACCGTCACACGCAGCAACTACATTAATTGCGCACCTCCGCTTGTTCCCGATTTCACTGCCGACACTACTTTTTGTTTGCCGGGCCACCCTATTCAGTTTACCGACCTGTCGTTGGGCGCACCCGCCACCTGGTACTGGCAATTTGGCGATGGCGGCACGGCCAATGTGCAACATCCGCTGCATGTTTACAACACGCCCGGCCAATACACCGTGTCGTTGTTTGTTCAGAAACAATCCACTGTGAAATTTAAAACCAAACCCAATTACATCAAAGTGCTTGCGCCCGTGGTGGCCGATTTTGCGGCTGATGCCAATATTGCTGTCTGTGGTCAAGCCATTCATTTTACCGATCTCACCACCGGAAACCCCACCTGGTGGCATTGGGATTTTGGAAACGGCACCACCTCGACGCTTCAAAATCCTGAAATAGCTTACGAAAATTGGGGAACCTACAACGTGACATTGATTGCTGCTAATGAGTGGTTGGGCGACACGATCACCAAAATAGCTTGCATACAAATTTTAAAACCGCTGGTAGCGGAATTTTACGCTTTACCCTACCGACCCTGGAACGGACAGACCGTCTACTTTGTTGATCAATCGAGCGGCAACCCCGACAGTTGGCTGTGGGATTTTGGCGACGGCGCTACCGCAACTGATCGTTATGCTACACATCTCTACACATCGCCCGGCTATTACACCGTTACATTGACTGTTTCTGACATGCTACAATCGGCCACGGTAGTCAAAAACAATTTCATCCGGCAGCGCGACACTTTAGTGGCTGCCTTTGCTGCCGACACCACCATAGCACTGCCCGGCCAAAACATTGCATTTACCGATCTTTCCAAAGGCAATCCTTTGCAATGGCTTTGGCAGTTTGGCGACGGGCAAACCTCGTCGCTGCAAAATCCTGTAAAAAGTTACGTCACGCCCGGTAGTTACAGCGTAAGCCAGATGGTGCAACGCAACGACAGCACCAACATAGAAACCAAGAGTGATTATATCCAGATAATTCCTCCTTTGCTGGCCGATTTTCTGGCTGATACCCTTACCGCACGACCAGGGGAAGTGATTCATTTTACCGACCTCACCACCGGCAACCCGACGCATTGGTTGTGGGATTTTGGTAACGGCGTAAATAGTTTTTACAAAAATGCGCAGGTATCTTATTATAACCCGGGAACCTACAGCGTGAGCCTGCTGGCATGGAACGAATACCTGAGCAGCTCCGTCACCAAAACAAATTTTATAACGGTTGTTCCAAATCTCGAAGCTTCTTTTGCGGTGCAGCCTCTCGAAGGTAAGATTGGTGAGCTGGTACGATTTACAGATCAGTCGGTCGGGTTTCCGACGCAATGGGAATGGTGGCTGGGCAACGGCGACACTTCCTACCTGCAGAATCCCGCCACCATTTACACCCAGCACGGGCAATATGATGTGACGCTGATTGTGGCCAACGCCTATGCCCGCGACACCTTATCCTTCAACGACTATTATTACGTGCAGCCACCTTTGTATAGCCACAACATAACGATGCGCGCCGGTTGGAATGGCATTTCGTCGTATGTGCGGCCGGCGCTCACCATGGATTATCTTTTTGGAGAAATTTCGACATCGGTTCTCTTTGCTTTTAATTCCCAAGGGATTTACCGGCCATTTTTTGGTGTTAATACCATCGGCAAATGGCAACCGGAAAAAGGGCTTACACTCTATCTTCTCTCTCCGCAGCAGCTTTTGGTAGAAGGCTACAGCACCATCAACAAAGGGCTTTACTTAGCAGAAGGCTGGTCGGTGCTGCCCGTCACGGTGCCGTGCAACGTTGCCACAGCCGATCTGTATGCTATTCTCGGCGCCGATCTTGAAGCGATAAAAGAGGTAGCCGGTTGGCACATTTACTGGCCCGAAATTTCGATCTACACACTGCCGGAGCTTCAGTTAGGAAAATTATATTTTATAAAAATGAAAAAGGCAAGATCGCTCATTTTGCCGGGGTGTGAGGATTAGGGTGAAATCACAAAATGCGAATTTCAAAAGTTGATAAATATCCACCCATTAGCGCTGGCAATCGGTCATTCCGTGAGTTCACCCAAAGTTTTTGGGCATAATGAGGAAATGTTGAGCGAAGCTGCCTGCCCCGACCCATTGGGGAAATCCCGCCGTTGCGGGAACTTGTGGAATAGATTTCTCCCGGCGACCCACAGCTACGCTGTGTGTCTTGGTCGAAATGACATGGCTGCGTTTGGGGGTGGGGAGAGGGAAAAAAATCGCGAAGCGATTTTTTTCCCTCTCCCCCACAGTCACAAGCACCGTTGTCACCTCGAAGGATCCGCCGGCTGGCGGAGATTGAGAGGTCTGTTTAATACTTGGGTTTTCAGAGTCTTATAAAAATCTGTCATTGGTAACGAAGAGAGGAATCTCTTAACTTCCTGATCATCCTGAATAAATATTTTTCTAGTGGTTCTGAAGTAACAAAGTGTAGCAGCAATAAGGTTTCAATAGTAATTCAAGCATTCTGCCCCACTCAAACTTTGGTGCAGATTGACAGGTATGAAGCCCGCAATTCTTTACTGCTGCTACACTCGACCGTTAACAATTAGGCAGGATTATTCGGCGAAGCCGCATTAATCTTGCTCCGCGCGTGCGGGATTGGACTAAAACCCGTTGGTTTGAAGTTATGTGTTTTCAATTTGAAAGTGTCACTTTTAAAACCCCACTTACAAATTAAAACGTTCAACAAAATATAATTGATGAAATTGAAAGAGTGAACACTCGATTAGAAAAAGCAATTTCCAAAACTCAAAACGAAATCCAAAAAACCAAAGAATACCAGGAGGGTTTAATCACCCAAGTGGTAACGGGTCAGTTGAAGGTACCATGTGACCAAGATGTGACTAAGCCAAAGTTGGAATTATCCAAAACTTTGTAAATTAGCGGTTTCGATACGTAACCCAGATGTAACTGAACCATGGAGAAAGAGGAATTAACCATACTGATTGACGAACTGCGTGCCCTGCCCCACGAGAGCGAGTGGGTAGAGTTTAAGGTAGACAACACCAATCCGCAGGGCATTGGCGAGTACATTTCGGCATTGGCCAATTCGGCTTGCATCGAAAACAAAGAGTTTGGGTACCTTGTATTCGGCATTGAAAATGAAAGGCACCAAGCAGTAGGCACCAACTTTAAGCCGCGGTCCGAAAAAATTGGCAATCAGGAACTCGAAAACTGGTTGGTCACCCAATTAGTACCCAAGGTAGGTGTCCGGATTTTTGAGTTTGTTTACCAATTAAAAAATATGGTGCTTTTTCAAATTGAGCCGGCAAGCAACCGCCCTATACTTTTCAGGGGCGAAGCCTATGTAAGGGTTGGTACTTACACGAAAAAGCTGAAAGATCACCCCGAAAAAGAGGGCAAAATATGGCAAAAAGCTAAACAAACGGTTTTTGAAAAGGATTATGCCATGCGGAATATTTCGGCCGATAAGGTGCTCGAACTGCTCGATTACCCTTCTGTGTTTAAGTTATTGAGCGCTCCTATGCCAGCCAATAAAGAGGGGATACTGGCCAAACTGGAAGAGGAAAAACTGATAGTTAAAAAACTGCTAAAATATCATGTTACTAATTTGGGAGCAATTCTTTTTGCTGTCGATTTGGAGAAGTTTGAAAACCTGGCACGTAAAGCACCCCGGGTTATTATTTACAAGGGCAATTCAAAATTAGAAACGATAAAGGAGCAACAAGGGAAATTGGGTTATGCCGTGTCTTTTGAGCGTCTTGTGAATTACGTAAACGACAAGCTGCCATCGAACGAAGAAATTGGCCGTGTTTTCAGAAAACAAGTGCGCGTTTACCCAGAGCTGGCCATTCGGGAATTAATAGCCAATGCCATAATCCATCAGGATTTTAATATCGGGGGCATGAGCGTGATGATTGAAATTTTCGATAACCGGATAGAGATAGCCAACCCCGGTGCACCGCTAATCGATACCAAACGCTTTATCGACCACAGCCCCGAGAGCCGGAACGAAATACTGGCAGGCATGATGCGCCGCATGAACATTTGCGAAGAACGTGGCAGCGGTATCGACAAAGTAATTACACAAATTGAAATTTACCAATTACCGGCACCCGAATTTATTGCCGGCGACAATTACACTCGGGTTATTTTGTACTCCCCAAAATCGTTACGACAGATGTCGAAACCCGATAAAATCAGGGCATGTTATCAGCACTGTTGTTTGAAGTATGTGTCGGGCGAATACATGTCAAACCAAAGTTTACGCGAGCGATTTGACATTGATAAAAAAAACTACCCAATTGTATCGCGCATAATAAAAGAAACCTCAGATACCGGGCTAATTTTGGAATATGACAATTCAAGGATGTATGTGCCTTTTTGGGTGATGTAATTGATGTAACCCAGATGTAACTAAGCTCCAAAACGAGTTTTATATAATACTGAATTGCAGGCGGTTGAATAAGTAACAAGATGTAACTAAAATGAATAAATTCACCGAAACAAGTGAAAAAGGTTTTCAGAAATACAGCACCGAAATTGAAATCAGTTCCGCATTGCCGAACAAATTGCCGGAAAACTTTGCTCCATCTTTTTCTCGGTCAGCTTTATCCACTATCTGCTACCTAAGCCTCTCTTACAAAAAGTTGTCATCTGTAATTTATTCCTTCTCCCTCCACCTGCCGTCGTTTTTGATCATTTGCACCAATGCATCCACAGCATTTTCTTCGGATACGTTGTGCTGCACTTGTATGTGGCCGCGGTAGAGCGCTACTTTTCCGGCGCCCATGCCCACGTAGCCGTAGTGTGCATCGGCCATTTCGCCGGGGCCGTTTACGACGCAGCCCATCACGGCTATTTTGAGACCTTTCAGGTGGCTGGTGGCAGCTTTTACTTTTTGTAATGAACTCTGGATGTCGTAGCGGGTGCGCCCGCACGACGGGCAGGCGATGAATTCCGTTTTGCTGATGCGCGCCCCGCAGGCTTGCAAAAGTGTAAATGCCAGGTTTACGAATTCCTGCCGGTGCTTCTCGTCCGACCCAAGCCAAATGCCGTCACCGAGGCCATCGAGAAATAGTGGCCCGAAATCGATGGCAGCAGGGATGGCTGCCGCGACCGCATCGCCGGAATAGTTTTTATGCAAAATCACCGGAACGCGCAATTCGTCTTGATGCAAGGTTTCAAAAAATCTCCGAAAGGAATAAACCGCAGGAGCCTCCTGGCTGGCAGCTACCACCGGGCGATGAAAATCATTATCATCATGTTCCGTCGCGTCGATTGAAACCTGATGCCACAGCCTTTGCGCTGAATTATTGGCGTTGATTATTATATCCGGTTTTTCGGCTTTATAGTCACCCGCCTCCGCCAGCACCAGCGGCTCCACCATCGAAGGCTTGAGCTGCGATCGCTTGGAAAATCGCGGATTATAACTAAACGGATCGTAGAAAAAACCTTCAAAAACATTACTAACCAATGCTTTCTTTTCGGGATTTATGTAATTGACGATGCTTTGCGCTACCGGTACCTCATTCACCGGGTCTTCGGTAAGCGATACGCGGATGGTGTCGCCGATGCCGTCGGCCAGCAGGGTGCCGATACCCACGGCTGATTTTACGCGGCCTTCGATGCCGTCGCCGGCTTCGGTTACACCCAGATGCACCGGATAGTCCATGCCTTCGTCCATCATCTTCTTTACCAAAAGGCGTGTGGCATGCACCATCACGCGCACGTTGCTGGCTTTCATCGAGAGGACGATTTGATGAAAATCCATTTCGCGGCAAATCCTCACAAATTCCAGCGCTGCTTCCACCATGCCTTCGGGGGTGTTGCCGTAGCGATGGATGATGCGACGACCCAACGAGCCGTGGTTGGAGCCGATGCGTATGGCGGTGTTGTGCGCTTTGCAAATCCCGATGAGCGGGCGGATGTTTTGGCGCACCTTGTCGAGCGCTTTCTGGTATTGCTGCGGCGTATAGTTGATGTTGCGCGGTTCGGCACCGGTGTAGTTGCCGGGGTTGATGCGCACCTTTTCGACGATGGCAGCAGCTACCTCGGCAGCTTTGGGACTGTAATGGATGTCCGCGATAAGCGGAATATCGTATCCCTGCTCATGCAGCGCCTGCTTGATCACTGCCAGGTTAGCGGCTTCTTTTACGCCGGGAGCTGTAATGCGCACCAGCTCACAACCCGCTTGGTAAAGCTGTATCGTCTGCCGCACCGTTGCTATGGTATCCATGGTGCTGGTGTTGGTCATGCTTTGCACACGCACCGGATTGCTGCCACCTATGGCCACTGTGCCAACCATAACTTCTCTCGTCCTGAAACGCTGATTCATCTGTCGATGTTTGGAATTAACAATCTACAAAACTACAAAGCAAAACTTTTGGTGTGGATGCAGCACGAATTTGTTTGGTGGCGCTGAAGCAATTTTTATGCTGGGCGCAGGGCGCAATCTTCACCAACGGTGTCGTTCCAGGCGACGCCGTTGGTTTTTCAGCGCAGGGCGCAGGGAGCTGCACAAAAAGTTCTTATTACGATTTCTGAGGTCTTTTCCGTCGTTTCTGAAGAATTCAGATTCATCGAACAGCAATCCACTTCTACATTCGATATTCAGATATAGGTTCTCCGCCGCAGGCCTTGCGCCTTGCTCTTTGCGCCCCGCTGTCTTTACTTCACCAGTTGTAGTCCCTCCGTGGCAGAGCTGTCGCCGGGGCGGATGAGCAGGACTTTGCGAAACAAAACCTCGGCTTCGCGCAGCTTGCCAAGTTTCAGGCTTGCCCATGCGTACATTACGTTGACGTCGTAATCGAACGGGTAGAGGTTGGCCACTTTCTCGAATAGCTTCAGTGCTTGCTGATAGTTTTCGCTGCTGTAAAGGATCATTCCCAGCCGGTAGCTTGCGGTGGTGTTGTTGGGGTCGATCTGCAATATTTTCTCGTATTGGGTTTTCACAGCGGCCCAGTTGCCAAGCGCCGCCAGCGGATAGACGTAGCCAAGCCGCCCTTCGATGGCATACGGACTAAGATTTACGGCACGCTGATAATGCGCCGACGACTCGGTGAAGCTGCCCTGCATGTAATAAAGCCATCCCAGCCGCAGATTGATAGCGTAAGAATCTTCGTTGTAAACGGATTTGAGCTGTGCCACCGCATCGCTGTAGTTACCTTTGGTCTCCAGTTCGTAACTTTGCTTAAAAGCATTTTCGATGGTTTTAAAATCCTGTCCCTCCACCTGTGGTATCCAGACCATTACTGTAATCAGCAGGGTGGTTATTTGTAATTTCATTTTTAAAATTGCCATTTTATTCCTCCGATAAAGGTGTTGAAATTATAATCTTTTTCTAAAACGATGAAATCTTCATTATTAATATAGGTGAGATAGCTGCTGGTGCGTCGCATCAGGCGATAGCGCAGCGAGAGTTCCAGATGGTTGCCGGCAGCCCAGGTGAGCAGCGCTTCGGTTTTAAAACGTGCATCTTCCGGGATATTGAACAACACAAAAGCATTTTGCTCGGTATAGCCACGCAGGTTGCCAATGGTTGCCGAAACATCGAGCCACAGGCTGGGCAGCACCCGTGTGCCGACACTCTGGTGGAAAATCAAATGATTAGCCTCCTGGCCATCGCGCAAAGCAATGAGGCCGGTGCGGGTGTAGAGTTTTAGATTTCCCAATGGATAAACATTTACAAAAAAACCGGCTTGCCAGGCATCGCTGCCATCAAATGATGCAAGGGCGCCATTCAATTCTGCCGAAAAAATTCCAAATTCCTTATTGATGGCAAGCCAAAACAAATTATCATGGCGGGTCAACGAAAGGGTATCAGAAACCAGACCCAGTGCGCCATCGTACTTAAAATTCCTCACATCATAGCGGATGCGGGTAAGATGCCACGCGGGAACGATTTTCCATCCCGGCAACGGAGTGTACTGCAGGTTGCCATAATATTCCTGCTGCATTGCCGTATGACGAAAATCGGGTTTTGGCTGCTGCTGGTAATTTACCTTCTGCGTAGCTTCCACCGAAATAAGGCTGACGCCCTGGTAAGTTTGCAACTGTGGCAGCACGTTGAAGTTGATGCCGGCGTGGTAATATTGCAACGCGTCGTAATACCAGGCTTGATTGTAAATAGTATCTGCTTGCCGACGGTTTTTGTTGTGTTGCTTCAGGTCGCTGGTACCGCTAAATCCCGGCCCGGCTTCGATGTAAACCTGATCGATAACCGAGGGAACTTTCTGTCCCAGTTTTTGGCGGTGTGCCGGGGTGAGCTGCGACAGGACAACGCGGGCATCGGCGGTGCGACCCGCAAGGAGATAGCTGTAATAGAGATATTCGGTGGCAACCTCGTCGATGGGATTGAGTTGCCGCGCCTTGCAGAAAAACGGAATGGCACGCCGGTAGTTTTGCTTTTCGTACCAGGCTATCCCCACGCGCATTTGCATGTAAAAATGATCGACACCCTGGCGAATGGCGGCAGTGCCTGTCCGGATAAGCTCATCCCACTGCTGCTGCTGATACAACGAATATGTCAGGCTGTCGGCATTTTGCTTTTGCTGTCCGGCCACCACTGCCGGGAAAAGCAGCACTGTCCACAGTACAAGCATACCGCAAAGGCGGGGACATTTTTTTATAAATGAAGGCCTTTTCATGATTCCGTTTCGGTGGCGCTAAGGGTGAGTTTGGGGCTTTTCATCCTAAATTTCTCTATTCTGTTGTGGTTCACGATAATTTCAAAATTCATCAGCCGGCCTGATTTACCGCTGTAATGCAGCCGCGCCTCCGAAGCCATGTGTATCCGGCTACCGGAGAGGTCGTCTTTAAAATCGAGATATTTCATCTCAAAACCGGCGTGCATAAAGATGTAAAAGGGCGCCACAAAGTCTTGCCAAAACCTGACAAAGCTGTGTTTGAAAACGGCCAATGGAAACTGATCGATAAGTTGTAGATGGTCGTAATATCCGAGGGCAACTTTGTAGGCTCCCAGATAAAAATAGTAAAGCAGCGAAGTGTCGTCGCCCGTAAAATGGGTGAAATAAAACAAGGTGCCGTCATTTTTAAACCACGCTTTGGCGCCACTCTGGCTGCATTGCAGGTAAGTTTGGTTATAAATATCGCTTTTTACTTCCCAGCTCACATTTGTGTTGGGCTGCTCATTTTGCGAATATTCAAAAGTAATGGTTTGACCAGGTACAAAATTAAAGGCGTCGAACAACGAGGCGTTGCGCGTGATGCCGGACACAGTTTCTCCTTTTTGTGGGCGGTCGAAAGTTTTTAATTGGTGGGTTTTTTCTGTTTTCACAATGTATTTGGCGATGGGATAATCGCGCGTATGGGAGCCGATGTATGGATTTTCCTGCAACTGGAAGTGGATGTGCGGCATCGGCGAGTTGCCCGAGTTGCCCACTTTAGCAAGCAAAGCGCCACGCTTTATCTCGTCGCCTTTTGTTACCACAAAGCTCTCTTTGCGCAGATGACTAATTTTGCTGTACAGTTTTTCGGCATGCCGGATGATAATGGTGTTGCCCCAGTTTTGATCCAGATTTACCTTCCCGATGGCGTTGTCGTCGATGCCGTCCATGATTTCCTGTACTATGCCGTCGGCAGGTGCTATCACCGATTGATTAAAAGCATAATAATCTTCGGGGCGATTGCCGGCGCCCGAAAAAGTTTTCCCCTGCTCGTTGGTGATTTCAAAATCCCAGGCATGGCGCCACTGCTGCCGATGGGTAAGCTGGCCCTGATGCCCCTGCGTCACCGTCCACTCGCCATAGAAAGGCAACACTATCGGCGTTTGTTGCGCGGAAACATTAAAACGACTTGCATAATTATGCTGCGTGTAGAGGTTTTTCTCCGGCGAAAATTGCTGCACCACCACCAGCTCGGGCTTGCTAAAATGATGCTGCCTGAATTTCATCACATAAATAAACAAAACCACTACGATATTAAAAGCCAGCGAATAGATGCTCAGGTGCAGATTATAAAATAAGGCGGAAGTAGAGGTGATAATGATGGAGATGATGGGCGTGAGCAGCAGCACCCACAAAAACGACCACCGCGACGGGATGATGAAAAATCCACCGATGGCAATGGCTGTAAGGATGTAGTTGAAGCCGATGTAGAAATAGCTTAGCTCGCCCAGGTCGGCGCCAATAAAAAGATAATAAAAATAGGCGGCAAAAAATCCGGTGACCGAGAGCAGAAAGGCGATGCGCGAATAGATGATCAATCCGATGGCGATGAGGATGCCGGCCAGCAGATGGTGCTGAAAAAATATTGCGCCAAGCGACTGGAAATACATCAGCAAAGCGGAATGGATGGGCAGGTTGTTGATGTAGTGATAAATATCTACCAACAGCGGCCCGCCGTAATCGTACATCTCGTTGAAAACGTAAAGGCCGCGCTCGCTAAGCTGAAGCTCCGTAAACTGCCGTGCCGCCAGGCTCACCGTCCAGATGGCCAGCAGGAAAGGCCACGCCAGATAAGGCAGCCCATATTTCCCGAAATAGTTTTCGAGCCAGATGGTGATGAACAACGTAAAAAGCGCCGCAAAAAAGAGCAATACAAAAAATGCCAGGCCGGGCTGATAAAAAATACCAATTCCCAGCCCCACCAGCAAAGCATTAAAACCATAATAACCCTGGCTGATTC
>LSQX01126959.1_pt2 | contig 21994 bp, 15 predicted proteins | sample 654561 | NCBI WGS metagenome assembly LSQX01 (sample SAMN04489861, study PRJNA283612) | anaerobic digester metagenome | isolation source: 4 biogas reactors fed with cattle manure at either 37C or 55C with and... | place: Denmark: Kongens Lyngby | collected 2014
AACACGCCCGCCGGACATGAACGAAATCACGGCGGGCGTGTTATTTTTCTTTGTTTCGCAAGACCGGAAAACTCCCTTTTTTTATCTTCTCAGCGGTCCTCTGCCGTACCTGTGGAAGGTAGTCCTGTCCATACCCCACCGCGGCATTGCCCTGTAGCTTGTCACGACACGCGGGTAAAATCTTCCGTCCCTGACCCTCCAGACCCTCTTGCCGTGCCAGAGCTCGTATTTTTTCTGGAAGTTGTCGCTTTCATTCCTGTCTTTCCACGGACTGTAGTACCAGAGTATTTCCGGCCCATCGGAGCCGAACCTGATTTGAACGCTCTCTCCAAGCTTGGCTCCGATGGCGCCCTTCGCTGAAAAGGAAATCTTTCCTGTTTCTGTGTTGTATCCTTCGGATACGGTGTTTTCCGCCGGGGTCCCGATAAACCCGCCGTGAGACCCCGCGGTGTCGAAGTCCGCTCCAAACGCGCAGGGAACGAGAAGGATAACTATGAGAGATGTGACAATGATGATTCCAAGAACAATCATCCCTATTTTTTTCTCCATGGGAGAGAAGACATAACACGGTTCTTTTATTCCGCATGGAGAGAGTTCCCCTTCAGGCTTGGGAAGGGTGAATTCATCCGTATTCCCCGCATAATCGTCTGTTTCCGGAATAAGGGCTTCGACTGCCGCCTCCGCATCATCTTTCTTTACAATAGCGGGCTCTGTTTTTTCTTTTTCCGTTGTTTTTTCTTCTGTTTTTTCTGTTGTTTTATCAGTTCCCTTTTCCTTTGCCTCCGGTACGACCTTGTCTTCAGCAGTATCTTCAGGAACTTCCACGTCTTTGTTTACTGAAACAGGTTTAGAAGAAGTGTTTTTCTTCTTTTCCATTTTTTCTTCTGCTGTGCTGTTTTTCTCCGCACGGTTTTTCTTGAGTTCCGTATTTCCCGACACGGTTTTTTTCTCTGCCTTTACAGTCTGGGAGGCTTTTTTCTTCCCCTTTTTCTTGTCGGGTATCTTTTTCTTTCCATCCTGAGTAGCCATTTGACCGCACCTTCCTTTAACAAGTATTTTGCGTCCTCTTCATATATACCGGAAGGACCGGCAGTTAAACAACCCTTTTCCTGCAAAACAAAAATCTACCGGGTCCGGTGGCAACTGAAAACACATTGGCTCCACAGTAAGACAAAAACGGCAGACATGCCTGCCGTTTTCAGCCTGACTTCAGCAAAAAATCAAGAAACCAGTTCAACCTTGATTGATTGACATGTACGACCCTTCGGGAGACGGTTTTTCTTCCCCGGGCTCCGAAGGGAATGCCGTGATTCTGTTTATTATAAGTTTCGCCCTCGCAGCTGACACGCTTTCCTCATATTCCTGTATTAAAGATGCTTTAAACTGCTCCTTGGTGTTCATGGTCACCCTGGGTCCTTTTTCGTTGTAAAAACCCATAAGGGATTCTGTTATTTTCTGGACGACCGGCCCCTTTGCCGTCCCTAATTCATTCAGAACCTGTGCCATGCATTCTTTCCTGAATTCCCGGAGAATGTTGATGTTTTTATTTGCACGGTTAACAAGGGCAAAAAGAGTTTTGAAAGCTTTTTTCTCATCGTCCTCGCTCATCCCATTGTGTCTTTCCGTTATTTTTTTATATGCGTCGGACATTCGGGATATGAGTTTTTTCAACCCTTCCTCGGCATAGTTCTTCATACTGTTGTTTAGCTCGGTTTCAAACGTGACGTTGTTCGGTTTTTCCCCGAAAATTCCCGAGAGTTCTCTGTTTACCAAATCCCTGATATTTTCTATCTCACTGCTGTTCATCATATTACACGCTCCTTTTTTATTTTAGGGGTGGTTGGGATGATTTTCACATCCCTAAAAACCGTGTGTTTTCCTCATCCATCTCCCCGATGAGCATTTCCTGTCCCGAAAGCCCCGTCTTCTTTCCCCACGAAGACCGGGCGAGCCATAAAGCCTCTTCTCTTGCCCTACCGGGGGTTGAACAGCAACACCAGGTTTTCTCGAATAACCTTTTTTCAAGTCCGGGTCCTTGGCCGGCGCCTGTCCTCGGCACCGCAGTCATGTCGAGAGAAATGGAGTTTCCGCTGTAGCGCCTCAGTTCCCCGCGAATGTGAATCATGGACCTGCAAGAGGCGAATATCACTTTTCTGACCGGGGGCACATTTATCTCCCCGCTGTCGTACAAGATGTCGAAACCACCTATGTTTCCCTCGTATCCCGCCCTTCTGAGCCCGTCGGAAGCGATTATCCACGGGGCCTCGTAGCGCTCCGAGAGACGGACCATAATCTCGGCGTCGGGAAATATCCAGCACCCCCTGAATATGGATACAGCCAGTCCCCTGTCGGATATGCGTCCCATCATCCCTCTGAAATGCGATTCGGACGAAGCACCGCTTTCCCTGCCTGTGGTCCTGAGAAAGAGTGAGTAGAGCTCATGCGGGCTGTAGGTCGCCTGGTCGCTCCCGAGTGCCTCTGAAAGAAATTTTCTCGTATCTCCCCTCATGTTCCGATTATCTCCGGCATGTCCTGTCAGACTTATAACCCGAACTCAGGCACGGACTCCGCATAGGACGAGAACTCATCCACAAAATCCAGCACGAATAACCCAAGCTCGTCATTATCGTGCTCTCCGTAAAAGTGGATGTCGGCGCCCCTTTCGAGGTCCTCGTGAAACCTTTCCCCCTTTTCCCTGAACAACGAAAGAAAACTACTCCTTTCCAAAGGCGACATACTCTCGCTGACGAAGGTCTTAATGATTTCCGACGTCCGCTCCCTCCTGGACTCGTCCCCGAGACCCAGGCGGCTCCAGATGTACGCCATGTCGTACACATCCCTCGTGGATACTCGCGACGGTGATGATACAGCGGCCATCTTCATAAGAAAAATGGCGAGAGGCGTATATGTCTTCACAAAAGTCCCGCACAGCCTGGGAATGCGGTCCATCATTGCCGGCGGAACACTGAAGCTCATCTCCGTTTCGATTTCGGACACCCCGAACCTTTCCGCGACAGCCGAGAGACCGCGTGCAGGCCGTCTCGATACCTCCACCTTGGAGAGGAACTTTATGGCACCGGAACCAAGCTTCGCCACGGCAGAGGCCTTGTATCTCACAGTTCCCTCTCCCTCTTTCGCCGGGCTGAAAACAACGTCTGAAAAACCGAACCCCTCCATGAAGGAACGGGCTCTCTCAAGCCTTGAGGCAATCTTCCGCGAGGTCCCCGCCGGGGAATCGTCAGCGAATTCTTCCGCCTCGTCCGTCTCAGGCATGGGAATCTCGTCAAAATCAAGGTCGGAGGACATCCTTGATGAGCCGTAGAGAAGCCGAAGAGCGCTTCCCCCCTTGAATATGAAAGGCGAAGACTCGCCCGGCCCGTAAAAAGACAGAAGGACAAGGGCCTCCCACGCCTCCCGTGCCAGTCTCTCAGGAAGACCTGCCGGGTCGTTTTTTCCGGCATCTGCAACAGCATCTCTGATGTACTGTCTCATTTGAACAACCTCCGGGAAATACTTTATTTGGTATATTTCTCGGTATAGCATTTAATTAAGGTTAAAAACCTTTTTGAAATACTATTAGCCGCTCATAAAAGTCTATCTGTAAATATGCTGTTTTGACCCGTTGATAAACAAACAACAATATCCAGCATGGCGTGGACGGGGAGATTGCCGGCATCCGGATGAGGCGGCAGGTGAAACGGAAGGGTGATACGAGATGTATGGGAGATGTTTCCCGCGCCTGAAATCACGCCGACCTATTTCTGCTTAGTCTAATCATGGTTAGACTCGACGGCTTGAAAAGGCGTCAAAAAAAGAGGGGCTTGGGTTTCGCCCCTCTCGTAAGATTCTGCTGTTTTCCTATGCCGTAACCACTGGAATCTTTTTCCCGCTCTTCTGTTCCGCAAGCGGGACAGTTACCGTGAGAACCCCGTTTTTGCACTCCGCTTTCGCCTGGTCGGAGTCGACTCGGGCGGGAAATGCGACCCGCTGGGAAAACAGGCTGAAAGAGCGTTCCTTGCGAATCCATCTGCGGCCTTCTTCCACGGGTGCAACTGTCTTTTCCTTATCTCCATCCCCTCCGGGCTTTCCGCTTTCTTCGCCAGCCGGAGTTTCAAAGTTTCCGTGCCATTTGACCAACATGAAGGAAGGAGACACCTCTACGTCAATCTTTTCCGGCTCGATTCCGGGAATATCCATCTCCACAATGTATTTCCCTTCTTCCTCGCGGATATCAACCGCACCTGTGACGTTCATCCGAAAATCCTCGTCCTCCATTATCCCGCGCATGCGCCGGATAGTCCTCAGCGGCCTTGACATCATCTCATCCAGCTCCTCGAGTATTCCGGAATCCAGTCCGCCCCGGAAAAAACGCCTCCCGAGCGGCCCCCTCCCGAACATCCGCCCGGAGAAAATACCGGGACTGTCACTGAACGGGTCAGTGAAAAAATCGAATATCGTATCCCTTTCTCTCTGTGCAAGCTTGTTTCCGGACATGTGTATCACGCTCCTCTTGTCCTTCCGCATCTCCAATCCATGTCCGAAACGGATGATGCGGAGTTGTAATTGTTTTTCTTTTTAAAGATTACATGTTGCGGTTATTGTTAAACAAACTAAAATTTAAACTAAAACAAATATCAGTATATCTACGTATATATACATCTGTATGTTTCAAAATATACCGGCCATATACATACTTATAGGCAACAAACAGACAATGCCCAAAAACGCTGTTTCGCCGAAGGCGAGCAGATATACTTTTAAATTGGCATAGCGTGAAGGTTTTCTTTTACCGGAAGCGGCCGTATTGTCTTAACCCGGGGTGGTGTTGTCCATGAGGTGCAGGGGAAAGAGGGATATTCCGGCTGAAAGCAGGATTCCCGCCGGGAATGTTTTCGAGGCGGAGTGTCAAGAAAAGTCATCGGCGGAGCTCAGGAAAGAGATGGTCATGTTCCGGGGGAGGATACTCGACGCCCTCGAGTCATGTCCCGTTTCAGGCGGCGGTATCCCTCATCCCGAGAGGGTGAACGAGTGCCGTTTCATCCTTTCCCAGGCCGTCAACGATATAGAGGACTGGCGTCTTTCCGGCCGCAGGGCGGACATAGAGTCTGTCCTCGCAGAGCCCGGAGGGGGTATGTCATGTACTGGCTCCGTGCGTCTTTCCAGGATACTTGTGGAGCTTCTCACCCAGAGGTACGAGAATGCCGGACCGGCCGATGCAAGTACCGGGGCTCCGAGTGCGGAATTTCGTCCTCCGAGGGGAGAGTATGACGGAAGGCATATCTACTGGATGAGGGATGCCCTGGAAATGCCTCATACGAAGAGGCAGAGGAGAATCATTTCCGCCATGGAGAAGGTGAGGAATACCGCCTGTCCTGTGCCGTCCCGAAGGAATCGGGAAAAGGACCGTGCGGCGGAGGTTGGGCTTCGCCAGGACACTCCGCCCGTATTCTCGGAATAGACAGACATAGATATATCCGAAAAGGGGCTTGTTTGTTAAATAGGCAGATATATTAAAATAAGAAATATCATTGATAAAACCCTTAAAAAAGCAAAACGGAGGACTTCAAAATATGGCAAAGCAAAACAGGTATGCCGCGCTTGAAAATTACAACGCCAACACGTCAGAGACTTACGCATGGATGATTTACCAGGTCTACAGGATGTGGATGGACAACCTCAGGTACTCGTTCTACCTGTCGACCGACACGGCGGGCATAGCTCCGGTTTTTGACGGATTTCTCTCCTATGACGAGGCTGTGGAGAAAACGGACGGATACATCCGCGACACATTTGACAGGCGTGTTGCCCTTGACGCCGAATATTCCAGGGGAATGGACATCATACGAAAGATAATGGAGCTTTCTGATGTCCCGAAGGACGCGAGGGGTGACCTTCGTTACGGTGACGGGGAAGACGAGACGATTTCCCGCGACCGAATGGACGAAGAGATGAAGCGCATAATAGAGAAATACGAGAGCGGCGAGGATGTAAGCGTCCTGGAAATCGCCCTGAAGAACGCCTATGCCATGTATCGGGGGAAGCGGGCGATGAGCGACGAGACTCTGAAAGCGGAGTTGTTCATTCTCAGCCAGGTTCTGGCGACGATTACCGATGCCCCGGAAATGATGAAAAAGATACTCCATGTCATTCCTAAACTCCAGGCTGACTACATGTACGAGATGAACATAAAAAAAGACGACAGGTTCCAGAACCTCTCGCGGGAAAAGGCTCAGGAGCTGTTCTTCCACGAAATGGGAGGTTTGTTTACTCCCTTTGTCAGCAGCTCGTGGCACACGGATAAGACAAACGATGCACGGGAAGCCAACTGCAAGGGCATGGGAAAATCCATAAACAGGTATCTCGGACAGGTGGAGACGCCTGAATTCGAATACCTGACGCCCGTGCTTTTTTCAGGCCCGGGAGCGGGGAAAAACTCAATCCTCGAACAGATGGCGCGGTCTTTACAGTGTCCGTTCCACACCATCAACCTTCCCCAGACAACGTCCGCCGACTACACGCTCCCATCGTACAACCCGAAAAACAAGACAGTCGCCAGCACCTTGACGGAAAACATGGCCGACATAGGCATGACCATCAACCTGACCCTCGGAGACGAGGGTTTCCGGCTGAACGTGGAGGGCCGAACGGGAGCAGACCTTCTGCAGGATTTTCTCCTCCACGGGAGGCTCAGCCCGCAGAGCAAGAACTTCAAAAGGCATCCCGGTACACTGGTCGTCCTGGCGACAAACACCGACAAGGATTCCAAGCCTGGCGAGACGTCCGAGGTGGGACAGGCTATCAAGGACAGGTGCGTTTTTTTCTATATTTCAAACAGAATGGTAAAAAGCGGATTTCCCAGGTACATACGGGGAAAATTCGGAAAACACGTGGAATCGGGCACCGCACTGTATTCCCTGTATGAATTCATGTCGTCCGACGACGAAAATCTCGGAGCCATACCCCTCCTCAACAAAGGGGACATAAACATCGACTCCAACTGGGTGGACATGCAGACACCATCTCCGTCGGGACGTCCACTGACTCATATCATGGAGACCATGTGCGCCCAGAAGTATCAGGTCACCCTCAAGACAATAGAGGAGCAGCTCAGGCCTGTGACGGGCGAGGCATTCGTGGCCAGGTTCAATATGTTCCACAAGGTCAGCAGCTCCATCCCTTCCGTAAGCGAAATGCTCTCTGCCGCGGCAGGCATACCGCAGACTGTATCCATTGCGGCGCTTGACGTGCTTTTCAGCAGCGGGTTCGACCCCGAGGCCGGCAAATTCGTTGTCCGGCCGGGAGATGTGTCTCCTGAATCCGTTTATTTCATGAACGGCGGAAAGGGAGTGCCGGAGAATATGGTGGAATCCTTCAGAAACAACCCGTCCAATATGTTCGTTGATGGAAACGAGAAAAAACACCGTATTACTTTTTCACAGCTGATAGAGAGCAATATAGGAAAAATAGAAAAAAACCTTAAGGATGGAAAAAGCGGCATTCCGAAGAAAAAACTTGAGGAGGCCCTGGAAAGCCAGAAAAAAGGACTCGCTTTTCTTAAGGAACTTGACAGCGTAAAAATATCCGAGCTTGTCGAGAATGGCGTGAACAAGATTTATTGTCTTAAAAAACCGGCCGGTGAAGGTGCGGATTCGCTCAGCGACGAGGAGGCCGCCAGCCTGAAAAAGATAATGTCGCGGGGGATGAACGACCCCATGATTCAAAAGCTCTTTGCCGACCGGATTATAAATTCATTCGAGACATATGTCGAGAACCGGTACATAAACAAGAAACCCCTTGAAAAGCAGAAGGTAAAGGACTACATCACCCTTGTGTGCATGTGTCCCTTCACCAACCAGAAAGAAAACATGCTTTCCCAGATGAAGAACATTATAGTCACCATACCCTCCGAGACGGTGAAAAACGGAATAATGAAATATGGCATTGAAGCGGGAGGAGACAATATTATGACCGGTGAGAGCATAATGAAAAAAAGAAGCGGGAAGGGGAAAGAGAGTATCATTCCGGCATGTGTCCCCACCGTATTCTTCTGCGAACTGCCTGTTTTTTCCAACGCAAGCCTTTTCTCGAAGACATTTACAAGGTTCAGCGAGATGAGAGATGACGTCACCCTGGAAGATTTTTCCCTTTGATTTTTTATGTATCCAAGGCGGCGGGCATGTCCGCCGCCTTTTTCGTTTGGTTCTGCCTTTCTGTTCAAATTGTTTGCGATATTAACTGGCAGGTATTCTTAAAAAAATACTATGTGGGAGGTGAAAATCATGTCGGCCGGATGTGATAAAAAAACAAGGCACATCGCCGTGTCAGAGTTTTTCAGGACCGCGGCGCGTGCAAAGCAAAAATATGGGGAGATACACAGGTTCAGAGGTTTTGAAGAGCTCACCGCTATCACGGGGATAGGTGACAACGACCGGGTGAGATTTTTTTTCGACAGGCGGGCGCTGGAAAAGGCCGACATTATCGCCTCAATGGTTTTCGACGTCTCCCGTTATCTTTCAGAGCTTTACGAGAGAAGAAAAAGTGTGGTCGTATTTGACGAGGAGTTTATCAATGCCATGCAGGACAGCTTTCCAAAACACCTTTTTTTCTCAATGTGCGGGATGATATTTAATTATAATTCAGTCTCCGGACAGACAGGGGCATGTTTTTGAGCAAGATTTGACTATTTCGTCCCTAATTTGACAGTCAGTGTAAAAAAAGATTTCGGAGGTGCATGACCATGGCTTTAACAGGTAATGCGACAGAAATAGACGAGAAGGCGGCGCAGGCCGCCAGGATGGAAACGGTTTCAGCCGAAGCCGAGGAGGCGCTTCTCCGGTCGAGGATATCGGAGATAGTCACAAGCGCCAGAAAATACATCAAGTCCAGGGGAATCGGGGAGAGAGGAGAAACAGTGAGTTTCACCCTTGAAACCGTTTCCGATTTCTTTCTTTCATATGTCCCTCTTGTGGAGCATAAAAACTGTCCCACCATGGCAACGGACTACAAGAAGATAATGTACAGCACGAAATTCATTGCGCGGCTTTATGACGAGATAATCTGCGGGCACATGCACAGAATCGCCTCGCTGCAGTATTCGGAGACAAAAAAGGAGATAGAGGCCGTCATTGGGGATGCCCTCGGAAAACCGCTGAACGATGAAGAGAGAAAAACCTTCTGGGAGGACATCAAAAAAAACACGGGGAAAATTTATGAAGCTAAAAACGGGAGTTCAGACCCGAAAAACCGGAGGATGTGCTGGTTTTTCGCTCTTGCAAAGCTGGAGGGATACGTTGTCCGGCCGGATGATGCAATGAAGCTTGCCGGAGAGCTTTCGGAAAAGTTTTTAAAAGGGCGGGATAACCTGGTAAATTCTGTCACGGTGGAGTTCAGGGAGATGGTGGCAGGTATATTCCTCCATGAAGTCCTCCATATAATCAGGGGTGATGTGGCATCCGAGGACAAAAAACGCCAGGAGTATGTCTGGAAGAGCAGTCCGCTGGGGCCGGGGAAGGATGACGCGGCCGGAGGAGAGCTTCACCAGATGCTCAACCGCGCCATGGACGCAGTGATAAACGATACCATAGAGAACGAGCTCCTGGGCAAGAAGGTGCTTCCTGTCTGGACGGTAAGAAAAGACAACGCCAGGAAACTGGAAACCAGGGCCATATATACCGACACTGTGACCCGGTCGTGCGAAAAAATGGCCGCCTCCCTGGGAAAAGAGCTCGCGGCAACTGAAAACATCGTGGAAATGGAACGCAAGTTCAGGGAGCTTTACTGGGACTCAATGCGCGCCCTTGATGAGAAAATTTCTGAAATGGCCGGTCAGTCCAGGGCACAGAAAAGCAAGGGACAGGAAGGTGAAGGACAGGAAGAGGGGCAGCCCGGCAAAGAGAAAGAAAACGGGCAGGGCAGCTCAAACAACAAACAAGGGAAAGGGAAAAAGAAGGGCGTCGGCAGGAGTACGGATAAAGGAACCGGGGGAAGCGGAATAGGGGACCTGAACCCCAAAAAACACATACACAACGCCATAGCCGAGGTTTTTGGAGGCGAAAAGGTCTCAGACCTGGAGCCTCAGATTGTAGTGATGACCAGCGCCGACGGTATGGAAAGTCAGGGAGGAGGGGGCGTCGGCAAGCCGCAGGACTGGAATGAATATCCGGGAAAACCCATTGACGACCACGGCACGTGCGACGAGGAGATTGAAAAAGAAGAAGAACGGACAGGGGAAAGACCCGGGGGGGGCAAAGAAAACGAAGCTCTCAAGCAAGTGGCAAGGGAACATCTTGAAAAGTCCGCCACAAGAAGAGCGGGGAAGGACTCTGCCCTTGCAGAAATCCTGGTGGCCATAGGCGAAGCTGACGATATTCCGCCGCCGTCCTTTCGGGACAGGATAATAAAGGCGCTTCACTCTATTTTCAGTCCCATCCCCAAGAAGACTTATGAAAAATTCCCCAGGAACTATCACGGGATAGCTCCGCAGTTCTCCAGGTACGGCAAGGGTGTCATACTGCCCACATACAAGAACCCGAGGAACAGGGGACACATATTAATCGCCATAGACGTGTCCGGGTCCATGGGAAACGAGGATGTCCGGGCAGCGGTAATCGAGACGCTCGGGCTGCTGAACTCCATAGGCCCCGGACACAGGATTTCCGTTGTCCAGATAGACGCCGGTATTGTCGACTGGACGGAGTTCAAGACGGGTTCGCAGCGCTGCGAGGCGTATAAGGACGAGATAGAGAGCAGCGGTTTCAAACGCGGAGGCTGCGGCGGGACGGTATACGAAGACCTTTTCGAGCTCCTGGCCGGGAGTGAATCGAGAAAAAGGACGGAGTTCAGTAAAACTCTCCCTGAGGAATTTCCCGGCAAGGATTACGGAGTGCCGGCTCGGGTAGATAAGCCGGACACGGTGTTGTTTTTCACCGACTGGGGATTCAGCGACACAGACCTGGCGACACTGAAAAAAACAAATCTTTTCTGGATAGGCGTCACCGACAGGCCGGAATACGCCGAACCGAGACAGGGTGTTGTCATTGACTGTGACGAGCTGGCTGTCAACAGGATGGAAAGGGTTCCCGGGATGTGAACGACTCCCGGGCAGAAGAAATTTAAAAGTGAATACGTGGAAAGGTGAAAACCGTGAATATGCCCGATGTTAAAAATCAGATTCAAAACTGGTTTGACAAGGAAGCGGAAAATATTAAATACACTATTGAGCGCAGGAAACCATCCGTATGGTTGCAGGAAGACGAGTGCGACGCATCCGCGCTTCTTTTCAGGTCGTTGAAAAAAGCGGCGGGGCTTTATGTAAAAATCGGAGAAAAAAATAATTGGAAAAACCTTCCGCCGAATCCGTTTAAAGGGATAAGGTGGGAAGACCTCTTCTATTTCTTCAGGGATTTTGTGTTTGAGGAATCTGACGAATTCTCATTTGGTTTTCCCGTTCCCAAAACACCGGAAAGTCTTGCGCTGGCCATGTTCAATTTTACAGTATATCCTGAAGAATGGATGAAAAGGACGAAATACAGCCTTTTTCTCCGTCCTTTCAAGAGTTCCCCGCTGCTTTCGCTCTACAGGTACTTCGAACACGCCTCCGTTTCAGCCCGGAATACGGAGGGAAGCCTGTGGAACAGGGTGGAAAAGATGCTGTATCCCGGGTGGAACGATTCCAGGACGCCCATGGATATCTTGCTGGCCATGGCCGTATCCTATCAGTCGAAAGTGAGCGAGGCGTCCGACCACGCCCGCGAGCTGTACGACGAAATGATTGCAAGGAACGCCGCAAACATCTCCATGTCCATGATTTACTGGGTCAGGGACGGAGGGGCCTATCCAACCACTTTCGATTTTCGGGCAATGCTCGCATCCTGCGAGCGGCACACAGGGAAGCCTGCGAGGGCCGTTTTTAACATCCCTCAACATATACTGGAACTCGGAAAAATGTACCGGCTGAAACCTCTTAATTTTGCCGAGCCTGAAGACGATACGGATGAAAGGTATCTTTTCGGGGTCGCCGCGTCCACGTATCTTGAGAGTCCTGTGTTTGACCTGAATATGTGGGCGGAGCTGTCGGAAGACAGACAAAATATCATGCGGATAAAAAATATAGGAGGGGAAAGCTCGAGAAAATTCAGGCGTGAACTGTTGAAAAACGGCATGTTCTGGTCTCTTCCAAAAACGGACTGGAACATGCAGTCTGTTTTCCTCAACGTGGCATGCCCCGCATCGTCCGTTCCACCGGACGATATGAGACACCCGGGGAAAAGCGAATATTTTATTCATATGCCGGAAGATATCAGTCTCGTGGAACCGGTCACTTTTCCGGACGGCCATATCATGCCGCTGTACAGGTATTTTCTCAATAAAAACATGCTTCCTTTTTTGGCCGGTTCAGGTTTCAGCTATCTCGACACTGACTCCGACATGGAAAAGGCTTCCGGCATGATAGGGAAAATACTTGAGTTCACGGCAGGAGAGAGCGACGGCAGGGATATGGACGATTGGGACAGGAGCAGCCGGGCAGTCATCCTCAACATTCTTCTCTCCGGCATTATCCATCCGGAGATGGACATAAATATCCCGTTTGCCCCGCTGGAAAAACTTCTCGGTACGTATGCTGAAAAAAACAATACGAAGATGGCCGAACCTGTAATCAGAAACACGATACGGACATTTGCGCATCTCATAAAAAAAGAAGCGGTACCGGAAGGAGCCGGAAGAGACGGCGCACAGCCGGGAGCGGAGGTCAGGGAATATCTGCTCTCTCCTCCGTGGGACAGGGACAGGACCGTGCGCATAGCATATTCCATATTGTGGATGGCCGAAAAATATTTTCCGGACATATGGGCGAAAGAACTGGAAAAAAGCATAGGGAAACCCCTTGACCATATCTCCTGGTACTACGAAACGAGTGACACGGGTCATTTCATGCCGGCTGGTATCCCGGGCCTGGATGAGGCTTTCAGGAAATTTTATTCCGCACGGATTTCGGATGTTATCGCACACAACAGACAGGAGAACGATAACCTGGATATTGAAGTTACTTAACAGGAAATTTTTTGTGCGGGGTGATTTCCGGCATGGTGTCAACATCCTCTTTTTCTTTGGAAAGACAAAGCTTCAGCGAACTCTTCAGGTCGTTCTTTCTAGGTGAAGAGAATGGTAGAATTTTTGCCGGAGAAAAAGACAGGGAAAAAGAAATATCGGAAATACTCTGCAGGATTTTCGCGGAAACAGACAAATCATTCGAGGACAGCCGGGAATTGCTTCCCGGTGCAATTCCCGTTCCCTCTTTTGTCCTGTCTAATTTTTCAGCGGAGGAAATTAACAGGGATATCGGCACCTTCAAGACCAAGCTAAAAAAAACCCTGCCGGCCCGGTATATGGAAAAATACGGGCGGAACCTCTCGATGAACGCCATTCTTTACCTTGGCGGGTATATGCCTCCGGGCGGCAGCCGGGACATCGATTTCTGGTTTGATTCCCCCGACGTGCAATCAGGAAATGATGAGCGGCTTTCCACGCCGTTTGCCGTTTTCGTGGAGAAGAGCCGCCGCGCTCCCTGTATGAAAGCACCTCGCAAGGGAGTATACGGCAGAGTTTCACGAAAAGTGATTGTAATTCCTCCGAAACTGGAATCACGCATGTCAGATACAAATTCAGGCGGTCTGGACCCGTGCGAGGAAAGTGACCTGTGGAACACCCTTGTTGAGGGCGCAAAAACAGGCGCCGGAAAATGGCCCGGAATAGCCATGGATGTCGCCTGGCGCTACAAGAACTCTCTTCGAACAAGGAGCGGGGTTGCAGGTTCTTTTTCTTTTCCGCCCATAGGGAATTTTACCCCGGCCGAGTTCTATATCCTTCCTTTCGGGGAAAAAGGGAAAAATATATTTTTATATGTGTTCGGACCCGAAGGGGAACTGGTCAATCCTCTCATGGAGACAAACGGAGATACCCTGGCTCAGATTTTCCCGGGGACTGAAAACTCCTTTTTCGACGTGCTCCATGCCGAAAAGTCCAGGCAGTGGGACATTTCATCCGGAGGAAAATCGTCCTTTGACGATGTGAATATACTGAACTATTCAGAGGCCGGCAAGGTTTTGCTGGACAGCGTATACCTGGTTCTGGACGGCGGCGCGGGAAAAAAATGCAGCCACTGCCGGATGACCAGGGAGAGTGACGGAAGCGGATTTACCGTGGCTTACGGAACAATGGGCTCGGGCTGGAAAGCGCAAAGAAGATATCTGTCCGGTGAGTGGCAGGGCATATACAACGTAATAAAGGCCATGGGATATGCAGAGGTCAATTCGCCGTCTTATATCCTGAAGGACGGCCTGGAGAACAATGAGATATTTTCTCTTGCTAAAAATATAGCCGTAGCTTCGTGGGCATGCCTGAAATCGCCCTTTTACAGGAAAGGGAATGCTTCCGGAACTGCCGAGCGCATATCGGAGACGGCAGTCCGTGCGCTGGTGCTCAATCCGCACCCGGCAATCGCCGGCAAGACTGAATATCTTTACGTTTACCCGATGTCGTTCAATCCGGGAGACCCCCTGGAGAGCATGTTCTTCAGAAATGTGATATTAAGCCAGCTTGACGACTATACAAATGCGGTTATTGACGGGGAAAGCGTCCCGATACAGGAAATGAAAAGACTGTACCGGATGTATTCCATTATTGGGGAATCCTTGTCGCGGGAACTCGTTTGGAAGCTGCCCGAAAAATGGAATGAAAAATATATAAGACGGACAATGGACGTCATACTGGCCAGGTTGTCTGCGTCCATTGCCGGGCAGGCCATGGAAGACTCGTCTGTCGAGGATATCGTGAGCGGCGATTTCGACATATGACGACAGCTAGTCTGTACCGGGTTTTGTTCTCCGCACCCTGCGAACTACTTGTTTAACCTCTTCTTTTCAAGCATAATAAAAAAGAAAAATGTAAACCGGATGTTTCCATCCGACATATAACAAACCACGGAAAATGTTTTTCCGACAGTTTTTTTGTGTTTTTTCAAGAAAGGGAGATAAACTCATGGCTGAACAGATAGTTGATACCAATTTCGACGAGGAGCTGAAGAAAAGCTACCTGGCGTACGCCCTGTCGGTCATCACAGACAGGGCGCTTCCGGACGCAAGAGACGGGCTGAAGCCCGTCCAGAGAAGAGTTCTTCACTCCATGAACGAGCTCGGCCTGGCATCGTCGGGGCCCCATAAGAAGTCCGCCAGAATCGTCGGCGAGGCCATGGGAAAATATCACCCCCACGGGGATTCTGCCATATACGACGCCATGGCGAGGATGGCGCAGCCTTTTTCCCTTCGCGTGCCCCTCGTGGACGGACAGGGAAACTTCGGCTCCCTGGACGGGGACTCCCCGGCTGCCATGAGATACACGGAGGCCAGGCTCGCCGTAAGCGGCGAGCTCATGCAGGAGGATATAGGCGAAAATGCGGTGGCGTTCGTGCCGAACTTCGACGAGTCCCTTTCCGAGCCCTCTGTCATGCCGTCCCTGCTTCCCAATCTGCTCATCAACGGTTCGCAGGGAATAGCGGTCGGAATGGCGACCAATATTCCGGCACACAATCCGAAGGAGGTCCTCGACCTTCTTGCCGACTACCTCGGGAACGGGTGTTCCATGACAGTAGAGGAACTGGCGGAGAAAATGCCCGGACCTGATTTCCCCACGGGAGGGGAAATCGTTGGAAGGAACGGGATACGGGAGCTCTACATGACCGGGAAAGGGAAAATAACACTCAGGGGAAAAACCCACATAGAGGAAAAAAAGAACAGAAATCTCATTGTAATCACAGAGGTTCCCTTCGGAGTTCCGAAGGAGCGCCTCGTATCCCAGATTGCCGAGGAGTTGTCTAAACAGTCAGTAGACGGTGTTGCGGCAGTGCGTGACGAATCCGACAGGTCAGGAAACAGGGTCGTGGTGGAACTTCATAAACGATGCGACACAAACGCCGTGCTGGGCCTTCTCTTCTCGAACACTGCCCTGTCGACCACCTTCGGCGGGAACATGCTCGCGCTTGCCGGCGGGTCCCCGAAGCTTCTCACAATCAAGGACATGCTCGATATTTACATCGCTCACAGGCGGGATGTTGTGGGCGCAAGGACAAGATTCCGCCTTGAGAAGGCCCGGGCAAGACTCCATATAGTCGAAGGCCTGTTAAGGGCGCTCGATATCCTTGATGAGATAATCGCGCTTATCCGAAGCTCAAAAAACACGAAGGAAGCCCGTGCCGGTCTTATGGAAAAGTTCTCTTTCACAGAGCTGCAGTCTGACGCAATACTTGAAATGAAGCTCGCGCGCCTTACCGGTCTTGAGCGGAACGCCCTGGAAAAAGAAGACAAGAAGCTTCGCGCGAACATAACCGAATACGAGGAGATACTTTCAAAACCAAAAAAGATGGACAGGGTCATCCTGGGCGAGTTTTCCTCCGTGCTGGCAACGCTTGAAAAACAGGGACTCTGCGAAAGGAGAACGTCTCTTCTCGGAGAGGAGGAGATTTCGCAGGGCAAGAACGGCATGTCTCCGGGGCAGATGAGTCTCGTGTTCGAGAAACCAGTTCCCTGTATAGTGACAGTGGAGGACGGATATATAAGGAAAAAGGACGTGAAGCGGAAAACGTCTCTGGAAACCGGGATATTTCTTTCGGGCGACCTGGCCTATGCGGTCTCCGACGACGGAAGGTTCTTCTCAAGGGAAAAGAAATACATACCCGACTCAGGCACAAGAAAACTCCTGTCAATCGGCGAGTTTTTCGGGGCCGGCAAGGATTCGTCGTTGACGCTTCTGTCTCCCGACATGCACGAGGTCGTTTTCTTCGTTACAGAGGACGGAGCGGTGAAGAAAATGTCCTTCGAGGCACTCCGCGGCGACACGTCCAGGAAAAACACGTCGAAAAAAATATTCCCCGCGGGTGAAGGAGAACGTATATTCCGCATCGTTCCCGGAAAAAGAGGATGCGGCATAGTGCTTGCCACGTCATTTGGGAAAGCGCTCAGGATAAGCGAGGAGACCTTCAGAGATATGGGCCCCGGAGGCAGGGGAGTCGCCGGAATATCCATCGACAGCGAGGATTCCCTGGCGGACGCCGCAGTGATTGAAGCAGGAGACGCCGACAGAAATATTGTTCTCTTTCTGGATGGCGGCAGGTGTGCCAGGTTCTCCTCCTCAGAGCTCAAAACATCCGGACGGGGGGGAAAGGGAGTCTATATCCACAGGGGAGACAGACCGTCCATGGGGAAGATAGCTGAAATACTGCTCCTGGACGATGGCGACGCAATCGTTTTCCGGGACGGGAAGGAGCTGCCGGTAACTGAAATACCGCGGCGGGAAATATCGGTCCATACGCTGCTTTCCATGTTCACACTCCCGTCCGGGGAACAGTGGAGCATCCGGTACGGCAAAAGAACGACCCTACGGGAAAACGGAGCCGAGTATCAGGATGAAGGGCAGGAGAACGGGGAAGATAATGATTGTCCATGCGAGCAATGATTTTCATAAGCCGGCGCAGGACACCCGTGATTTCAGTTTTTGGTAATTGACATGCGGCGTGGTTGTTTGCCCGTCAGGCAGTTTGCTATTCTTGTATAAGTTCAGCGATATAAACGTTTCTCGCTGAAGAGCAGATAAAAAATATCCGGTCTTCCGGGTTTAAAAAAAGAGGGACAGTCCATGGCAAAGGTAAGTGTAAAAACGGAATACAGCGGAAATTCAATACAGGTCCTCGAAGGACTTCAGGCAGTCAGGCGCCGGCCGGGGATGTACATAGGCGACACCGCCTCGAGAGGATTTCACCACCTCCTGTGGGAAATTCTTGACAACTCGGTGGACGAGGCTCTTGCGGATTTCTGCTCTCAAATAGATGTTATGCTTCACCGGGACGGTTCAGCCTCTGTCACGGACAACGGGCGCGGCATGCCTGTGGACATGCACCCGGTAAAAAAAATCCCGTCGTGCCAGGTCATACTCACCATTCTTCACGCCGGCGGGAAGTTCGACAGCGGTGCGTATGCGGTGTCCGGCGGCCTGCACGGAGTGGGTGCATCCGTGGTGAACGCCCTTTCGGAGAAGCTCGACCTCACGGTGTGGAGGGATGGCAGAGAGTATTCCATGTCGTTCTCCCGCGGGGAAGTAACGAAAGAACTGAAAGGAAAACCGTGTCCGGCGAGAGTGGACACGGGAACGCGGGTCAAGTTTCTTCCCGACCCGCAAATATTCCGCGAGGACCCCAGGTTTGACGTAAAGATTATAGAAAGAAAACTGAGAGAAGTTTCCTTTCTTGTCCCTGGTTTAAAACTTACGCTTGGTGTGGAACTGGAAGACGGCTCCGTGGCCATGCAGGAGTTTTACAACATGGACGGCATAGAGGCTATGGTCCGCGACCTCGGGAAGAACGCATCGCCGCTGTTTGACGGTGTGGTCTCTTTCTCAGGGGCCAGCGCAGAGACATCCGTGGACGTGGCGTTCAAATACCTGGACGACTATACGGAGAGGCTTTATTCCTTTGCCAACCTTATACCGACGGCCGAGGGAGGGACGCACGTGTCGGGTTTTCGCACTGCGCTCACGAGGGCCGTCAACGAATCGGCACGGCTGGAAAAAGTCCTTAAGGACAAGGACGAGAACGTTGTCGGAGATGATTTGAGGGAGGGACTTCTCTGTGTCCTGTCGGTGAAGCTGAAAAACCCCCAGTTCGAGGGACAGACCAAGGGAAAGCTCGGAAACAGCGAGACTGCAGGGGCTGTGAGCGCAGTGGTCTACGAGAGGCTGTCCACGTTTTTCGCCAACGAGGGAAAGGGCGTGCTGAAGACCATCGTGGAGAAGGCCCTTTCGACCAGGAGGGCCCGCGAGGCCGCTAAAAAAGCGAAAGACCTGGTGAGGAACAAGGGCAACGGTTCGTCCAGGTTCGAGCTCCCCGGCAAGCTTGCCGACTGTATATCAAAAAAGACGGAAGAAGCCGAAATTTTCATAGTCGAAGGAGACTCGGCCGGAGGCAGTGCGAAGCAGGGACGCGACAGGAATTTCCAGGCCATACTCCCGCTCAGGGGCAAGATACTGAACGTTGAGAAATCCAGGCTTGACAAAATTCTCTCCAATAACGAGGTCGGGAACATAGTGAAAGCACTGGGGTGCGGAGTAGGAAGAGAATTCGACGTTTCCCGGCTCCGGTACGGCAAGGTCATAATCATGACCGACGCCGATGTGGACGGAGCACATATACGGACACTCCTGCTCACCCTTTTCTACAGGCTCCTTCCGGAGCTTGTCTCCGAGGGACGGATTTACGCGGCCCAGCCTCCGCTGTACCGTGTCCAGAAGGGAAAGGACTCGAGATACGTGTACAGCGACGGAGAGTTAAGGGAAATAATGAAAAAATCTTCAGCGAACGTCTCCGTACAGAGGTACAAGGGACTCGGGGAGATGTCGTCCGAACAGTTATGGGAGACGACAATGAACCCGGAGAAGCGAACGCTGAGAAGGATATCGGTGGCAGACTGCGCGACAGAGGCCGCCGAGATGCTCGACATACTCATGGGGAACTCTGTCGAGCCCAGGAGAGATTTTATAACGGCGCATGCCTCCGAGGTGTCGGAACTGGATATTTAGTTTTTCAAGGGCTTAAACAGTATAAGTGCAGATATACTGATACAGGTTAATTTGCATATACAAAAACAGGCATTAAACAAAGAACAAAAACTCAAAAAAAGAGAAAGACAAATATATAAAACCCCGGAGGGTGTAAAAAATGAAGAAGGAACGGATTGTCATGGTATTAAGCCACAACGACCTGGACGGCATCATATCGGCAGTCGTCGGTTCGTTTGCCATAGACTCCCTTATAAAGGGATTTCCTGAATACGCCGGGGTAAAACATTCCGTCCGATTTCTCCGGGGAGTTGACGAGGCGAAGAATGTGATTGCCGACGTGTGCGAGCTTGGAATCCAGCCTGTCGTGACCGACTTGTCCATAGGCAGGGACGAATTCCGGCTTGTCGCCGGCATGGAGCCCTTCATTCCGGAACTGCCCCTTCTCGTTGACCATCACATGGAGTCCCAATCGTTCGACTGCCGCAGGCGTACCATGGTCTCCATGAAATCATGCGCGGCCATGAACTCGATGAAATACTACAGCGCCCTCCCCGGTGAGAAGAAGGTCCATTTTCCCGAATGGCTCTCAAGGCTCGTTGTCCTCGCCAACGACTACGACATGTGGATTCATGCCGAACCTGAATCCAGAAAGCTCAATTCCCTTGCCGACATCCTCGGCCCGGAGGGCCTGTATTTTCGTATAATGAGCGAGAGAGAGGATTTCTCTCCTGCGACCGCACTCTCTGAAAGGTGGATATCCAGGCAGAAGAGGCGTGTCGAAAAGGCCGCGAGGGAGGCTTCCATCCTCACTTCACTGGACGGGAAGACAACATGCGCCGTCGTGCCACCGCAGTTCCCGTTTTCTACAAGCGATGCAAACGAGCTGTCAGAATGTCTCGCTTCGAGAAGACGGTGCGACTGCATGGTATATATTTACGCGCCGGAAAGTGAATCGAAAATGGGACCTGTAAGGATATCGCTCCGCGGTAAAAAAGGTGTTCCAAGACAGTTTCTTTCACTGCTGCGGCAGAGTGAGGGCGTTTCGGGCGGAGGGCATGAAAATTCATGCGGATGCAGGTTCCCGGCTCATGTAAAACATATGGACGCTTTTGATATATTAACAAGAGCAGCGGAAAAATTCCTCGGTATACCGTCGGAGGTCGAAATGTACATAGACAAAAGCTATGATGCACAGGGCGAGGAAATAGATTTCCAGATGTAGCTTAAAATCCCAGTATGCCGCACAGCCTGTCAAGCCTTTCCCTGCACGGGGAAAGGTATTTTTCTTCTGCGCACATCCTGTAAAGTTCACCGACTACCCGTGAAAGCCGCCCTCTTTTCCCGTTGCTGTAAATCCTGCTGTCCATAACGGCGCTTATGGAATCCGCCATGGAAATGGCATCAACAGCCTGCCTCATCCTCACGTTCCCTTTTATGTGCACTCTGATTTCTTTGGGGAGTTTCCCCCATGCCGCGCCGCCGTAATTACCCGTTGGGAAATGGTGGTACAGTGCAGCGACGGGAATGACGGGTCTTGAATAGTTGAATGGAGTCAGAAGAGGCACACCGTACCCGGTATGCTCCTTCATTTTTTCGTACTCTTCCCCGGACAGTGAGGAAGGCTTAAACAGCACGTCTTTCGCCACGCGGCTTTTTCCAATGTCGTGAAAGAGCGCAGCCTGTATCACCGAGAGACGGTATTTGTGAAAGTCGGAGTCACACCTGTCTTCCAGGAGCATGGCCGTATACACGGCTGTACTGACGGAGTGAAGAAAAATTTCTCCCATCCTGTCATCCCGCTCCTCTCCAGTCTCTATTCCCAGGAGCATTTTAAGGAGCCTCGACGAGGCTTCCCGGTTTTCCCTGACGATGTCCTCCAGGGCTTCTTTTACCCATTCAAACTTATCCTGCGACGATAATGGAATGCAAATCCCGTCAAACGCCGACGCAAGCCCTTGTTCCAGTTCCCTGCCCAGGTTGAGTACAGGCATGTCATGACCTCCCGGATACTCCGGTGAAATGGTGCACATGAGATATTCCCCTGTTCCGGCACGGGAATTTTTATGTAAACCCTCATGGCAGGCAGGAGCATGTTTTTTTACTATATCTGCCGGGGATAGCAACAAACAAGAATTGAAAAAACTCTCCGGTTGCGACAGGCAATTTAATTTGTCCTGTCGCAAAATCTCGTTTGTTTTTTTGGCGTTCACGAGGATTGTGTGCAGGAAGCCCGTGACTTCAGTCATGTGGAGGAATGCACATGCTCTGGACTTCAATAATGAACACACGACCTTGTTAAATATAACTGTAAATTGTTATACTTAATTTGTCAAAACAAATTCAATATCAAGGTGGCAGACAAGTGCAAATATCCGTGCGTCTCAAGCTTGAT
>LSQX01160231.1_pt4 | contig 21991 bp, 13 predicted proteins | sample 654561 | NCBI WGS metagenome assembly LSQX01 (sample SAMN04489861, study PRJNA283612) | anaerobic digester metagenome | isolation source: 4 biogas reactors fed with cattle manure at either 37C or 55C with and... | place: Denmark: Kongens Lyngby | collected 2014
TGTCGGTGATGCTGAGGCCTGTTTCCAGGAAGGGGTGCAGGTAAGAGGAGGGGGAAAGGAAGGTATACTGGAAACTAAACCTCAGGTCGAGGCGCTCTTCTGTACCCCAGATGTCGTATAGTTCAATGTTGTCGCCTTCAATGAAAACGACCCGTTCGATTTCAAGGGTAAACTTGTCCTCGGCTTTAAGTTTGGCATAGTTAAACTCGGCCATCAGGGATGCCTTTGGGCTGAATGCCAGGCTACCGAAAAACCCCAGCATTACGGCAGGCTTATAGCTCATCTGCAAGGGCAGCCCGTGGAGTTGAAAATCATAGCCAATGTCCTGACGGACACGGTTGTAGTTGTAGTTCATGCTGAGGATGCTCTCCACGCTGTTATCGCCTGTTCCGTTGTAATAATTGGCGGTGCCGGCATTTGCGATGTAGAATCCCATTGTCATCCCGTAATCGAAGCGCAGGGTCCTTCCGCTGGTGGGTTCTTCGGGTTCCTGGTCAAGGACGGGGCTTACTTCCTGGGCATAAAGGGGTGTGGCGGCGGCCCACCAGCAGGTAAGCAGGATGATCACGAAGAGGGGATTGGAAATAATGGCTTTCATGGGAAGTCAGATGTTTTCTGGCGGGGGTTCCTGCCCTGTATTGCTGAAATAGGCCTTCAGCAGCCGTCCCGCTGCCTGGAATGAAGTCAGGTGTTTTTCTTCGAGGGCGGCCTCCATGTCCGGCATGAGGGAAGTGACAAGCGGGTTCTGATAAAAACTGCTGATAAGCGCCTGGTTGATGGTCTCGAGCATGCTGAATTTTTGCTGCTGGGCCCGTTTTCGGTCAAAGAAGCCATTGTTTTTCAGCAGGGTTTTGTGTTCGAGGATCATTTCCCAGATCTTGTCAATGCCGGTTTTATGAAAGGCAGAGCAGAGTTCGACCCTGGGAGTCCACCCTGATTGGGGAGGCGGGAAAAGATGAAGGGCGTTTTCGTACTGCACCTTAGCGGCTTTGGCTTTATTGAGGTTGTCGCCGTCGGCCTTGTTGATGGCCATGCCATCGCACATCTCGATGATGCCGCGCTTGATGCCCTGCAGCTCATCGCCTGCGCCGGCCAGCATAAGCAGCAGGAAGAAATCGACCATTGAATGCACGGCGGTTTCCGACTGGCCTACGCCCACGGTTTCAATCAGCACGATGTTGAAGCCAGCGGCTTCGCAGAGGATGATGATCTCGCGCGTCTTACGGGCCACGCCACCCAGCGATCCAGCAGAGGGCGAAGGCCGCACAAATGCATGCTCATCCACGGCCAGTTGTTCCATCCGGGTCTTGTCGCCCAGGATACTGCCTTTGGAAATCTCACTGGAGGGGTCCACGGCAAGCACGGCAATCTTATTTCCTTTGGCGGTGAGATAGGTGCCGAAGGCTTCGATGAAGGTGCTCTTACCCACGCCGGGCACGCCCGTGATGCCGATGCGGAGGGAGTTGCCCGAATAGGGTATGCATTTTTCAATGATCTGTTGAGCCAGCTCAAAGTCGCGCGGAAGGGAGCTCTCAATCAGGGTGATGGCCTTGCTGAGCAAGACGCGGTCGCCACGCAGGATGCCCTGCACATAGTCGCTAACGCTGAGCTGCCGGGGCTTGCGGGCCTTAAAGGCTGTTACCGCAGCCTCGTTGATGCTGGGCGGCTGCTCAATACCTGCGTTGACCTTCAGGGCTGAGCCCCCATGGAGATCCTCTGTTTTTTTTTCTTTTGACATGGACTGCTGTAACTGCGAGACACAAAGTTAGCCTGAATTCTCTTTAAAGACAAACCCCAAAAGGGGCAAAAAAGTTTTCGGCGGGTCAATGCAGGAAGGAATAATATATTGTTTAATATTTTTTGGTAAATTGCAAACTTAAACCCAAAGCTGCTGTTTTTCCAGTAATAAACTGAACCAAGCTATGAAAAGGACACATTTTTCGGGCCTTGCCGCCCTGATGATATTGTTGCTGATGAATTTTGGGATGCCACGTGCCAGAGCCTGGTCGGAACATCCATTGATCATTTATCCCGTGCTGAAGACCATCCCTGTGGTGGCCAGCGCCCCAGAGGTGGAGGTAAAAAGCCTGCTAAGTTTTCTGATGCAGGAGGAAGAAGGCCTCGCGCGCCTGCTGGCTGAACAGGAAGCCTGGTCGAGGGCCAATCTGGAGGCCTATGCACCACGGCCCGATGCGCTGGCTTTTGTGGCCACAGGAAATGCCGAAGACATTCTGCAGCGATTCTTTTATGCCATACGCATCAATCCTCATGTGAAGATGGCCCTGTATCATCACCTGCCTCCGGGGGTGGATGGCAGCGGCCGCGAGCCCGTCAGCCCCTATGAACTGACCACCCTCGACAAGCTTTCCGAAATGTTGCATACCACTTACCTGAAACTGAATGAGGGAGAGATGATTGCACCCATCCTGGTGTTGGCTTCGGCCAACAATGAACCCGATTATGGATTCGACCTGGGCTTATTTGAAGATAACAATACCTATTACGGCAAGGTTTTTGGCTTTGGCGAACAAACCTTTGGCAACCCCAACCTGCCCTACGGCTCGCAAGCGCCTTTCCATATGGGCTTTTATCACGAATCGAAGATCGTTTTTGCTGCGGCTCCTTTTCTGAAGCGCACCTTTGTGGAATACCGCATCCACCTGTACAAAACCCTTGCCACCTATGCTTTCAGCGCAGGTCAGGACTACTGGGGCTACCGTTTTATGGGTTGGGCCATGCATTACCTCAGCGACCTGAGCATGCCCTATCATTCATCGGTATTGCCAGGAGTAGGCACCCTGCGCATGATCTGGATCAACCTGAAAGCCATGCTGGGGTTGCCCAAAGCTTATGACAATGCAGTTCAGCTGGTTTCCAACCGTCATACTGTGTTTGAGCAGTTCCAGTGGATGGAGTTGCGCGGAGCCTATGAGGCAGGCAATTTCGACCACCCGTTCTTCAGGGCCCTGGAAAACCCGGTGGCCGAACAGCCCTATTCCGACTGGTTTCCCCGTGATGTGGTGGCTAAGGAGTCTTACAAAAAAGGTAAGCCGACCACCAAAGCGATGAAAAAATTCTTCCCGAAAAAACTGGTCTCCGATCCCTCTTTTGAGGTTAGCGGCAGCCCTGAGCTGGAAAACCTGCTGGAATATATGACCGAAGAAAAGGGGCCTGAATCGGTGAATGCTATGATTGATCTTATTGCTGAGCGCTTCTCGGCTTACAGCATGCATAACCGCAGCTTTGTGAAGGAGATGCTGGGGGAATAGGTTTGGGGTTTAAGGTTCCAGGTTCCGGGTTCCGGGTTTCAAGCTCCAGGCTTCGGGTTTCACGGTGTTTTATGTGGTGATTTTTCTGGCATTCAAAAGTTATTAACCATATTGATTCAAGCATTATGAAGAAGCTGAAGAAGATTCTGATTGGTTTGCTGGTTGTGCTGGCGGTGATATTGCTGGCGGGGACGCTGGTGGTGCGCCATATTTCACATAAGGCCTTGCCTGATTATAACCGTTCGATGACCTTGGAGGGGCTGCGCGACGAGGTGCGTGTGTACCGTGATGAGCTGGCCATTCCGCATATTTATGCCAAAAACGAGCACGACCTGTATTTTACCACCGGGTATGTGATGGCCCAGGACAGGCTGTGGCAGATGGATCTGCTCAGGCGTATTACCCTGGGACGCCTTTCCGAGATCTTTGGGGAAGATATGGCCAATACGGACCTGATTATGCGGGGCTTGCGTATGCCTGAGAAGGCAGCAATGGTGATTGCTGATTCTGAACCAGAGGTGCTTTCCGCCTTTTTTGCTTTTTCCAATGGCGTAAATCATTACATTGAAACGCATCAGAAAAAGTTGCCGCCCGAGTTTACCATTTTGGGCTATAGGCCCGAACCCTGGCAGCCTATCCATTCGGCGAACCTGATCGGCTATATGGCCTGGGACCTTTCGGGAGCCTGGCAGATAGAGGTCACCTTGCATAAGTTACGCCAGCATCTTGATGAGGAGCAGTTTAAGCAGTTGCTTCCCGATATGGGCCAGCACCCGAGTTATGTTTATCCCGACCTGGTGGAAGAGCCGGCCGAGGCTTTGTTCAGCAAACTGGAGCCAGCCGCCAAACTGCTCGACCTGGGCCTGGAAGTGTTTAGTGCAAGCAATAACTGGGTGGTTAGCGGATCAAAGAGCCTTACAGGGCAGCCCATCCTTTCCAACGACATGCACCTTGGATATAACGCTCCGGGCATATGGTACCAGATGCACCAGGTGGTGGAAGGCCAGGTCAATGTAACGGGTGTAGTGCTTCCTGGCCAGCCTTTTGTTGTGGTTGGGCACAACGATCGCATCGCCTGGGGGATGACCAATGTGTATGTGGATGATGCCGACTTTTACCTGGAGACCCTGGATGAAAACAATCCGGACCGATACCTCTACAATGGCCAGTGGCACGAGCTGGAAATCCGGCAGGAAAAGATCGCCATCAAAGGCGGAGACACCCTTGGGCGTGAACTGCGTTTCACCCATCGCGGCCCCATTGTTTCCGAGTTTAAGAAGGTTAAGGATCAGGCCATCAGCCTGCATTGGAGCGGAAACCTGCCCAGCAATGAGCTTCGGAGCATTTACCTGCTCAATCGCGCGCGCAACTGGGAAGATTTCCGCGATGCGCTGAGCACCATGACTTCGGTAAGCCAGAACGTCAATTATGCAGATGTGGATGGGAATATCGGATTGCAAACTGCCGTGGGAATACCTATCCGCAGGGATGGCAACGGGCTGTTCATCTATTCGGGTGAGACCGACCAGTACGACTGGATTGGCATAGTACCCTTCGAGGAAGTGCCCTATTGCTTCAACCCTCCTGAAGGCCATTTGTCATCTGCCAACAACCGGACCGTGGGCGATGATTATCCTTACCACATTGGCTATCAATATGCCCATCCTTATCGCATTGACCGCATCCGCGAAATGCTTAACGAGAAGGAAAAGCTGGGTCCTGAAGATTTCAAGCGGATGCTTGCTGATTTTCGTTCGAAACAGGTGGAGCGATATTTGCCCGAAATCCGCATTATGGTTAGCCTTGAGCCCAATCTTAATATCCTTGAGAAAAAGGCCCTGGAACTGCTGGAACGCTGGGACGGGACGTTGACACCAGAAAGTGGCGCCACCGCCATCTATGAGCAGTTTTATATCACTTTCGTGAAAAACCTCCTGATGGATGAGATGGGTGAGGAGCTTTACAAGGAATTCCTGGGCGACCGTGCTTCAGTGAATGCCATCTTTATGCATGTATGGAAAGACCGCCACTCGAGCTGGATCAACAGGGTGGATACCGACCACAACGAAACCCTTGAAGACCTGGTGGTCATGAGTTTTCGCGAAAGCGTACAATGGCTGGAGGAAAAACTCGGGAAAGACCCTTCCAAATGGCAATGGGGCGACATCCACCAAATCACCATCAGCCACCCCATGGGAACGGTAAAACTGCTGGACCGCCTCCTCGGGCTGAACAAGGGGCCTTTCCCCATAGGAGGGAGCTACCATACCGTTGCCCCCTATGGATACAGTTTCAGGAATCCCTATAATGTTCTGCATGGGGCTTCGCAGCGGCATATTTTCCAGCCCCACAACTGGAGTGAAAACTATATGATCATCCCCACTGGAACTTCGGGCATCCCTGCCAGTAAATACTACCTAGACCAGACTTTGCCTTACCTGAACAACGAATTTTTCACAATCCCCTGGAAGCGTGAAGAGGTTGAAGCCCGTGCAAAATATCAAGCTGTATATGGTCCGACTCCTAATTAAAGGCTCAGGATGAAAAGGCAATCCCTGTTGTTGTTCGTTTTTTTTATGGTGCTGACCCTGCCTGCCTTTTCGCAGGGAGGGTTGCTTGACTTCAACCTGAAGCGGCAGGAGATCAGCCGTATAGGGATGTGGACGCTGGGGGGCTGGGCAGCCACTAACTTTTTGGTGAGTGGCATTGGCTGGGCCAGGGGAAGTGGATCAAATATGTACTTCCACCAGGGTAATGTCCTCTGGAATACTGTTAATGCAGGGATTGCCGGGGTGGCGCTCTATTCCCTCTACCAGGGTGATGCAGGCAGCCTGGGCTTTCTGGAAACTATTCAGGAACACTTCGGGATGGAAAAGACCCTGCTCTTTAATGCAGGCCTGGATGTGGGCTATATGGCCACGGGTTTCTACCTTCATGAGAAGGCCAGAAACAGCACAAAATTCCACGACCGGTTTAAAGGTTATGGGAGTGCTCTGATCCTACAGGGCGCCTTTCTCTTTGTATTTGATCTGGTCCTTTTTGGCATCCTGAACCACCACGGAAAAACCCTTGAAACCCTGCTTTTATCCGCTTATTTTACCCCGGAAGGAGTGGGGATGGTTTGGAGGTTTTAGCTCAAGATTCAAGAATTAAGCTTTCAGAAAAAAAGACAGGTTCTTGATGCATAAAAAAAGCAGGGCTGTTTGTTGAACGGCCCTGTTTTTTGTCGGATCCATCCTTATAATTTTTCCATCCTGACAGCAGATATTTTAAAGGGTGCGATTTTGGAGTAGGGGTCAAGTTCATCGCGGGTGAGTTTGTTTACGGGGGCCTCTCCAAAATGGAAGGGCATAAAAAGCTCGCCCTGCAGGACTTCCTCACTGATCCGAACGGTGGTTTCAATTGCTCCCCTCCTGGAGATGACCTTCACCATGTCGCCTTCGTGGAAACCACAATGGGCTGCATCGTCGGGGTGCATCAGCATATAGGCCTCATTGGCGAAGTCGGTAAGCGACTTGTTGCGGCGCGACATGGTGGAACTGTGGTACTGGTAAAGGATCCGGCCAGTATTGAGAATAAAGGGATATTTAGCGTCGGCGCGCTCGCTTTGCTCGGCGAAGTCCACGGGATGCAATTTCCCTAGGCCGTTGGGGGTGTTGAATTTTTCCAGGAACAGGGTGGCGGTTCCGGGGTGATCCTTGCCGGGGCAGGGCCATTGGATTCCCCGGTGTTCCAGGCGGTCGTAGGAAATGCCCGCAAAGATTGGAGCCGTTTGTGCGATCTCATTCCAGATGTCGCTTTCGGTCTGGTAATTACCCAGGGGCTTGCCCATGCGTTCGGCAATCTCTGTGATAATATGCCAGTCCTGCCTGGCCTGGCCCGGTGCTTCCACTGCCTTGCGGACACGCAGTACGCGGCGGTCGCTGTTCACAAAAGTGCCCTCCTTCTCTGCAAAAGCTGCAGCAGGAAGGATGACATCAGCATAACGTGTGGTTTCCGTGGGGAAGATATCCTGAACCACCAGGAAATCAAGTTTTTGGATGGCTTCTTCAGTATGGTTTAGATTGGGATCGGTGATCATCGGGTTTTCGCCCATGATGTACATGGCCTTGACCTTCCCTTCGTAAGCCGCCTGCATGATCTCGACGGTTGATAGGCCTTTCTCCCCGTCTAGTTCTTCGAAGGGCACCCCCCAGATTTTTGCTACTTTACGGCGGTTCTCAGCGTCCTCTACCGGGATGTATCCGGGATAGGTAAAAGGGGAAGTGCCCACATCGGAAACCCCCTGGACATTGTTTTGCCCGCGCGGTGGATTTATGCCTGCCCCTACACGGCCAATCTGCCCGGTGATGAGCATCATATTGATAAGGCAGAACACGTTGTGGGTTCCTGTGACTTGCTGGCTGTAGCCCATGCCCGTGGCGATCAGGGGCTTCCTGGCTTTGGCATAAACCCTGGCAGCCTCAATCATCAGTTTGGCAGAGACCCCGGTGATTTCTTCCACATATTCGGGGGTATATTTCGCGGTAAGGGCCTTGAGGTCCTCAAAAGCCTTCATTCCACCATCGACACGTTTTTTGATAAAGTCGCGGTCAACCAGATCTTCGCTGATGATAACCCGAATCATTCCATTGAGCAGCGCCACATCGGTGCCCAGCCTGGGCTGAAGCCAGATGTAAGCGTCCTTTACCAAAGGAGTCCACTTGGGATCGATGATGATCACCTTAGCCCCCTGGCGCTGAACTGCGTGCTTGACAAAAGTTGCGGTCACGGGGTGGGTCTCGATCATGTTGTTACCCGTCACCAGCATGCAGTCGCTGTTGGCATAGTCTTCAATGGAGTTGCTGCCCGCGCCATCACCCACTGCCTTGAGCATGGCGGTAACTGTGGAGGCATGGCAGAGGCGGGTGCAGTAGTCCACGTTGTTGTTGCCAAAGACCATGCGCACAAGCTTCATAAAGAGGTAGTTGTCTTCGTTGGTGGTCTTGGCAGAGGCATACCCAGCCAGGGCTTCGCGGCCATACTTCTCTTTGGTTTCCTTAAATTTTCTGGCGACAAGGTCAAGGGCTTCATCCCAGGAGGCTTCCACAAACTGTCCGTCCTTTTTGATTAGGGGGGTCTTAAGACGCTCGGAATGATTTATGTAATCGTAGCCGAAACGTCCCTTGACGCACAGGCGTCCGTAGTTGGGGCTGATATCCTCCACCCCCATGCTGCGGACAATTTTACCATCCTTGACCCAGAGCTCAAGCTGGCAGCCTACCCCGCAATAGGGGCAGGTGGTCCGCACTTTTTTTATCCCATTTTCAATATTGATGTCGCTGCGGTGGGGTTTTTCAACGATGGCCCCCGTTGGGCATAGCTGTATGCATTCCCCGCAGCCATCACATTCACTTTCCCCCCATTTCTCAAAGCCCCCTGTGATATAACTGGTGATTCCCCGATTGGTGAACGAGAGTACATTTTTTCCCTGCACCTCATCGCAGGCTTTGATGCAGCGGAAACATTTGATGCATTTTGAGGCGTCATAGCTCAGCACGGGTGAGCTTTCATCTTTCGGGTACCCCAGTTCTTTCCAAATGGAAGGAAAGCGCCTGTTTTCCTTCTTTTCAAGGCCATAGCGGATGACCAGTTCCCTGAATTCATCGTGGTAGCTGCCATCGTAAGCGTCATTGTGTTCGGCCAGAAGGTAGTCGAGCAGGTATTTTCGGGCCTCTTCCAATTCGGCATCAAAAGCCGTTACCTCCATGCCCTCTTCCACTTTGATGGTGCAGGAGGTTACCATTCCCCGCATATCCTTTATCTTAACAAGGCACAGGCGGCAGGCCCCAGTAGGGGTCAACTTCTTGTGATAGCACAGGTGAGGTATGGTAATACCGTTGTCTTTTGCAACTTGCAGCAAGTTTGCGCCTTCAGGTGCCTGGATCTTTTTGTTGTCGATGGTTATGTTGACAAGGTTAGGCATAAGTTCGGGGTTTGGGGTTTGGAGTTAAAATATCACCATGTCATTTAGGGCTTAGGGCAAAATGAATGAATACGTAATTTCATCAGCCACCCATGAGTTCACTGGTAAAATAACGTGCGGCAGATTTCAAGGGTAGTATTGGCGATTGGCCAAGTGGGCAGAGCGAAGAGGAAGCCATTAGGCCTGCCTCTTTAACCATCTGGTCAAGCAAGGTTTTCTTATCCCTTACCCCCTTGCGCAGCATTTCTGTTTCCTTCACGAGCATGGTAGTTCCCACGCGGCAAGGGACGCATTTGCCACAAGACTCGTGCTTGAAGAAGCGCAGGCAATTGTAAAGCATGTCGTAAACGGAGTCTCCCTCTTCAAGGACAATAACAGCACCTGAGCCTAGGGTAGCTCCTTTTTCCTTAAGGTTATCATAAGTCATGCGCTCGTCGAGCATGGACTCGTCCACAAAGGTGCCTGCTGCTCCTCCCATTAGGGCAGCCTTAAAGGGTTTATCACCGATCATTCCCCCTGCAAGGTCCCAAATCAACTGACGAAGGGTAGCGCCCATCTGCACCTCATAAAAACCGGGCTTTTTCACCTTACCGCTGATTGTAAAAATTTTGGTGCCACGCGACCTTTCCGTTCCGAATTGGAGGTACCATTCCTTTCCTTTGGCAATAATAAGGGGAATGGTGGAAAGCGTTTCCACATTATTGACTAGGGTGGGCGCATTGAAGACTCCTTTTTCGGCGGGGAAGGGTGGCTTGATGCGCGGATATCCGCGCTTGCCTTCCAACGACTCAAGCATGGTAAGCTCTTCCCCGCAAAGATAGGAGCCTGCACCCAGCTTGAGCTCTAGGTCGAAATCAAAGCCTGATCCCAGGATGTTTTTGCCCAGGTAGCCCTTGGCATAGGCATCTGCAATAGCCTTGCGGGTCATGCGTATGGCATCGTAGTATTCGCCACGCAAATAAATAAAACCCTTGGTGGCGTTGATGCTGTAAGCGGCAATAATGGTCCCCTCAATGTAGAGGTGAGGGTCGTTTTCCATAATGATACGGTCCTTAAATGTCCCTGGCTCTCCTTCATCAGCGTTGACCACCACATAGCGCTGTGGGCATGACTGACAACTCCTGCTGGTGAATTTCTTCTTAGTACCTGTTGAGAAACCAGCTCCTCCGCGGCCCCGGAGACCTGCATCCATCACCTCATCAATGATCGAGAAGGGCTCCATTGTCAGGGCCTTTTTCAAGCCCTGGTATCCCTCCGCTGCGAGATAATCATCAATGCTTTCGGGATTGATGTTTCCAACGTTTTTCAGGGTGATTCGGGTCTCTTGTATCATGACGGGATGATTTTCATATTTTTAAGGATAATAGGACCTTCAGCAGGCGAAAGCTTATTTATGGCGGTATTTACTGATCACTTCGTTAACTTTCTTGCTGTCAAGGTGATTGAATACCTTATCGTTGATCATCATGCTGGGCGCCTCCTGACACTGACCCAGGCATTCGGCTATTTCCAGGGAAAAGCGTCCGCATGGCGTTGTTTCACCCGCTATGATGCCCAGGGTTTCTTCAAGCTGTGCAAGCACTTCCTTTCCCTTCATTAGCTCACAAACAGGGGAAACGCATACCCTGATAATGTACTTTCCACGGGGCTTCAGGCTGAACATGGAATAATATTTGGCTACCCCGTAAACTGAGCTTTTGGTGAGTTTCAGGTACTTGGCAGCATCGCTCAGGGCTTCTTCGGTAAGGTAGTTCTGGGGATGGTTATCCTGTAAGGCGTGCAGGATCATCAGCAGATTGTCCTGCCGTGCTTCAAATTTATCCAGGATTTCTTTTGTGGACATATTGCCGTATGGGTTTGGTTTGCAAAAGCGGACAGGAATGACCGTACAAAGAGCCGTTTCCTTTGCGTTGGGAAAAGTAATAAAAATTTGAATTATGCAGTGGAAAACAGCTGCCAAATTGCCTTTTTTTGGCCAATTCTAATTTAGACTGTTTTTAATCTGTAGGCGTCAAGGTACAGCAACATTTTCTCTACTGCGGGGTATCCCATTTTTTCAAGCAGACTGGCGTAGTGTTCAATCTGTTCTATATGGCTGGGGTACTCTTTGCCTGTTTTATAGTCAATGACCACAGTACGGTCATCAAACATTATTACGCGGTCGGGGCGGTAGAAGTTTCCGTGCTCATCAAAAAGGCCTGCTTCCGCCTTAATTTTTGCCCCGGGAGCAAAACAGGGGGCCAGTGAAGTTAAGGTGAGCAACTCTTCTATGCGTGTTGTCCATTCTTCCTCAATGATGCTATCAATCTCACCTTCGGCACGCATTCGTGCCAGCACCGGCCTGATGTCGTGGGTGGTGAGGATCTGCTCCATGGCACGGTGCAAAAGCTTGCCCCGCTCACGCTGCTCGGCTGAGGCTACCCCTCTTTCCTCCTGGTTGGACCGCATCCTGAGCCCTGCAGTCCAGCTGCGTGAGAGCACCTTTTGAAGGGGAGAATCCACTTCAGTTTGGGGCTCCCTGTCTGTATCTGCGGGATCAAAAGTTCCGAAGCTAAAGGAGTTTTTTTCTTCGCTTTTGGCTTCCATCCCGGAAAGGCAGGCCTGAAGCATCTGAGGTAGGGAAGGACGGCTGCCTGATTTAAGCTCGGCAGGTGTTTTTGAAAAAACGAACAGTTTTTCCCTGGGCCGAGTAAATGCAACATAGGCCAGGTTAAGCAAGTCGAGCATGGTGCGCTCCATTTCATCCTCAAAGAGGGTCTGGTAGGGCGTGTTTTCGAGGGCTTTCCCGCTGAACTTCAACCATACTGCCTTCAGTTCTCTCAGACTGGGGTGCTCAGGCGTAATCCAGGTTCCATCGCGTGTGGGCTTTTTGGGCTCCATATCGGCAAAGGGGAAAATCACTACAGGGAACTGTAAACCCTTTGACTTATGGATTGTCATCACCTGCACCGCATTCAGGCCCCTGGGAACTACCAGCGAATATTTGTATCCAAACTCATCCCACCACTGCAAAAAGTCGGCAATGGACAGGCTGTTTTTTTCGGAATACTCGAATACAGCATTCATGAAGAAGGTGACAAAAGGATTGGGGGCTCCCTGGGTAAAGAAGGTGCGGGTAATCAGCTCACAAATATCATACAGGTTGAGGAAGGATAATTGGGAAAACCCAAAGCTAATGCCATTTTTGCAAAGCAATTCTTTTGTCACATCGTGCCAGTTGATGGCCTTGTTGCCCGAGGGCAGGGGGAACAAGCCTGCCTCTGCCAATACTTGATGCAGGCTTACCGATGTTTTGATCCATTTATTGGAGATGAGGTACTCCAGCCACTCACTGGCGGCTACAGAGTCGTGACGGTTCAGCAATAGCCGAAGGCTGGCCAGAAAAAAGATCACCTCTTCCGATTGATTGAGCAGTAAGGATTCAGAGGAAATGACTGGCACCTGGTTGCGTAGCAGGTAACGTGCCACCTGGCTGCCCTTGTTGTTTGACCTGCAAAGGATGGTGATGTCGCTGTAGGGGTGGCCTGCTTCCTGCAGCTTTTCAATTGTCACCCTGATTTTTTGGAGGCTTAGTTCCGAATAATCTGCCTCGCCGTCTTTCTCAAGGAAGCTCAGCTCCACATACCCCCCAAGGGCATCCTTACGGGCCTTCTGGGCTTCCTGGGAATATATGGCCTGCATCCTTTCGGAAAGGAATGCCTTCGATTGATCAAAGAAGCGGTTGTTGAAGTTTACAATGACCTCTTTTGAGCGGAAATTGGTGTCCAGGTTTTTCTCCTGATGGTTGCGCTCAAGCGATTGCTGCCACTGCTCCCTGTTTAGCCCGCGAATCCCTTCAGGCAGTTGGGGCAGGCGAATAAATTGTTCCACATCCCCGTTCCGCCAGCGGTATATGGCCTGTTTGCCGTCTCCCACTACCAGGCTCAGTTGCCCTATGGCCAGGCCGTTCTCTACAAGAGGCAGCAGGTTTTGCCATTGCAGCACTGAGGTGTCCTGAAACTCATCGATCATATAGTGTTGATAGCGTTCGCCAATGCGTTCGTAAATGAAGGGCACGGGTTGTTCGGCTACAATGGCCGAAATCTTGCGGTTAAAGTCGGAGATGTGCAACAGAACGTTCTCAGTTTTGATCTCTTCCAGGACACGATGCACTTCATTGAGCACACCCAGAGGGAAAAGATGCTGGCTTACAGCCCTTAACAGCTGGTAAAAACCAAGATAATCGCCTTTTATCCCGTGGATGTCAAGATAGCATTGTTGCAACTCCGGTTTGATGGTATCAATGACCGCCTTTTCTTCAGGTCCTGCCTTGCCCCCGTGCCACTTGTCCTCTTCCATGGTGGCCCGCACATAGGTATTAGGGCTTATTTTATCGGCTATATGCCCCTCAGAGAGATTCTGAAAGTAGGTATAAATCCCTTGCCTGCCCCTGTAAAAGTGTTCAGCTGCCAGGTTTTTTGACTGGATCAGATGCATGGCCTCTGTGGCTTTGTTTTTTGCATTTTGTTCAAAAACTTTGATCTTCCCTATGATGTCTTTCTGGATTTTCAGAAATTCATCGAGGGTTAGCTCTTTGAGCTTTTCGATAAAAGGGGTGCTGTCTTCATCCATCAGGGTCTTTGCCAGCTGCCCGATTGCGTTCTCAATGCGCAGGTCCCTCTCTTCATCAGCCTGGGTGAGCATAAACCGGATAAGCAATTCCGTAAGTTGTTCATCGCTGCCAGCACGGCTTATAAGCATATCCACTGCCTTCGACAGCAGGCTCTCCGAATCCATTTCTATTTCAAAATTTACCGGAATCCTAAGGTCGAAGGCAAAAGTTCTGACAATCCGGTGTACAAAGCTGTCGATGGTGCTTACTGAAAAATCGGAGTAGTTGTGCAGGATGTCGGTAAGGATATTCCCTGCATTTTTTATAAGATGATCCTCCGGGGGCGCATTAAACCCTTCCAGTCTGTACTCATGATTGATCTGGTCGAGCAGTGCTCGGGCTTTCTTGTCCCCGGGATTTTTGGAAAGCTTAGCCAAATTCCCGAGCTCTCCAATGATGCGGCTCTTCATCTCGGCAGCAGCAGCATTGGTAAAGGTGATGGCCAGGATCTGCCGCATCTTGCCCGGATGGGGCAAAACAAGCTTCAGGTACTCCTTCACCAGAGTGTAAGTTTTCCCGCTCCCTGCCGATGATTTATAAACATGGAAATTCTTCTTTTCCATAACATGATTTTGCAGACGAAGCTAAATATAATTTCCGGGAGTTGTCACCTTCTTATGGGAAAATTATCGAGACCCTGACCCCAAAAAAATACCCAACACTAACTCTACAAACCTGCAATTTGAGGATTTTAACCAGATGATTTAACACTACACGAAATTTTATAAACAACTTGTAGTAAGTTTTTTATAAATTTGGTAAAACACTACACTTCTTCAGACTCCTTTTTTGGCATCCTTTACTATACTCGTTTTTTAGCCCCTAATTAAATACATTTGCATTACCACTTAAATTTTTTCACCACCATGTTCTCTTTCAAACAGGCAAACAAATCAATTGAGCTCATCGACACCTTCCTCAATTGCATTGATGGGGGTGCGCTGATATTCAAGGAAGGGGTGAAGAACTACCTCTTCGGGAATCGGGAAAGTTTTGTGGATAACCTTAAGACGCTCTCCGCTCTTGAAACAGAAGCCGACATCACGCGTAGGAAAATCGAGAATATCCTGTACACCCAATCCCTTATGCCCCAGCTTCGCGGGGATATTTTAAGGTTGCTCGAAGTATTGGACAACATCATTGATATGGCAAAAAAGAACCTCTTCCAGTTTGACGTTGAGGTTCCCCACATCCCTGCTGAGCTGAACCAGGACCTGGTGAAACTCACCGAGGTTTCGGCCGCTGCCATTGTTTCAGTAATTCCCGCTGCCCGCGATTATTTCCGTAGCCCTGAAAAGGTGAAGGAGAAAATCCATCGGGTATATTTATATGAAAAGGAAGCCGACAAACTGGCCGATGCCATCAAGCGGAAGGTGTTTCAGGAAATGAATCACCTGAAGTTGAGCGAGAAGTTTCACCTCAGATATTTCACCCTGCATATTGAGACCATTTCAGATGCAGCTCAGGATGCGGCCGATATGTTATCTATCATGGCCATTAAGCGCACCATTTAAGGAAGAAGAAAGCGATGCTTTTCCTTGTTTTTTTATCAAGCGGTTTATTTTTGGGCTGGTCATTGGGCTCAAACGACGCTGCCAATATCTTTGGCACTGCCGTGGGCTCGCGAATGGTTTCCTTTAAGCGTGCCGCTTGGATCGCCAGCATTTTTGTCGTGCTTGGCGCAGTTTTTCAGGGGCGGGGTGCTTCTGAGACCCTTTCCAGCCTTGGGTCGGTTGACGCCCTTGCAGGGGCTTTTACCGTTTCCTTGTGTGCAGCCATTACTGTGTTCCTGATGACCCGCAGCGGGCTGCCAGTCTCCACCAGCCAGGCTGTGGTTGGCGCTATTGTTGGATGGACTGCCTTTACAGGAAACCAGGCAGATTATGGGGTTTTGACAAAAATTGTCAGTACCTGGGTGACAGGTCCCTTGCTGGGAATGCTGTTCGCAGCCCTGCTTTATTTATTGTTACGACGTAGCCTGACAAGAATGCAGATTCATGTGATCAAGCTTGATTCCATTATCAGGATTGGCTTGGTTGTAGCCGGAGCCTTTGGGGCATACAGTCTGGGCGCCAACAATATCGCCAATGTCATGGGGGTTTTTGTGGCTTCCGCACCAAACATTGAACTGAACTTTGGATTGTTTGTTCTCGATGGGGTGCAGATCCTATTCCTGATTGGCGGAATCGCTATCTCAGTGGGTATTTTTACCTATAGCCAGCGGGTGATGGAAACCGTAGGCCGGGGCATCCTCGCCCTGACCCCTGAAGCTGCCCTGGTTGTGGTGTTGGCACAAGCCCTCGTGCTATTCCTGTTTTCCTCTTCCTCCCTTTCTGATTCGCTGAACATGCTTGGGCTTCCATCCCTCCCCCTGGTGCCCGTTTCAAGTACTCAAGTGGTAGTCGGTGCCGTCCTGGGAATTGGCCTGGTGAAAGGGGTGAATGAGATAAAAGGGAAAACCATTGGAGGAATTGCCTTGGGATGGATCGCTACCCCCTTAGTGGCAGGGATCTTTACCTACCTGGGCCTTTTCTTTGTACAGAATGTGTTTGGCCTGGAGGTGTCAAAGCAATTGACTCAACCTGAACCTTCAATGGTGGAAACACAAACACTGACCAGGGGAATTCAAAACATCGATATGATCATGCCAGGATTGCTTATCCTGGCTGCACTGGCCATCGCTTTGCTGTTGTTTCTGTTTTTCCGCCAAAAGGAGTTAAGGCTCAAAACCGAAAATGATCTCCTGATGCACCAAAACCAGTCATACAACTCGCAAAAGGCCCTCAATGACCTTGAAATCAACGCCATTCAGTTGGAGAACACCATGCTGAGCAACAAGCTGGAACTTAAGCGTCAGGAACTCAACACCCTTCTGATGAACATCAGCGAACAAAGGACATTCCTCGAAAACATCTCCAGCCAGATCAAAGACCTGATTGGCTCGGAAGATATAAGGATGCGGGATGCCCGCCTGAAACAGTTGTCTGTCCTGATCAAACAAAAAATGTCCTTCACCAAGGAACTGGATGAATATTACGGACAAATCGAACAGGTGCATAGGGACTTTCATATAAAATTGGGCAACCGTTTCCCTGAACTGACCGAAAACGAAAAACGCCTGGCTACTTTGTTACGGCTCAATTTCTCGTCGAAGGAGATATCCACCTTCATGAATATCTCCCCCAAAAGCGTTGAAATTGCCCGCTATAGGCTCAGAAAAAAACTGGATATTAAACCCGGAGAAAATTTACCCCAGTTTCTTATCAACCTTTAAACAGTCGATGGCTCTCCGGCCAATTTGGAGTAAGAATTTTTAACGGAAATTGAAAAATAACCTTTGTTAATCTATTCACTAACCAATTTAAACGAGATGAGACAACTAAAAAAACTTCTTATTGTCTGTTTGTGTATGGGACTAAGTTCTTTGACTTACGGACAAGTTCGCAATGTAAATGGCAGGGTTACCGATGCCGATACGGGTAACCCAATTGAAAATGTGCAAGTCATTGTGGATGACTCCGACATTTTCACCAAAACCAATACTTCAGGACAGTTTTCCATTGCCGTACCCGAAAATTCTTCTCTTGCCTTGCGTTTTTACCACCCTGACTTTGAAGAGGTAGTCAAAGCTTTGGGCGGAAGGTCCGAAATTCAAGTTGCCCTCTTTTCCAATATTCGGTATAATCAGTATGGTGCCAGGGTAGAACGCAACCGCCTCTTCCCCGAAGAACGCAACGGTATTCTTGTGCTCGAAAGCCAAGACCGGGGCTATCGGATTTGGCTCGATGCCAGAGCTAATGTTGATGGTGCTGCTTTTTTTGGCGATACGTATAACGATATTGGAAATGGTACTTCCATCAGAAGGGCACGGTTTGCCATTAAATCACAGTTTAATAAAAACTGGTATGGTGAATTTGATATTGATGTGGCCAATTCTGAACTTGAACTAAAAGACGCCTATGTTGAATATAATAACCTGAAAGGACTTTCTTTTAAGGTCGGAAATTATAAAGAAGTCTTCTCTGCTGAAAGAGCTACCACTTCCAGGTATACTCAGTTTATTGAGAGACCGAATGTGGCCAATGCGCTCGCTCCTTCACGTACCATTGGTGCAGGGGTACAGTACAACAAAAACTGGTTTCTGGGTTATGGTGGCGTTCACTTCCAGAATGTTGACGATCTGGAAGAAAGGCTTTTCTCCAAGGATGCCAATAAAGACTTTGGAATTGATGAAGGCTATTCTTTAACAGGGAAAATTGTTGCCATGCCCTGGTATAAAGACCTGACCAGGGGTTTGCACATCGCTTTGGCTGGCTCCTATCGTACGCCAAAAACTTCAGCTGAAGTCATTGGCTCTACCCGATTCGACACCCGTTCACTTTCTTCAATAAACCGCAAAAAATACATGGATACAGACGATATCACCTCGGTTGACCATACCGTTCTGGGAAATGTTGAGTTGGGTGGGTATTACAAAAATCTGCGGTTTCATTCCGAATTTATGATGGCCGATGTGCATCGCCTCGATGAAATGCCCACCGAACGGTTTAATGGGTTTTTTGTTCAGGGCGCAGTGTTGTTGTTCGGCGGTAATTATGTGTACAATACCGGCGAAGGCGAATATACGCAATCAGTAAGAGGTAAAAAGTGGGGCGACATTGATCTGGCTTTCCGTTATGATTATCTTAATCTGAACAGCCGCGGTGAAGGCAACATCATGGGTGGCGCCGGCGAAGGCTATACATTTGGTATTAACTACTATGCCAACTATAATGTGAAGATTTCGCTCAACTACGCTTATCTTAATCACGACCGTTATGCAACGGGAAAAAACAAACTGTTTGTCGGCTATAATGAGGCTGGGGAACTTACAATCAACGGAATGTCTGTGGTTGATCCAGAAGGCACTGCCGGTGAGGATTTCCATATGATCGCCGTGAGATTTGAAGTAGCATTTTAATTGAAAACGCAAAATTCTTAAAAGAATGAGAACAAAAAATCTGTTAATCGTAATAGCGCTTGTGGTCTTTGGATTTACAGGCTGTGTGAAGGACGAGGTCTATGTGGATGATTCCGCTACAGCCGAGTCTCCCATTGTAATGAATGAAGTCTATTCAAGGGGCGTTCCCGAAAACCCCGACTGGGTAGAAGTCTATAATACCTCCAATGAGGCCGTCGATATCAGTGGATATAAGATCTATGATGGTGGTGGCCAATCAGGTGCAAAACCAAAAATGGAATTCCCTGCAGGTACCATTGTTCCCGCTAAAGGGTTCTACGTGATCGTAGTGGATACCGAAGATCCCGCTGGTTTTGGTTTATCCAGCGGCGGCGACATCCTTTGGCTTGAAAATGCAACGGATGAAATAATCGATAATGTGGAGATTCCGGCGATGCCCATCGAAACCACATCCTATGGTCGTATGCCCGATGGCAGCGACAACTGGCAGATCCTGGAAACCATTACCCGTGGCGCCGCTAATGATGACTCGCCTGCCCCGGAAACATCCGATATCTTGATGAATGAAGTTTATTCAAGAGGTATTGAAGGTAACCTTGACTGGGTTGAAATCTACAATGTTTCTGACAATGAAATCGATGTCAGTGGTTTCAAAATTTATGACAGTGGCGCGGAGTCAGGTTCCAAGCCCAAAAAAGAGTTCCCGGCAGGTTCACTGATCCCCGCCAAGGGTTTTCTGGTTATTATTGTCGATGACGAGGAAGATAGCGGGTTTGGCATTTCCAGCGGAGGTGAAACTCTCTGGCTTGAAAATGCCTCCGGCGAAATTATCCACACCCTGGAAGTGCCTGCTTTGCCTGTCGAAACGACTTCCTTTGGTGCATACCCCGACGGAACTGACTCCTGGCAAATCCTCGAATTTGTTACTCGCGGCTCGGCCAATAACAATGGTGCGGCTCCCCTTATCAAATTGAATGAGGCCTACTCCAGAGGATATGACGGAAACCTTGACTGGGTGGAAGTTTTCAATACCTCTGCCGAAGAGGTAGACATCAGTGGATATAAAATCTATGACAATGGTGGTCTGTCAGGCTCAAAGCCTAAAAAGGAATTTCCCTCTGGATCCCTTGTCCCCGCCAATGGCTTTCTGGTCATTGTTGTGGATGATGAAGAGGAAAGTGGCTTTGGTCTTAGCAGTGGAGGTGATAATGTTTGGCTCGAAGATGCTGAAGGCAATGTGATTGACTTTGTCGCAGTTCCTGCACTTGAGGAGACCCAGTCATTCGGACGCTTTGCCGATGGCGCCCATAATTGGCAAATCCTGAATTTCGTTACCCGCGGATCTGCCAACAGCGATGTGGCCGATGCCCCGGCCATCGTTATGAACGAAGCCTTTTCCAGGGGCGATGATGCCAAGCCCGACTGGATTGAGGTTTACAACAAATCTGCCGCCGAAATCGACATCAGCGGTTACAAAATTTATGATAGTGGCGGTTTTTCCGGATCAAAACCCAAAAAGGTTTTCCCCGCAGGATCTGTGATCCCTGCCAATGGTTTCCTTGTGATCGTCGTTGATGATGACGATGACAGCGGCTTCGGCCTGGGCAGTGGCGGCGATGACGTTTGGCTCGAAAATGCCGATGGTAGTGTGATTGATTTCGTGATGATCCCTGCCCTGGAAGTAACCCAGTCGTTTGGCCGCATTGGAGATGGTGCTTTTAACTGGGAAATCCTGAATACGATCACGGAGGGTTCTTCTAACAGCAGATAACATAAAACAACCTGTTAAGAACCGCCCTAAGGGTTAATTCTGCTCAGTGTATTCACTGGCCGATAAGCAAGGGAAGGGGTGTATAGAAATACTGCCTTTGTGCACCCCTTCCAGCTTGCCTTACAGGGATCCTTATAAAAACTAAAACGATATGAATCAGGAAAAACTTAAAATTGGGGAAATCTCCAAACCACGCTTCGAGTTCAGGTCCTTTGGCCAGGACTTCGACGAAGCCCACTTCCGTATGTCACGCCTGTCAGTGCCGGTCCCCGAAAAAGTATGGGAACGTCACTCCGACGAGATCTATATCCTCTCGCAAACCAACAATATCAACAACACCAAGATCCGCGACGGTAAAATGGATATCAAGACCTACGTCCAGACCCTGGATGGCCTCGAACAATGGAACCCCCTGATGAAGGGTGAATTCCCTATTAAAGCTGAAGTCCTGAAACAGGAAGTATTTCCTGCCTTCCAGGTGGAAATGCCAACCCTTGACAAGGCAGAATATTCCTTTGAGGAATTCCTTGCCATGATCCAAAAACATCCTGACCTCCAGGCCGTCCGGGTCCATAAGGAACGCTACGGATATATGGTGAACAACACTATATGCGAATTCGGGTATGTGCTCATCAACGGCGCCATGGTGGCCACCATCAATTCCGAATCCACCGAGGTCGACGACATCAAAAAAACCATGAAGGACCTTGGCTTGGAAGACGTCGAAAACATCAACTACCTCCAGGCCATAAAACGCGTGATCGGGTGGATTGATAAGCCCCTGGCCAATGAATAAACGATTGTCAGGATGCTGTTTTCCGTTTTCACGGGTGGCCTGCCTGAGTGTATTCATTTAAGCCGAACACATCGAAAACCAAGACCATCCCGACACCCATCTAATCGATCATAACCATTTAACCAATCAAAAAATGTCACAAGAAATAGAACGCAAATTTTTGGTCAAAGGCGACTTCAAGCCCTTCGTAACCAAGCAAACCCGCATTGTGCAGGGCTACCTTTCTTCGGTGCCCGAACGGACGGTCAGAGTGCGGATCAAGGGAGAAAAAGGATTTCTGACCGTCAAGGGAATTGGCAGTGAATCGGGCGCCTCTCGTTATGAGTGGGAAAAAGAGATCAGCCTGGATGAGGCCAGGGACCTGCTGAAGATCTGTGAACCCGGGGTCATCGACAAGATCCGTTACCTTGTGAAGGCCGGAGAACATACCTTTGAAGTGGATGAGTTTTTTGGCGATAACCAGGGCCTGATCATGGCCGAGGTGGAGCTCTCCTCGGAAGAAGAGGCTTTCGAAAAACCAGCCTGGCTTGGCGAAGAGGTCACAGGCTATACCCGTTATTATAATTCGATGCTGATGAA
>LSQX01386760.1_pt1 | contig 21989 bp, 21 predicted proteins | sample 654561 | NCBI WGS metagenome assembly LSQX01 (sample SAMN04489861, study PRJNA283612) | anaerobic digester metagenome | isolation source: 4 biogas reactors fed with cattle manure at either 37C or 55C with and... | place: Denmark: Kongens Lyngby | collected 2014
ACCATGCCGAGAATGATTTCCGGAATCATAATGGGCAATGTGGATATATATTCAACGACACCCTTGCCCCTGAGATTTACATGGGGCATGCCTACTGCTGCCAGTGTGCCGATTATTGCAGCTAACACACTACTTGATGTAGCAAGAACGAGGCTGTTTTTGGCTGCATCAAACATGGATCTGTCCCGCAAAAGTTCCTCATACCATTTTAGAGAAAAGCCGCCCCAAATGGAGCTGATTCTGCTGCTGTTAAAGGAATACACGATTACTATAATTATGGGGAGGTACATGACAACTAGCATGAAGCCTAAGTAAATGTTTGCAAGCTTGCTGTTGTTTCTCATACCAGCCCCTCCAGTTCTTTCACATTGGATATGCGGCGGTAGATGTAAATCATCAAGCTTGTGAGAATCATCAGGATCACGGAAAGGGCAGCAGCAAATGGCCAGTTGTGAGCTTTCATTAGCTGCTCCTGAATGAGATTGCCCACAAGGACCACCTTATTCCCGCCTAAAATATCGGCAATAAAAAACAGGCCCATTGATGGAATAAAGGTCAGCACTACACCCGACAAAAGTCCCGGCAAGGTCAATTTTAATGAAATGGTTAAAAATGCTTGAAAGGAACTTGCTCCCAAATCTCTTGCCGCTTCCACCAAGCTCCAGTCAAGTTTTTCAGCGCTGGAATATACAGCAAGAATCATAAAGGGCAAAAGGACGTACACCATCCCTACCAGCACTGCAGGGTAGCTGTATAAAAGCTTTAAAGGCGCGTCGGTAATATTTAGTGTCATCAGGAATCTGTCGAAAACACCATTGGCGCGAAAAATGATGATCCATCCATAGAGCCTGATGAGGGAACTGGTCCAAAATGGTACGAATATAAACATCATCATGCGCTTTTTCCATTTCGCATCTAATTTCGCCATAAAATAGCCAAAGGGATATCCGATAATCGTGATAAGAAAAGTAGTAGTAATTGCAAGTTTAAATGACTCTATAAATGTCTTTAAATATACAGGTTCCAAGATATCTCTGTAGTTTTTAAAGGTGAACTTATTTACCACTCCCCAGACTTCAGCCCGCTGCAAAAAGCTAAGTATCAGCATATAGGCCAAGGGACCTATAACAAAGATAAATGTGAAAGCAAAAAGGGGCAAGACGGCAAGGAAAGCCAGGCAGTTTATTTTAAGGGAGCGAATACATTCGTACAGTCTCTTTATCATTGCGCACCCTCCAAGTCAACTAGGATAGCCTTTTCCGGTGCCCATGTTACAATCACATTATCTCCCGGGACAAGAAGAGAATCAATACCGTGACGGCTAGCTATGATCTCTTGACCATCTGCTAAATTTACAAAGATCTGTAATAGGCCTCCGGCAAAGCTCTTTTCCTTGACCACTCCCATAAGGCCAACGGCATTTCTATTTGAAGCAGCGGGGGTTAAGCTGATATGCTCAGTTCGAACAGCTACGGTTATCTTTTGGCCCTTAAGGATATTTATCTTGTTTCTTGCGGCAATACCGATGCCGTTTTTATTTTCAAAGACGAGGGTATCTTCATTCACATGGGATACTGTGCCGTAAATGATATTGGCAGAACCGACAAAACTGGCCACGAAGCTTGTTTTGGGCTGGTCGTAAACTTCTTGAGGTGTGCCAATCTGTTCAAATTTGCCATCCCGCATGACAGCAATCCTATCGGACATATTGAGGGCTTCTTCCTGGTCATGGGTGATATATACGAAGGTTATACCCAAGTGCTTCTGCAGTCGCTTAAGCTCTGTCTGCATCTGACGCCTAAGTTGCAAGTCTAGTGCCCCAAGAGGCTCATCCAATAATAGGACCCTGGGCTCGTTCACTATGGCCCGGGCTATGGCCACCCGCTGGCGCTGACCTCCAGAAAGTTCGCTGGGCATCCTCTTTTCAAAACCTACCAGTTGAACAAGCTCTAGAGCCTTAGAAACCGTCTCTTTTATCCTTGCCCTGTCAAGGCGTTTAAGGCGCAAGCTGTAGCTTATATTGCCCTCAACGGTCATATGGGGAAAAAGGGCGTAATTTTGAAATACCGTATTCACATTTCGCCTATTTGGTTCTGCGTTTGTAACATCCTTTCCTTCCAAGTAAACCTTTCCCTTATCGGGCTTTTCAAGGCCGGCAATAATACGCAGAGTTGTGGTTTTTCCGCATCCGGAAGGTCCCAGCAGAGTGATAAATTCCCCCTGCTTTACCGAAAGGCTTATATCATTAAGCACCTTTACATCCCCAAAGCTCTTTTCAATCCTGTCAAGCTCAAGTATATATTCTCCCATGCAAATCCTCCGTGCCAATCTTTGTCCGCTAAACGCTTTTTTTATATCATAGCACCCTACTTGTGATATTTCAATTGATACATATCCTCTTGTAATCCACAAAAATAGTATCATATTTTTGGGACTTACTCAAAACATGCAAATGTGCTTGGCAAACCCGCATCAATTTATCATGTAGATACAATTTATGACAACAAATATTTTTAATTTCATGGGCAAACTCCGCAAATCATTTATATTGCAAAAAGCAAAGGTCGATAAAAAACCTTTGCTTTTTACTAATTACATTATTCATTAATATTTATTCAGATACTTATATAATAGCGGTTAATAACCTTAGCTTACTACTCCAATAGTTAGCAGTATATTTGCATACACGCGTTGCTCACCGGTAGCTATTGCAAGCTTCACATTTTCTTTCTTGCATTCCTCGTAGAACTCATATCTCTCAAGGCCATGAAATAATTCTTCATCGGCGATAATGCTCTTGAATTCCCGGAAAATGGCCGGTTCCTCTCCTTCATCGGGAATCATTACCTCCGCTTTTTCTACGGCTACTGTCTTTAACATCACTTCCAAAACCTGAGTTGCTGTAGGAATGCCGTGTGTTAGATTCATGTATACTTTTTTTGCATTATGATTGGTATTGCTATCGATGGGATAGTTTCCATCGGTAATAAGTATTTTGTCACCATGGCCACAACGCGCCAGTGTTGACATGATTTCCGGATTTATACATGCTGTTTTAAGCAAATAATGTCACTCCCGTCTTTAGGCGATCCGTTTAAATTAAATTCCCCATGTTGATTTTCTTCTCAGTTAAAAACTCTTTTACTTCCTTCAAGGAAGGTAGTGACGGCTGTGCGCCCATTCTTGTTACAGATAGGGCAGCAGATGCATTTGCTAGTCTTAAACAATCATAATGGTCCAATTCCTGAATGAGGCCAAATGCAAAAGCACCGACGAACGCATCGCCTGCTGCCGTCGTGTCTACAGGGTTGACCTTTACAGCTTCTACAAAGTATTCTTCATTCCTGTTTTTAAAATATACTCCTCTGTGGCCCATGGTAATTAGCACATTAGAGCATCCCAAATCCAACAATTTATTAGCAGCTGTTTTTGCACTCTCCTTATCTACTACTTCAATGTCGGTAAAATCCCTGGTTTCTATCTCATTCGGTATGAAATACGATACTTTCGTTAAGTATTCATTGTTTATATCGGCCGATGGTGCTGGGTTAAGTATAATTGTTTTGTTGTATTTGTAAGCAAGATCTATAGATGCATATACGGTTTCTAGGGGAACTTCCAGTTGGAGAATTATTATGTCTGATGATTTAATGAGTTCTTCATTATTAGTTACGTCTGTTGGTTTTAGCAGCATATTTGCCCCCGGTATTATAATGATCCTGTTTTTCCCATTGTCCTCAAGTGTGACAAATCCTACTCCAGTAGAATCACCATCATCTTTGATAATGTATTCGGTATTAACACCTGCAGATTTCAGACTCTTAATCTGCGCATCTCCAAAACTGTCCTTGCCAACTTTACCCAACATCGTGACATGTGAACCCAATTTTGCAGCCGCAACGGCTTGATTTGCACCCTTCCCTCCGGTAAATTGAGAAAAGGAATGACCTATTATAGTTTCGCCTTCTCTTGGAGCTCTTGTGGTTTTAGCCACCAGATCCATCATAAAACTTCCTATTACTAATATTCTTTCCATATGTTGTCACCCTTCGCATTGTATGTCTTCTAGTTTATACTTTTCCAGCAACTTTCTTCCCAAGCTACCGCCGGGATGAAATACAGCGAAATTTTCGTCTTTGAAATCTTTCATGAGAGAAAGAACTATAGCTATGGCATCGCCTACAACTAATGTCGCAGTGGAACTGGAAGTCGGAGCAAGATTTAATGGATCGGCTTCACTTTCCACCTTTATTTCAATGCTTATATCGCTGGATTTTGCTAAGGTAGATTCTTTGTTGCCCGTAATAGAAATAATCTTTGCGCCAATTATTCTTATGGAAGGAATCATATCTATTAATTCTTTCGTCTCACCGCTGTTTGATATGGCCAGAACTATGTCGTCCTTAGTGATCATGCCTAAATCTCCATGTAAGGCTTCAGCAGCATGCACAAAGAAAGACGGCGTGCCGGTGCTGGCCAAGGTAGCGGCGAGCTTTTTGCCGATATGTCCTGACTTGCCTAATCCGGAAATTACAATCCTTCCTTTGCACTCGTGCATAGCTTTGACCGCTGCTTCAATTTCATCGCCAAGTTTGCTTGAAACATTCTTAACGGCTTTTAACTCTTTTTCAATTATTTGTCTGGCAACTTCTCTTATTTCCATTTATACCCCAACCTTTATAAAAAGAATTACTATTATTTCATGAATATTTTTACAAAAATTGTTTTTGATATTGCTCAATTACTGCCTTGATTTCTTTTTCTAATATGTCATTAACAGGAGTATACGGTTTTGTGAAACAACTGTTTGTAATACCCATCAATTCTAATGCTCTTTTCCTCCAGAGATTCGTAAACATCCAACTGTCAGACATGCTGTTTATTTTGTTTATCTTATTTACTAGGTCACAGTGATATTTTAATTTTTCATAATCACCAGCTAATGAGCTCTTGTACAATTCAGCAAGTAATCGCGGAAAAGGATTGGCTAAAGAAGGAACTATTCCGTCTGCCCCGGATGTCAAGCCGTAATAAATCATATCTTCTGTCCCAACTAGAACTTTAAAGTCCGCTCTTCTTTTCCTACATATCTCGATGATTCCTGAAAAATACTGTTTATCGCCGCTGCTATCTTTAATCCCGACAATGTTATCAATATGCAATAACTTTTCCAAAAGCGAAAAAGAAATACTTTTACCGCAAGCTACAGGTATGTTGTAGAGTATAACTGGCAGTGAGGTGGACATTGCAATATCTTTAAAAAAATCATATGCTTCATTTTCACTAATCGGAAAATAATACGGCAAGGAACAAGCCACAGCATCGGCCCCTGCAAGTTCAGCTCTTTTAACATGTTCGATGACTTGTCTCGTGCCGCAATCGCTAACTCCGACATAAACCGGCAATCGCCCATTAGCTTTTTTGCAAATATGTGCAGCCACTTTACCCCTGGTATCTTTATCGAACCTTGCAAACTCGCCTGTGGTGCCCATTGCAAAAATTGCGTCTACCCCTCCTTGAATTACATATTCTATCAAATTATCGAGGTAGACGTAATTAACGGATTCATCTGAATTGATGGGAGTAAGCAATGGCACAATAACTCCATTTATATTCCTATTGGTCATATAGAGGTCCCTTCTTTGCTTTTATATTTCTTATTAGCCTGGCTTACAAAACACAGGTCCGGCTTGTTCAGAAACAAAGTCTATAAGAAACAGACTTTTTCATTTTATGGATTAACTATTGTCTTGGTTTAGAAGCTCAAGGGATTGTTTTGCTATATTTTTTGCAGTAAGACCATATTCATTAAGCAAGTCCAAAGGTTTGCCGGATTGACCAAAACGGTCATTTATACCGATCTTTTTGAACCGGAAATCTCCTTTTCCTATAAGGACATCTGCAATTGCATCTCCAAGCCCGCCAATCGACGAGTGTTCCTCTACAGTTATAATGTTCTTACAGGTATTGGCATAACGTAATACTGTTTCCGAATCTATGGGTTTTATAGTGTGAACATTTACAACTGCTGCATTAATGCCCTGCTTTTCTAGCTCCAATGCGGCCTCTATTGCCTCATCTACCATAATTCCACATGCAAAAATAACAAGGTCTTGGCCTTCTTTTAAGACATTTGCTTTACCTATCTCAAAAGGATATTCTTTATCAAAAACAATGGAAGGCAATCTAGCTAATCGTAAATATACTGGGCCTTTTAATTCAGATGCTGCTTTTACTGCTTTAACCGTTTCATTGGCGTCCGAAGGCACTATGATTGTCATGCCGGGTATAACTCGCATAAGGGCAAGGTCCTCAAAGGCCTGATGGCTTCCACCATCTTCTCCAAGAGTTATACCTGCATGAGTGGCGCCAATTTTAACATTGAGTTTATTATAGGCTATGCTGTTTCGAATCTGTTCATATGCCCTTCCAGTGCAAAAAATTGCAAAAGAACTTACAAATGGAATATATCCCATTGTCGAAAGACCGGCAGCTATATTGATCATATTTTGTTCAGCGATTCCAATGTTGAAAAAACGCTCCGGAAATTTTTCTGCAAAGAGGCATGTCATCGTAGCATGTGAAAGATCAGCATCTAGTACAACGACGTCTTCATTTTGTGCTCCCAGTTCAGCCAAAGCTTCCCCATATGCAACACGAATTGCTTTATATTGTGCCATCTGTGATTCCTCCTAGTTCAGATAAAGCAATTTTCGCTTCTTCTCTGGATGGTGCTTTGCCGTGCCAACCAACCTGGTTTTCCATGAAAGAAACTCCCTTTCCCTTGACGGTTTTACATAAAATGCATTTTGGTTTGCTTGCTGGAAGATCTAAAGCCCTTATGATATCGGGAATACTATGACCATCAACTTCTATGCATTCAAAGCCAAAAGACATTAGCTTTTCTTTGATATTTCCCAAACTCATTACTTCATCCGTTGAACCATCAAGCTGCAAGCCGTTATTGTCAATGAGTACCGTCAGGTTAAGCAAGCGGTAATGGGCGGCTGACATAAAAGCTTCCCAAACTTGCCCCTCCTGGAGCTCTCCATCGCCAAGCAAGGCATAAACATTGATATCCTTGCCCCTTAATCTTGCACCCAATGCCATGCCCACCGCAATTGAGAGACCCTGACCTAAAGAACCTGTAGAAGCATCAACCCCAGGTGTCTTTTTAGCATCAGGATGACCCTGTAGTATACTTCCTAGTTGCCGAAAATTTAATAATTCTTCTCTATGGAAGAAACCTTTATCAGCCAATACAGCATAATAAGCTGGAGCAGCATGGCCTTTAGACAAGACAAACCTATCCCTATCTTCCCAATTTGGATTTTGAGGGTCAATTTTCATTTTATAGTAGTACAGACATGCCAATATTTCTACAGCAGAAAGAGATCCGCCGGGATGACCCGACGACGCTCTGCCAATCATTTTAATTATATCGCTTCTTAATTCCTTGCATTTGTCCTCAATCTGAGAAATGAGCATAACCTATACTCCTCTACTTGAATATTTAAACAGTCTATAGCAAATATGTTTAGCTATTAATCTTCTGTGCCTTGCTTAATTCATCGGTGTTGAGTTCAAGACCAAGGCCAGGTAGATCGGGTATTTCCAAGTAGCCGTTTTTGGGGGTAGGCGGATTTTTGAAAACGAGTTGGTTCACTTCTTCAAACATGAATAGTTTCTCCAGGAACATACCGTTTGGTATTGCCGAAAGTAAATGCATGTGCATGAGCTCCATACCATGCGGTGCAAGAGGTAGGTTCCACGCCTGAGTAATTGCACAAATCTTTAGCATTTCGGTATATCCACCGCACCTTGTAATATCGCATTGCACAATATCCACCGCATCGCCCAAGATCAAATCCCTGACACCATATTTAGTATATTCATGTTCCCCTGTCGCCAAAGGAATATCGGTGCCCCGCTTGAATTGTGCAAGGCCCGGAATATCATCGGCAAGTACCGGTTCCTCAAAAAAGATTATATTTAGATCGCGAATTCTATTTGCAAACTGCACAGCGATAGATGCCGGCCAGACATTGTTTGCATCAATCGCAATACCAATGTCAGGTCCTACCGCTTCCCTCACTGCTTGTATTCTGCGCACATCTTCGTCAGGGTTAGTACCGCCTTCTACACCAACTTTAACCTTGATTTTATTGTAGCCAGCCTTTACCATGTTCTCTGCCTCTTCAACAAGCTCATCTAGTGAATACGAGGTCCATCCTCCGCTAGCATAAATGGGAATATCTCTTTTCGTGCCACCTAAGAGCTGATATAGGGGCATTTCAAATATTTTCCCTTTTAAATCCCATAGTGCAATATCAACCGCACTGTATGCACAAAAAGCTAAGCCCTTCCTGCCAACCCCTCGCATATAGTGGAAAATTTCGTTCCATAGGACCTCTGTTTCCATTGGGTTTCTTCCTATAAGCTTAGGTGCAACTGCCTTATTGATGAATTCAGCAATTGCTTCACCGCCAACCTCATGGTATGTTATACCGACTCCATGCAAACCGTTGTTAGTTTTCACATCTACTACCACAAATCCTATCGTTTCCACATTGCGCGTAGAATCAGAAAAGTTGCCCTTGACTCTTGACTCTACCAGATAAACATCAATATCGGTTATTTTAACACCCATATTTCACTACCTCCAAATAATAGTAATGATCCCAATTCTAAGTATTCAAAGCTCAGCTTTACTTATGTTCACAGAAGATTTGGAATAAATAATACCGTCTGTGGAACAAAGGTTATCAATAATAATACCACTATTGCAATTGCAACAAAGGGCAATATTTCCCTGTATAGAACATCCAATTTGACTTTAGCTACATTTGAGGTTACAAATAACGTCATTCCTACCGGAGGAGTAATCAGACCGATGCAAAGGTTGAAGACCATAATTAACCCATAGTGCAGCGGGTCAACGCCAAATTGCTTGGCTACCGGAAGCAGGATTGGAGCCATAATTAGTAATGCTGGCGACTGATCCAGTATAGCACCAATTAATAATAGAATCAGATTCGTAAAGATTAGAAAAACCGTTCGGGAATTTACATAATTTATAAAGAAACTAGTTACTTGCTGCGGAATCTGTAGCGCTGTTATTACCCAACCCATTGCTGAAGCAATTGCTATTATAAACATGACATTTGCTGTAGTCTTTGCCGTGCTAATGCAACATTTAAAGAATGTTTTCATGTCCAAAGATTTTGTAACAAATTTGGTAATAATAAAAGCGTACAAAACTGCTATTGCTGCTGACTCTGTCGCTGTAAAAACACCGGATGAAATGCCACCTATTATTATGACAGGGAGCATAAGAGATGGAAGTGTGTTAATGGCAGCTCTACCTATTTCAGCAAAACTAGACATACGTTCGCGCCTTGGGTGGTTGTTTTTTACCGCTTTGATGTAACAAACAAACATGTAACCAAGACCCAATAATATTCCAGGGATTATTCCTCCAAGGAACATTTTACCCACAGAAATGTTTCCTGCGACCACTGCATAAATAATCATAATGCCACTGGGAGGAATAATTGGGCCAATAATTGCCGAGGCAGCGGTGACTGCAGCGGAATAATCACGACTATAGCCTGCTCTCGTCATCATATCAACTTCCAATGCACCAAGACCTGCAACATCCGCAGTAGCCGAACCGGAGATACCCGCGAAAAACATACTCCCTAAAACATTTACATGTGCTAGTCCACCTCTAATATGCCCAACTAAGGTATCACAAAAACGAACTATATTTTCTGTAATACCGCCTGAACTCATCATTTCACTGGCAAGAATAAAAAGAGGTATACAAAGGTAGGTAAAATTGTCTAAACTTGAAAATAGCTTTTGAGGTATTACAGCCATATTTCCGCCTAACATCAGGAAAGAAATTATTGTAGTAAAGCCCATAGCAAAACCTATCGGCACACCAATAAACATGATGGTGAGAAAGAGTAACAATAGGATTAGTGCCATGTATTAAGCAACCCCTCCATTTTATATTTAGCTGGCCTGCATAGAGAAAATACCGAGCTATCTTTCTCTACGCAGGCTTGAAAAGTCATTGCATATTATGAATTAAACGGTTTAACGTTCCTTGTAATTACACCTAAGACTTCAATGAATGTTTCGAAGGTCAAAAGTATACATCCCACAAGGGGTGCACTGTAAAGATATACCCCGGAAAGTCTAAGGGTGGGAGATTTGTAGAGAACATTCAGCTTAACCACATAGATAGCATAGTAAATAGTTACAGCAAGAAAGATTGCCATGATAAGTCTGGTGATGTAATATAAAATACATTTGTTTTGGTAACCAAGTCTGTCGTATATTAAGTTAACTGATGCCTGTGAACCCTCCTTTAAACATATCCCAATCATGAGATAAACCGACCATATGAGGGCATACTTGGCAATCTCTTCAGTAAACGGGAATGAAAAAGATACATATTTGATGATAATAAACCTGTAGAATACTTGAAACAACAATGCTAAGGAACATACGATAATTAAAAAAGCTGCAATTGTTTCAAGAACCCTTTGAAGACAATCGGATATCTTTTTTAAATTAAGGTACAACTTGTTCAACGTTGCCACTTTATCACCTCTACAGCGGTGCTTACTTCCGGTAATTGTTAATCTCTTCTATCAAGCTATCGACAATCTCATCACCAATTAATGTTCTTACTAATTCCTGTGTAGGTCCAAATACGGTTTCATGCCATTCTTTTAATTCTTCCGGTGTGGGTTCGTAAATGATCATACCTTTTTCTTTTAAGAATTCTAGTCCTTCATTATTCTTGTTCTCTATAACTTCCTCGGCATTTACCAATGCCTTTGCAGCGGCTTCATCTATTACCTTCTTCAGCTCATCCGGAAGTTCATTATAAAATTGGTCATTCATCACAAAAGCCATTATTGAGGCTACGTGACCGTCCAGTACCAGATATTTCTGCACTTCATAAGTCAGGTCCTGTATAATATTCAGGATTGGATTTTCCTGACCATCTACTACTCCATTCTGCATTGCAACATACATCTCTGACCCCGGCATGGGCACTGCTTTGGCACCTAATGCTTCAACCATTTTAATGTAAACAGGGCTTTCCATAACTCTGAAGGTTACACCTTTTGCATCATCAACAGTTCTCAGTTCTTTGTTGCTCGTAGTAAAATGCCTGAAACCGTTACTGGTCATGTTGAGTATTCGAATTCCAGTTACTGATCTCACTTCGTCACTTAAGTTTTTGCCCCAGTTTCCATTAATGATATCGTTGCACTCGTCAACGGAAGAAAAAAGACCGGGTATTGAAAGAACCATTGTCTTGTCATAGAGAGTATTTAGCATGCTGAGATTTACTATTGTCATTTCAACTGTTCCGGCTATGATACCCTGTATTACCTCTGATGCGCTGCCTAATTGACCGGATGGATAAAGCTCAACTTTGATGGCACCATTAGACTTTTCTTCAACATAGTCCTTAAAAGTATAAGCATACATAATGTCAGGGCTGTCCTCTGGCTCCATGTTGCCAGGCGTGTAAGCAAGCTTAATGGTATAAACTGTTTGCTGAGCATTTGTGTTATCGTTTCCTGGAGCCGTATCTGATGATGAAGATGATTTACCACAAGCAACGGCACTTAAACACATTATTAAACACAGCACAATACAAAGAACTTTCTTCATGTTTTTTCCTCCAATCATAATTTCTTTCTTGTAATTATTCCTTTAAAATAAATTTTGAACACTTTGCAGCGAATAATGATATGAATTGTTCCCAAAAATACAACTAGATAGTAGCTTTGTTTTCTTGAGATAACTTTAAGTACTTATTGTGTTTAATAAAATAAATAATTTTGTGATGCTGTTTTGCAATTAAAGTACCACCCCCCGAGAGATAATATATTTAACAGCAAAAATTATATTAAAATATGGAAAACGTTTTCTATTAGGTCATATTTTTACACAACGCTTAATTCACAATTCAATATTTTTAACCGAATCTCTTATCCTTAATTCAGGAACCATTATAAATTCTTTAAAATCATGTTTTTTTACGCCTCGTTTAATTCTATAAAGTGCCATTTCACCAGCTTTTTGCCCTATCGCAAAGGCATTTTGCGAAATTACGGTCAATTTTGGATCAATTAGGTCAGGGATACTTATGTCGCCAAAAGAAACAAGTGAAATATCGTCGGGAATCTTTATATTAAACTCCCGTAAAGCTGCCATCGCACCTTCCGCCATCAGGTTGTTCGTTGCAAAAATTGCTGTAGGCAAATCGTTTTGATGATTTAAAATCATCTTCTTTACAGCACCATATGCATCACATCGCATGAAATTGCCTTCAAGTACGTATTCTTTTTTCAAATCTATACCGTTATCTTCTAAAGCTTTTCTGAATCCTTCGAATCTCTCGGATGCAGAACTTACTTTTAACGGACCGTTTATGACACATATTTTTCTATGACCGTTTTGTATCAAATGCTGTGCGAGCATGTAGGCTGAACTAAAATTGTCTTCTACTATGACGTCCGCATTGCAATTGGGTACTTTTCTATCTATTAGTATTATTGGAAAACTATTTTGTGCTAATTGATTTAAATATGAAGAATCTGTGTCACAAGATGCAAGGATGATTGCATCCACACGCCTTTCATATAACAATCGAAGTAAAGTATGTTCTTTGGTGGGATTCTCATCGGTACTGCAAAATATGAGTTGATATCCTTGTGGACTCACAATACTTTCAATGCCTTTTGCTATCTGCATGAAGAAAGGATTTGATATATCTGCAACTACGACACCAATAGTATTTGTAGTTTGTTTTTTTAAACTTCTGGCTACGGCATTCGGTTGATAGTTTAATTCACTAACAGCCTGAAGTACCTTTTGCCTCAACTCATCACTGACAGGATAATTCTTGTTTAATACTCTTGAAACCGTAGAAATTGAAACATTCGCCCTTTTGGCAACGTCGGTAATAGTTGCTCTCCGCAAGATAAAGCACTCCTTGCAGTCTATTTCTATAGAAAACCTTTTCTATATATACTTTAATCTACGCCTTTTTCAAAAGTCCTTCTTTATAAAATAAATTTTTTTAAAAATTTATATTGGTGCCCACTATCGAATATAACGAGAAAAGAAATACAATGATTAACTGATAAAAAATACAATAATTGAATTATTAGAAGACCAAGATGAAATATGAAAAATGCTCTACGCTATAATCAGACAAAGGCTACTACGATCATCATTTTGTAGTAGCCTTCGTTAGCAAAAAATAACTAATACTCTTGAAAGTTAAAATGTACCAGTAAAAATGCTAGACGTCTGCTCAACTTCAATGACTTAAAATCGCTCTATTTTATCTTACCTTCCAGTTCTTCCTGCCAGTGGTCAACTATGCTTTTAGGTGCATAGCAAAACATCATTATCATGTTTTCCTTTGACTTGTTTTCAAGCAGATGATTGGAGTTGGGTGTTATATACACATAGTCTCCCGGTTTTACATCGGCTATTTCTCCTTCGATGTGCATTTTCCCATGTCCGCTGAGGATTATATACACTTCTTCCTGCTCGTGGGAGTGCAAGGGTACCGAACCTCCGGGATAGATTGTCACATGGCCCAAGACGAATCCCTCGGCTTCTGCCGGAGCGCCTGGCCCTACAAGCACCCTTGTGTGCCTACCGGCAGGAAATTCGGTGCCTTTTACGTCAAATATGTTGTTAGCCTTCATCGGCATTTCTCCTCCCAAAAATATTAATTCAGTATGGCATTCGGCCAGTATCGAGTTGATGCAAAAACAATGGAATAGAACGGCATTTTTTGTTGTAGTGCCTCCATTATCATTCTCCCTTTTTGATTTTATGATTTAGTATATGTTGCCGTTTTCCCTGTAGCTTCTCCAAACGTTTTCAAAGAAGTCGTCTTCTACCGGAATCTCTCGGACTTTACGCCACATGAATTCACACCGGCCGTTTTTGTATATGACTTCCTGCACCATATCGCTTCTTGAACCATCATCGAGAGTGTATTTGAACATATCCGGTAGGTTATCGTAGGGCAAATAGCCGTTTTTGTCGGTATATAGAGCTGAACCTCTGCTCTTGCCGCCCTTTTCCACGTAATCCACCATCGCATTTAAATACACGTATTGGCATATGAGAATATCGTAAAGGCGATATACTTTGTGAAGCTTGTTTGCGGAAGCAGTCTTGACGATACTGCCGAAATTTGCGAGCTCCTCCTTTATTTCTTCCGTCACCTTGCGTATATCCTCTATGCTGCGGATGGCAGCGCCAAAACGGCTCATGCGTTTTGCGGAATTTTGCCAGATTTTTTCTACGGTATCATCATCTGAAAGGACTGCCTCACCCATGGCGATGGCATCGCTGATTGGAGCAAATGCCACATCTTTAAATGTATCTATATCAGCAGGTTCCCCTTTGCGTTTTGCGGAAATGAATTGGGCTGCCCTTGTTGAGCCGACCTGGCCGGAATTGAGTGCGGTGCCCCCCGGACGATACACGCCATGACTGCCGCTAACCTCCCCTGCTGCAAAGAAACCTTCAATATTTGTCTGCCACCATTTGTCAATGGCAAGGCCACCATTGTTGTGCTGGGCGCAAAGGGCGATTTCTAAGGGCTCCTTGTGAAGGTCCACACCTTTGTCCTTGTAAAAGCTCACAGCCGGAGCGTTCATGTGCATTAGCCTTTCAATGGGTGTGCCAAAGGTGGCTCCTGCCCTTTCGAGGTACTCCCGTGCTTCAGGTGCCAGAATCGAAAAGTCTATCTCCTCGCCGCCCGGATTGTCGCGAAAATCAAGGAATACCCGACGGCCCTTGACGCATGTCTCAATGTACACCAGTATATCGATGATGGATGAGCCATTGTCTATTTTGCGAACGTCAAAGGGCCATTGGTAACCCTTTAAAAACACCTTGCTTAGCATATCTCCTTTATCGGTGAAAAAGTCAAAGAGGAATTCCCGCTCATCATTGCCATTTTCATCAGTGGAAATAAACTTCGGCAGTACCTGCATGTAAGTGCCGGAAACATTCCAGCGGGGATTTATGGATGATAAGCCGTACTGCCATTCGGTGAGATTCTTGCCCATAACCCCTGCTTCGAAGGCTATGCCAGTGGCTCCGTAATGGCCCAGGGGATAGACCGAATCCGCATACATGCCTGCCGGACCACCCGTAGCATATATTACGTTTTTGCAATTAAAGGCGACATACCGCATGTCTGGATCGTCAAGGTTTTCTAAGTCAATGCACAAAAGGCCAAATAGCCTGTTGTCCTTAGTCACTACTTTAATAACCTGCAGCTTATCAAAAATCCTTACATTCTTTTCCCGCACCGCTTTTTCCAAGCATTCAGTCATAAATTTGGAGGTGTAGGGACCGGCTGAAGTTGCCCGCCGCCGTGGATCATGGTCTGTCTTGTAGCCTATATATTCACCGTACCTGTTGCGTGGGAAGGGAACTCCCAGTTCCACAAGTTTTAAAAAGCATTGCGCCGACAGTGCCGCCTCGCAGAGGGCAATGTCACCGTCCATGCACTGGCCTTCAAATAAAGTGTTGGCAAGCTCCCTAATGGAGTCAGGTTCTTCTCCGGACAGTGTTAATTTATAATAGGTCTGTTTGTCAGAACCGGTGTTGCGCGATGTGCCGGCATTAATGCCTTCAGTTACAATTGCTACGTCCTTTTGTCCGTAACTTACGAGCCGGTCAGCCGCATTAAAACCCGCTGCACCGGTTCCCACTACAACCGTATTTAGAGAATAAACCCTAATGTTGTAGTCCTTTACCTTCATTGTTGTTTCAATCATATCCCTCATCCTCCAGCTTTTAGTATTTCCCGGCAAATGACGGGATTCTGTTACAGTCTTTGTATGTGGAATCCTCCGTCCACATTTATATAGATGCCCGTAGTGTATAGGAATTTGTCAGAACAAAGTGCAGAAACCACATTTGCTACATCTTCCGGCTTGCCCCAACGCTTTATCGGGAATAATCCTTGCTCTATAAGCTCATCATATCTTTCTTTAACTCCTGCAGTCATATCCGTAGCGATAACTCCGGGTCTGACCTCATATACGTATATACCTTCGCCGGCCAGCCTGTCTGCATATAGTTTTGTCAGCATGGAAATGCCGGCCTTGGAAACGCAGTATTCGCCTCTGTTGGTAGAAGTCACTTCAGCTGAAATCGAAGAAACATTTACTATGGTGCCTCTCTTGGAACCCAACAATTCCTGTTTTAACATCTGTTTGGCAACCAGCTGGGTCATAAACATGGTGCCTTTCGTATTTATACCTACGACTCTGTCAAAGCTCTCTTCCGTCATTTCAAGTAGATCGGCTCTCACTTTTGGTGCAACACCTGCATTGTTTACCAAGACATCTATCCTTTGAAACTTTTTAATGGCTTCATCAACACATCTTTGCCTGTCTTCCGCTTTATCTATTCCACCCTGAACGTAAAGGTACTCAATACCTTCTCTCGCTAGCAAATCAAGGTTTTCCTTGTAGCTTTCTTCGGAGCTTCTGCCCATAATAACTATATTGTAGCCATCCTTACCCAACTGGTAAGCTGTTGCAAAACCTATACCTCGGCCTCCGCCGGTAACGATAGCAGTTTTCCTCATATGCATACTCCTTTTTTGCCAAATTATTATGGATGAATAATAACCTTTAGTGCACCTGAATCCCTGTCAAGGCAAGTTTCAAGTGCCTGCTGCAAATCCTCTAATTTAAATGTATGTGTGATTAATTTCTCAAGGTCGATTTCTTTTGACATTTCCAGGGCGATGGGGAAATCCCAGCAGTAGCCCTGTGAACCCTGAACCCTAATCTCATGGGTAATGAAGCGCGTGGCCGGGATAGTTATGTTTGGATTTTCAAAGATGCCGACTATTGTAGCTAAACCGTTTTTCCTCAGGGCCATCATAGCTTGGTTAAAAGTTGCCTCTAGGCCTACGCATTCGAAAGTCTTATCCATTCCAACTCCATCTGTAATTTTAGAGACAACATCATATACATTCTGCTTCGATGGATTTATAGCCATAGTTGCCCCAAGTTCCAGGGCAATATTTAAACGCTTTTGAGAAAAATCTGCGATGGCAACTTCTGCAGCACCCCTCCTTCTGCAGAGGGCTGCTACTAAAATGCCTATTGCTCCGGCGCCTATTACAAGCACCTTTTCCCCCAGCTTTATATCAGCTCTCCTTACTGCATGAACGGCAACTGCTAGAGGCTCAATTAGGGCACCTGCACTGTAAGACAGGTGCTCGGGCAATTTGTACACATAGGGCTCTTCCACTGTTATATAATCGGCCATAGCTCCGTCTCCTACCCGGTAGGTGAAGCTGATATTTTCGCAGTATCCGTAGTTGCCCGTCCTGCAAGCCCGGCATTTCCCGCAAACAATGACCGGTTCTACCGTTACCCTATCCCCTATTTTCACTTTACTGACCTTGCTTCCGACAGCAACTACTTCACCTGCAAACTCATGGCCGATAGTTACCGGTAAGGGTGCTGAAGGGTGCTTGCCCTTAAAAATATGCAGGTCACTGCCGCAGATGGCACTAGATGCGATTTTTATTACAACCTGCTGCTCCTTTGGCTCATCAACTGTACGCAATAGAAAATCTACCTTACCCGGCTCTATTACTCTACCGACTCTATTTTTTAAAATTCTCATATTTTCCTCCAAAGTCTATTTCTTGGTAGCATTACTTCTTGCTTCATTGTAAAGGGGAAGATAAACCTCGCTGTCCCTTATGACACAGCCCGTGCGGCCGTGGTCACGCATGATTTGAGTGCATTTGCTGCAGGAAATGCAAGTCTTTTTCGGGTCCATGGCACCTTTTTCAAGTATATCTCTCGGTGCATCAGGATAAGCAAATGCCTGACGGCCAATTCCAACTATGGCACAGGAACCGTCTGAGATATTGGCTGCACCTGCATTTGCCAGGAATTGCCTAAGCCAGCTATAGCCATTGCCTACCACCGGGATATTCCCAGCAGACTTTTGAACTTGACGGGTTAACCCAAAAAGACGTGCAACTGTTTCCAAGGGGTGCTCTTCAGGAAGCTCACCACCTATAGTTGGTTGGTCAAAGGGTCTGGTTACGTACGGCTGCTTATAGTATGGATTTCCTGCAGAACTGCTGAGAAGGTCTACGCCGTTTTCAACCATCAGCTTTACAAGGGCCAATGGCTCGGTTAAATCCGGCTTCCAAAAATCTTCCTTATCAACGCCAAAGCCATAAGGATATGGATGAGCATCAAATGCATTAAAGCGGCTTGCGATTATAAAATCATTGCCCACTTCCCTGCGAACTGCCTTAATTGTTTCTATGAGAAAGCGAACGCGATTTTCGAAACTTCCACCATATCTGCCTTCTCTTGTGTGACTTGCAAGGAGTTCAGATAGCAGGTACCTGTGGCAAGCCTTTATATCGACACCGTCAAAACCTGCTTCCCTTGCGAGAATCGCAGATTTCACGTATTTTTCAATCAACACGTCCAAATATTCGTCAGTCACAACCGGATCATCGGGGGAAAGGCCCACTCTCGGGTCCAGCAAGGGATCGTGCTGTGCTATAATAGGTGCCGGAAGGTCATCGGGCCTTGAATACCTGCCGGAATGTGTGAGTTGAAGGACTTTCACCGGCCTGTGGTCGCTGCCGTTATATTTTGCCGCTTCCCGGTCCACCTCTTTTAGAAGCTCTTGAAAAGCTCCTACATTCTTTTCCGTCAGATACATCTGAAGGGGGTTAGCCCGCCCTTCGTGCACCACCGCACAGGCTTCAAACCACAAAAGGCCTGCTCCGCCTGCAGCAAACCGACGATAGCGTCTCCTCACGAGATCCGAGGGACTGCCATCACGTTCACTGTCACAGCCTTCCATGGGCAAAACCGCTATAGAGTTGGGGCTTTCAACATGCCCTATTTTAACGGGATTTGCAAGGGGTGAAAGGTCATCTGAAAAGTTTATGTTTACACCCAGTTCCTTAACCTTTTCCCTTATCTCATCTACGCTTTTAAACTTAAAACGTTCGAAAGTCGCCACTTGAATACACTCCTTTAAATTGCCGTTTTTCAATGCAATACTTTCTAATCCCAATAAACCGTTGCACCTTTGTGGGCTGATGTTGTGTTTTTTCTGTATAATTTTAGCCAACCTGCAGCCGGCTTTTCTACAGGTTTCCAGGCTTTTTTCCGCTCCTTAAATTCTTCATCGCTGACATCTGCCATTAAAATGCGCTTTTCTATATCAATGTGAATTATATCTCCATTTTTAATTAAGGCTATATTTCCGCCTTCATAAGCTTCAGGTGATACGTGACCAATGGCAAGACCGCCTGTGGCCCCGGAAAATCTCCCATCCGAAACGAGGGCAATCTTAGTTCCCAGCCCCTTGCCCAGGACCGCTGCCATGAAGGTCTCCATGTGGGGCATGCCAGGTGAACCTTTCGGACCCTCATAGCGGATGACCACCACATCCCCCGGGACGATTTCATCTCTCAGTATGGCATTCCAGGCATCGTCCTGGGAGTCATATACCTTTGCGGGACCGGTAAATTGCCATGCTTCTCTTTCAACAGCTGAAAATTTCACGATGGCACTTTCAGTTGCAATATTACCTGAAAGCACGGCAAGTCCCCCTTGTTCATAAATGGGTTCCGATACGGGTCGAATTACATCCCGGTTTAGGTTTTGTGAGAGGGCAATTTTATCGGCTATTGTGCCGAACATTCCCCTCGCATCGGTATTAATTAAGCCTTCCTCGGCAAGCTCAGCCAAGACTGCGCCAAGGCCTCCCGCATTAGAAAAGTCTACCATCGTGTATGTGGGGTGGTTTGGGTATATGGTGCTAATTACCGGAACTTCACGGCTTATCCTGTCAAAAAGTTCGGGTGTTATGTCAATTCCCGCTTGACGCGCCATCGCAGGTATATGCAGAATAGAGTTTGTAGAACCACCTGTTGCCATCATGTATCTCACGGCATTTTCAAAGTTTTCATATCTAATCACGTCAAGGGGGCGAACTTCTTCTGTTACAAGCTCGACGATTTTTCTTGCGGCCTCTATCGCCATTTGCCTCCAAGATGCTGTCTGGCTTTTCACGCTTGCATTGCCGTGGGGTGTAAGGCCAAGGATTTCCGCTGTAGCACACATGGTATTTGCGGTCCCCATAAATGGACACGCGCCTGGTGTGGGACAGGCATTTTTCACTATCGATTTATAATCTTCTTTGCTTATATCTCCAGCTACATAAGCAGCATATGCTTGCTTGGTATGTGTGAGGGTTATCATCTTACCTTTGTACTCACCCGGAGCCATGTATCCGCCGGTGAACATCACCGTCGGAATGTTTACCCTGAGAGCTCCCATTATCATGCCCGGCACTACCTTGTCACAGGTAGCGAGCATTATCATGCCCTCTAGCATGTTGAGTTCTGCCGCCGTTTCCACTTCAGAAGAGACCATGTCTCTGGCAGGGAGGGTATAACGGTCACCGGGGGTGTTAGAACATATGCCATCACATACGCCGGTGACGGGGAGTTCTAGGGCTAGGCCTCCGGAGTCATAAACAGCCTTTTTTATGTCTTTGATTACATTCCTAAAGGGAAAATGGCCCGGATTCATCTCATTCCATGAATTAATGATTCCTATAACCGGTCGCTGAGCATCTTCCTCAGATACCCCCATCGCATACAGCAGTGCATTTCTATGATCGAGGGATTCTTCGTTCCATTTGCGTATCATGTTTTACCTCCAATTGCATTATCCGCCAAGATATGCTTTCTTCACTTCATCAGATTCTAAAAGGTCACAACCTGCTCCGCACAGGGTGATCCTTCCGTTCTCAAGGACGTAGGCCTTATCACATATGCCGAGGGCCTTGCGCGCATTTTGCTCAACCAAAAGAACGGTTACCCCGCTGTCACGTATTTGCTCAATAAGCTCAAATACCTGGTTTACGATGATCGGTGCAAGACCGAGGGATGGTTCGTCTAGCAGGATAAGCTTTGGTTTTGACATTAGCCCCCTAGCAATTGCCAGCATTTGCTGTTCACCACCTGAAAGGGTTCCTGCATATTGCGACTTGCGCTCTCGTAAAATCGGAAATAGGTTGTAGTTTTTTTCTAGATTCTCATATAGCTCATTGCCCTTTAAAAGGTAGCCACCTACTAATAGATTGTCTTCAACAGTCAGGCCCGAAAAAGTCCGACGGCCTTCAGGAACGTGCACTATACCTGCTTCTACTACCTTATGTGGCTGATCGGGTATAGGCTTACCTAAAAACTCAATGGTGCCGGATGTGGGCTTTACCTGGCTTGAAATACAGCGGAGGAGTGTAGTCTTGCCTGCTCCATTGGAGCCTATAATACTGACAATTTGGCCCTGTTCAGCTTCAAGGGAAACATCCCTTAATGCCTCAATATGGCCGTATGATGCACTTAAATTTTTCACCTTCAGCATTTGATTTCCCCCTCTCCCAGGTAAGCTTTTATAACATCCGGATTCTCTTTTATCTCATCAGGTGTTCCCTCTGCAATCTGCTTTCCAAAGTTTAATACGTGTATTCTGTGGGAAATGCCCATTACGAGTTCCAACCTGTGCTCTATCAATAGAATGGCAAAGCCAATATCCTCACACAACCTGCCAATGAGCTCGGTCAACTCTTTAACTTCAGTAGGATTTAAGCCAGCAGCAGGTTCGTCCAGCAAAAGTACCTTTGGATGACATGTCAGGGCCCTGGCGATTTCCAGTTTGCGCTGCAGACCGTACGGGAGGTTTTCCGGCCGTTCATTTTTATACTTGAGCATTCCTACCACATTAAGGTAATGCTCGCATATTTCTCTGCCACGCTTTTCTTCAGCTAAGCGGCGAGGTGTTGGAATTAGCCCGTCGAAAATAGAATATTTGGACAAGGGGTCAAAAGCGCACATG